>Ga0080064_1001119_pt1 | contig 58867 bp, 57 predicted proteins | sample Subgrocontami54m_FD_69260 | JGI IMG/M metagenome (GOLD analysis project Ga0080064, IMG submission 69260) | Subsurface groundwater microbial communities from S. Glens Falls, New York, USA - GMW46 contaminated, 5.4 m (SPADES assembly) (version 2) ... | reverse complement strand
GCCGGCGCCGAGCAGCGGGAGCGCCAGCAGAAGACCGCCGAAACCCGCCTGCGGGCCCCCCGACCCCATCCCGGGGGACGGAAGCTTGGTCCCCGCCGCGCCGCCAGCCGGTGCCGTCGTCGGGCCGCCGGTACCACGTCGGCCGAGGAAGATCTCGCCAGCGGCCTGCGCCGCCTCGCGGAAGTTCGGGTCACGGAAGTCGACCGCCAGCACACTGTCGTCGTTCCAGTACAGCACCCGACCGGCGAAGTCGCCCGTCGCCACACGCGGCCGCGGCCCGGAGCCGTTCTCGACGATCCAGTCCGTCTTCAGCGCGTCGCGATTTCCGTTATAGTCGAGCAGTTCCAGCGACGCACCCTTGCCGCCCTTGTCGATCTTGATCACCGTCCCCGGCACCTTCAGCCCTGCGTGCGCGACCGGCACCGCATCCGCCGTCACCGTGTACCCCGCACCGGCGAGCGCCGCCTGATAGTCCTTGGCGCCGATCGCCGAGGCACTCGAAGCCGTCACGGCGACTGCCGCCAGCCCCGCCGCCACCGCGGCCAACCCCATGATGCTCTTGATATTCACTGGTCTCCTCCTCGAAGTCTGCGTTCGTCGTCATGTTGTTCCCGGTCATTGGATGTCGTCCTACGTCGTCGCTTGTCGGCCTCCTCGTCTCCTGCGCCCCTGCCCGCGGCTGTTCGTCGTGCCACCACTATCGCCGCGCGACGCCGCACCGCACCCGACGCCACACCAGCGCCACGACGACGCCGACCCAACGGGACGCAACCGCCAGCCAACAACAGCTTCAACCGCAGCCGCAATGAAACGTCAAGGGCACGCACCGACCGACAACAAAAGACCCGCACCGGAAATGGAGCGCGGGCGCCCGCCCGTCCGCGTGCTCTTCGGTTCGCCAGCGTCAGGTTGCGTACGAGTGCCGGCGTCCGCCACCGCCACGAACACCGACGGCCGGTCTCCGTCCTTCATCCGCCCCCCTACTCGCCTTCGTGCTCTTCGTGCCCTTAGTGGATCGTCCCCAACCGTCACGCGCAGCTATACTCGAACGCTGAAGCGCCCCCGACGACCGACGACCGGAGACAGGAGACCGACAAGACATGCGCGAGAACGCGGCGAAGGCGAAGTGGCGGCGCGGCGAAGTCACGCACGGCGCGTGGCTCTCGATCCCCAGCGCCTTTTCGGCCGAGACCATCGCCCATGCCGGCTTCGACTGGGTCTGCATCGACATGCAGCACGGCGTCATCGACTACCAGGTCGCCGTCACGATGCTGCTGGCGCTGAGCACCGGCGACTGCACACCCATCGTCCGTGTGCCGTGGAACGAACCGGGGATCATCGGCAAGATGCTGGACGCGGGCGCGATGGGGATCATCATCCCCATGGTGAACAGCGCCGACGAGGCGCGCGCGGCCGTCGCCGCCTGCCGCTACGCCCCCGCGGGCGCCCGCAGCTACGGCCCCACACGGGCGGCGCTCTACTCCGGCGCCGACTACTTCATGCACGCGAACGAGCAAGTCGCCTGCATCCCCATGATCGAAACGAAGCGCGCCCTCGACGGCCTCGACGCCATCCTGGACGTGCCCGGCATCGACGCCGTCTACGTGGGCCCGGCCGACATGAGCATCACGCTGGGCTTGCCGCCGGCGATGGACAACGGCGGCGCATTCGAGGAGGCGCGCCTGCGCATCGCCGCCGCCTGCGCAAAGCGAGGCATTGCCCCCGGCATCCACGGCAACGCCTCGCTCGCGCCGAAGCACGCCGCGGCAGGCTACCGGATGATCACGATCACCAGCGACATCGCCGCCATCGCGAACGCCGCCGCCGCGGACCTCGCCTCGAGCCGCACCGCCAACGCCCCCGGCTCGAACCCTTCTTCCTACCCATGACCAACCGCCGGATCCCGGTGCCCGAATCGACGACCGGCGACTGAACAACGACGCCAGTCTCCGTAACAAGCCGGATCACAGTCGCCCCCGGCTGTGCGCCCCGGCGCGGAAGAGTGGCACAACCGTCCCTGTATGTGGGCCGCCCGGCAATGTTTCACGTGAAACATTTGTTCTACCGGCGGCGCCAGTTCCCCACGTCGCGTCCAGCACGGACCCAGCGCTTGCCTCGCGGCCGGGGCGGCGGTACCGTGGCGGCACAACCGCATAGTTCAGTGACGGGAGCCCCGGTCGGAGGGGGCTGAGAGGGCCGCAAGGCCGACCGTTTGAACCTGCCCCGGGTCATGCCGGCGAAGGGACACGACGTACCTCGACGCCGCTGTGCCTCAGCGGCGTTTTCGTTTGAGGTGCACCATGCCAACACCCGTCGAGTCGGTCCCGCATGCCGAGATCGCGCCCGTCCCGGGCGATGCGCGCGCGCTCAGCGGCCTGCACATGGGCGTGCTGTGGGGCGACCTCGGCATCGGCCTGTTGGTGCTGGTGGCGGGCGCTCTGCTCGTGCCGGCGCTCGGCCTCAAGCAGGCGATGCTGGCGACGGTCGTGGGCAGCGTCATCGGCTCGGCGCTACTGGGCGTTGCGGGGCGCGTCGGCAGCGACACGGGCGTGCCGACGATGGTGGCGCTGCGGCCGGCGCTCGGCATCCGCGGCTCCTACGTCGCTTCGCTGCTGAACATCGGCCAGCTCATCGGCTGGGCCGGGCTCGAGATCATCATCATGGCGAAGGCGACGGGCGCGATCAGCGACCACTTCTTCGGCTTCGAAGCCTACTACGCGTGGCTCGCGGCGTTCGCCATCATCGGCACGGCGTTCGCCGTCGGCGGTCCGGTCGTCGTCGTGCGCGAATTCCTGCAGCGCTTCGGCGTCTGGATCGTCATCGCGGCGAGCCTGTGGCTCTCGTACCGGCTGTTCTCGACGTACAGCATCCAGAGCTACTGGAACGACAAGGGCGCCGGCGGCTTCCCGAACTTCTGGCAGGCGGTCGACATCGCCGTGTCGCTGCCCGTCTCGTGGCTGCCGATCGTCGCCGACTACAGCCGCTTCGCGAAGCGCTCCGGCGACGCAGCGGCGGCGACGTTCATCAGCTACACCGTCGCGAACATCTGGTTCTTCGCGCTCGGCGCGGGATACGTGCTGGTGCTGAATTCGACGCCCGACGGCAATCGCTTGATCTTCGATCTCGTCGATTCGCTGCTGCCGCTCGCGCTCGGCTGGATCTTCCTGTTTGTGATTCTCGTCGACGAGACGGATAACGCGTTCGCGAACATCTACAGCACCGCCGTCTCGCTGCAGAACCTCGTGCGATTGCCGCGGCGCGCGCTCGCCGTCGCGGTCGGCGTCGCGGCGTTCGCCGTCGCCGTCAGCGTCGACCTCGGCGGCTACGAGAACTTCCTGCTGCTGATCGGCGGCGTCTTCGTCTCGCTGTTCGGCGTGCTGATCGCCGACTACTTCGTCGCCAGCAACCAGCGCTACGACACCGGCGCGCTGCACACGAGCGGCGGGCGCTACTGGTTCTGGGCCGGCGTCAACCCCGCCGGGATGCTGGCCTGGCTGGCGGGCTTCGCCGTCTACGCCGTCGCCGCACAGCCGCCCGCGCTCGTCGATCACGCGTCATGGATCGCCGACGCGCCGGCGTGGATGACGAAGGTCGGCGGCACGCTGCCGTCGTTCGCGGTGAGCTTCGTGTTGTATCTCGCACTACAACTCACCTACGAAAAAACATCGAATAATCCTCGAAAAGCCTCTTGACATCCGCGCAGGGGCGGAGCATTATCGGCACATGAATACCGACCAGCCGGTAAAAGTCACTCGGGGGGGGGGGTAGCGCCCACTCTTTGCTCCAACGGGGGCTGCTCGGCCTCACACTTCTCGTCATCGCGGGCGCCGCGTTCGGCCTCTGGCGCGCCAGCACCCAGGCGACCGGGACAGCGACGATGTCGCTCAGCCCCGCCAGCCAGACGCAGCTCTACTACAAGCGCACGCCGTTTGCCGTCACGCTAAACCTGACGAACGCCGCCAACGTCGGCGCGTACCAGTTCCGGCTCACGTGGAATCCCAGCAAGCTCCAGTGGGTCAGTTCGAGCCTGCCGGCGGCGGCCTGGCTCGCGAGCACGGGCCGCCCGCCCATGTGCGCTGTCACGTACGACACGCCGCCATGGCCGACCTTCACGCCGACCTCCACGGGCACGCGAACCGCGACGCCCACGGGCACCCCGCCGACGAACACGCCCTCACCCACCTCCACCGCGACGCCCACGGGTACGCTCCCGACGTTCACGCCTACGCCCACACCGGCCGGCAACATCACGTTCGGCTGCGGGACGTTGGGCACGGTCGGGCAGTTCGGCTTGCCGCTGGGGCCGGCCGTTGGCGATACGCCCGTGGCGATCGCCAACTTCCAGTTCATGTCGATCGCCACCGTCGAGACGGGCGACATTCTCAAGTTGACGGACGTTGGCATCACCGATGTGTTGGCGACACCCATCGTCGTATCGTCATCCAACGCGAACGTCAGGCTCGCCCGCTGTTATGACATGGACGGCGACGGGGTGGTCTCCATCCTCGACCTCACACGTGTCTCGGCGCACTTCGGCGCGACGATCGCCGTGCCGGTGCCGGCTGGCTGGATCTGGGTTCCGCTCTATGACATCGACGGTGACGGCGCGATCAGCATCCTCGATTTGGTCCAGATCGCGTCCGAGTTCGGGATGTCCTGCTAGCGAGCAGAGGGGAGAGAACCATGATCCGCGCGTTTCGTACCCGTTTCCATCTCGGCGTGATCGCCCTGACGATCATAGTGTTCGCCCTAGCCCTCGCGTTGCACGACGTGGCAGTAACACAAGCGTACCCACACGACCCAACCCAGGCGTGCTTTGTTGCCGACTTCAACAACGATGGCAAGATCGACATCGTGGACATGCAGACGATCGCGTCGCACTACGGATTCAGCCTTGGCTCGTCCTTCTACAATGTGAGATACGATTTTGAGCCGTATTTTCCGGCACCAGATGGCGACATCGACATCAAGGAAGTGCAACTCGTCTTCGGCCGCTTCGGCGGGAGATGCGCGATCGCCAAGACCGGATACAGCCTTCTCGGGCATGACTTACCGGTCGCCGGGACGTTCTTCGCGTATGTGACTGTCGAGGGCTACACCGCCTCCACCATCCCGTTCGGATTACGCGTGCTCGACGTGAACGCCGCGCGCAGCCGGGGGTATGAGCTGTGTAACAGCATCGACGACGTGCTGCCAAATATCATCAATAAATGGAACTCGTCCAACCTCTTAGAGCCGGATCGCATCAGTCCGTACACCCTATTCGCGAGCGGGTACTACAATCTCAACGCCTTTGCTTGCTGGGGAGGGCACGTGCTCTTTACCGAGGCGTGGGCGTACTGGCAGAATGCTCTGTTACCCCAAATAGCCTTCGAACAGCGCCCTAACACGACGACCGGCTCTGTCCACTGCTACGCGCTCTGGCCCGTCGAGGGTACCCAGACCCCAAACTGCTACGATCAACCTAGCCGCAACTTCTGAAAGACAACAACATGCGAACTCACACCACCGTGCGTCTCACCTTTCTCGTCGCGGTCGGCGTTGGCGTCGCGGCTGGCATCGTTTCGGGACTGTTGCTCGTCACGCGCGGCACGACCACCACCGAATCCGCTGCCACGATCCTGCAAAAGTCCAGCGTCTCGCAGATGCAGGCACTCGCTTCACTCGGCCCCAATACGACGCTGCACAGCATCAACACGCGCTATCGAGAGGGCGCATCCACGGATGGCGCCACCGTCTTCGTTGTGCCGAACGACACGATCGACGAAGTGTTCATCAGCTTCGATGCCACAGGCAAGATCAGCGCCTACTCCGGCGCCAAGCGGGGCACGGACGGGCACGTCTATCAGCGTACCGAGTTGGTGGGAGATAATCTGGTCACGACCGACGTGGCGTCAGGCTCAACATTGCCAACGCTCCAGCGCGTCACGACGATCACCGCTGATGCATGGCGTGCCGACCGCGAGAAGAACCTCCAGCGCATCGCTTTGTTGCTGACGCCGGCCGATCTGGCGCGGGACGGAGGGGTTGTCAACAGCGTTCCCGCCTACGTCATCGCGATGCCCGCCAACCGCTTCTATATCGGCAAGAGCGACTACCGCCTGTTGCGGTCAGAGCAGCTCGCACCGGATGGTCACGTCACTGAGTACACGGTGCAAACGGTGCAGGAAGTCTTGCCCGGCATCGTGACTGCTCCCACACCCTAGCGATCCCCTTGACCGGGGCAGCTCCGGCAGAGCTGCATTCCCCCAACGCTGCCGGAACCCGCCCGCATGTCGTCACCCGACCCTACCGCCGCAAGCTCGCCGCCGGCTTCGGCTCCTTCTCGCGCGGCTGCAGGATCTCGTCGACGAGGCCGTACTCTTTCGCCTGCTCGGGGTTCATGAAGAAGTCGCGGTCGAAGTTCTGGCGAATGCGCTCCTCGGTCTGGCCGGTGTGGCGCGCGAGGATGCCGCGCAGGATGTCGTTCTCGCGCAAGATCTCCCGCGCCTGGATCTCGATGTCCACCGCCTGGCCGCTGATGCCGCCGCCGCCGAGCAGCGCCTGGTGCATGTGGATCGTCGCGTTCGGCATGACGTAGCGCTTGCCGGGCGCGCCCGAGCACAGCAGCACCGTCCCCATGCTGTACGTCCCGCCGACGGCGTACGTCGCGACGTCGGGCCGCACCAGCTGCATCGTGTCGTAGATCGCCAGCCCCGCCGTGATCGACCCGCCGGGCGAGTGGATGTAGAGGTTGATGTCCTTCTCGGGGTCCTCGCGCTCGAGGTACAGCAGCTGCGCCGTGATCAGGTTCGCCACCTGGTCATCGATGCCCGTGCCGAGAAAGATGATGCGCTCGCGCAGCAGCAGCGAGTAGATGTCGAACGCCCGCTCGCCGCGCGCGCTGGTCTCGATGACGGATGGGATGAGCATGGTGTCTCCGGTTCACAGTTCACAGTTCACAGTTCGTAGTTCGTAGTTCGTAGTTCGTAGTTCGTAGTTCGTAGTTCGTAGTTCGTCAGGAGGCTAACCGGATCTGTCGACGCGCGCAGCGCGCCGTCCACCCTCTCCCCCTGTGGGAGAGGGTCGGCCGGTCGAAGAGTCGCCGTGGAGACAGGCCGGGGAGAGGGGCCCAGCGCCGCGCAAGGCAGGCGCTCGGGGCCGGCTGGCGCTGTTCGCCTTCCCATTGCGCGGCCTCGTTACGGCTGCCGACGCCGAGCTTGCCGAGGATCTCCGAGACGTGGAACTTGACGCCGTCGAGGCTGATGCCCAGGCGCAGCGCAATCTGCTCGTTCGAGAGACCCTCGCGCAGGAGCGCCAGCACCTGCCACTGCCGTGGCGTCAGCACGTCGGGGTACGGCGGCCGTCCTCGTCGGTTCATGCTCTGATCTTACGACAGGAGCGGGCGGAATTACACTACCCGCGATGTACGGCGCGGATGAGTTACACCGTGCCTCCACGAATCGGTGCTGTGGCGTTTCGCCGATAGGGTTCGCACGCGGAGGACATCCGCCGGACGATGAACGTGTACCGCGTCGGTCCGGCGTTGCCGGACACACAGCCGGGGGCGGCTATGCTCCACGCTTCGCGTCCTCGTAACGAATGCCTATGCGGTGCCACGCAGCCCCAGCACGCCGGCGTTCGCACGCAGCGCCTCGATCACTTCGCCGACGAACGCGTCCAACTCCACGCCGAGTTGGGCGGCGCCGTTGATGATGTCGTCGCGGTTCACCTGGCGCGCGAAGGCTTTGTCCTTCATCTTCTTCCGCACCGACGGCGGCTCGACCTCGAATACGCTCTTGTTCGGACGCACGAGCGCGACGGCCGTGACGAAGCCGGTCAGCTCGTCTGCCGCGAAGAGGGTCTTCGCCATCAGGGTTTCGCGAGCGACGCCGGTGTACTCGGCGTGGCCCATGATGGCGGTGCGGATCTCCTCCGGGCAGCCGCGCTCGATGAGGATCTTGTTGCCCTCGTACGGATGCCCTTCCATCGTCGGCCAGCGCTCATAGTCGAAGTCGTGCAGCAGGCCGGTGACGCCCCACACGTCCTCGTCCTCGCCGTGCTGGCGGGCGAAGTGACGCATCACGGCCTCGACGGCCAGCCCGTGCTTGCGGAGTCCGTCGGTCTCGGTGTATTCGCAGAGGAGTGCCCAGGCGGTTTCGCGATCCATCGTTCGGCTCCTTGCGCCCGCGGGCTGCCGGGCGCTCTGTCACGAGCATCGCGCGGGCTGGAAAGCCCGCGCTACGGTGTGCGTGACCCGCGGGCTGAACAGCCCGCGCCACTATCTGCGCTGCCGATATCATACGCCCGTGGTGTACTACGAGCAGCAACCGCGGGACGACCGCGAGAAGCCGCCGGGCTGCCTTGACGTGATCGTGATCACGCGCGCGGTGTTCGGCGTGCTCATGTGGCCGATCATCCTCATGTTCGCCGTGGTCTTCGATGTCGGCATCACCTTCTACCTGTATGCGACGCGGCCGCTGCTGGCGCTCATTCCTGTCGCGCTCACCGGCGCGGCGATCTACGCGTTCACGCGCTGGGAGCGCCACCGGCTGCGGGACGAGTAGTGGCCGCCGTGAGCGAAGGGCACCGCGGCGTTCGGGCGACGATGCGGGGATCGCGCGGGCTGGAAAGCCCGCGCTACGCTTACGGAATGTGCGGTATCGCCAGCAGGGGGAGCGGGCGCAGCTGAAGCTACGCGGGTACTTCTTTCGAAGCCAAACGAGTTCTCGACGCCGAACGAACTGGCCACTGGAGCCAGCCATCCGAGCATCGCAGCGTCGGTCAAGGGACGAGGGCCAACGTACGCAGCGCGGGCACGAGTTCGTCCAGCCGGTCGATGCGGGCGTGGGGCTGTTCGTCCTGGCAGGCGAGGTCGCCGATCTGGACCATCCACATGCCGGCGCGCCGGGCGCCCAGCACGTCGAGCACAGGTTGATCGCCGACGAAGGCCGCCTCGGCGGGCGCCAGATCCATCTCGTCCAGCGCGTGCGCGAAGATTGCCGACGCCGGCTTCGACAGCTCCACCTCGTCGCTGAACACCGTCACGTCGAAATGCGCGCCCAGCCCCATATCATCGAGGAGCCGCGTCAATACGACGCCCGGCGTGATCCCGGTGTTCGAGATCAGCCCGACGCTGAGGCCAAGGCCTTTGAGCGCCGCCAACGCTTCGGCCGCTCCGTCCAGCATCGGTGGACGATGCGTGAGCGCCGGCGTCAGGATCGCCTCGTCCAGCCGCTGCCAGGCATCGTCGCTCAAGCGCTCCGCCAGCGTGCCGTCGAGGTGCCGCAGGTAGAGCACGGTGCGCCCGCGCGTCGAGATGTCGCGCTCGGTATCGTGGATGCGCGCCAGCTCCGTACCCGCGGCGAGGAACGCCGCCTCGATGTCGGCAGGCTCGTACGCGTACCCCATCGTCGCCAGCGCCTCGTGCGCGGATCGCAGGCGGAGCCGGTTCCGCTGCTCGCTGATCTCGGGATCGTCGTAGATCAGCGTGCCCCACAGATCGAAGATGACGGCCCGGATCATCGTGACTCCTCGATGTGCTCACCGCGGCGATGCGCGGGGAAACGAAAAAACGCCGGCACAAGACCGGCGTTTGTTGGTGCTGTCTCGCACGCGCTAGCCGACGGCCGCTCCGATGCCGTGGCCACAATGCGCGCAGAACTTCGCGCCGCGCACGTTCTTTCCGCCACATTCGGGACAGAAGATCGCGTCCCCGGGTGCGGTCGTCTCGGCCGCGGGCGGTGCATCGGCATTGGCCGGACCGGGCAGCGTCGACGCGTCCGACGGCGTGTCACCGTCCTTCGTCGCCTTGCGGAACTCGCGAATACCCTTCCCGACGGCGCCGCCGACTTCGGGCAGGCGTCCGACACCAAACACGAGCACGACGACAAACGCGATAATCGCCAGTTCCGGCAGACCAAGCGGCCCGATTCCAGCCAGCAGTTGCATGGTTCAGATCCCTCCCCGGGATGCTCCTCAGCGTATCACCGGCGCGAGACGGGCGGCAAGCGAGCCGGCTTCAGGCCGAGGCAGTTGCGGTCGGTTCGCCCACATTCGCCTCGTGCATGAACTCCAGGATCGCGCGGGCGCACTCCCGCGGCTGCTCCTCCAGGAGTTGATGTCCGGCCTTGTCAACAACCACCATTCGCGCGTGCGGGATGCGCTGGCGGATGCCCTGCGCCACGGCCAACGGCACGATCCGGTCGTGCGCGCCGCACAGCAGCAGCACCGGTTGCGTGATGCGTGACACATCGACCGGCGGATCGCTCGCGCCCTCTCGCATGATGGCGATCAGGCCGTCCATCGAACCCCTCAGGCGAACGGGCCGCATATATTCGTCACGCACCTCATCGGTCAGCGATGCGGGATGGTAGTACGAACCTCTGAGCAGGCGCCTCGCGGTGAGCTTCGCCATCAGCGGTACGATCTGTCGAACAACCGGCGCCGGCGGCATCATGGCGCGCATGCGCCGGCCCGGGGTATCTTCGGCGTTCACGGACGCCGCGAGCACGAGCGCATCCACCATCTCCGGATGCGTCACGGCAAACCGCTGCACGATACCGCCACCCATCGAGTGCCCGACGAACGTTGCCCGCGATACGCCCAACCGGTCGAGCAGCGCTTTCAGCATCGCGACCTGCGCCGTGCGCGACAGTCCGGCGCGGGCGTCGCGCTCGCTGTAGCCGTACCCCTTGAGGTCGACGGCGATCACGCGATGATCGCGCGCGAAGATCGGTATGAGGTGCCGGTACGAGTAGGTCTGGCCTCCGAAGCCGTGGATCAGCACCATCGCCGGTCCGGCGCCCTGGTCGATGTAGTGGACCTTGTAGCCATCGATCTCGATGAGACGCCCGGGCTTGTCAACGGCGCTCCAATCGAGGTCTTCGTGGATGCCGGCCTTGCGAAGGAGCATCGCCGCGCCGGCGGCCGCAGCGCCGGCAACAAGGATGGTGCGCAATCTCATATGGAACCTCGTGATGGTGCAGGTGTATCCACTGTACGCTCACCCGCGAACCGGCAGCAAGCGGCCCAGACTACCCGCCCGGGCGCGTGTCCAGCTTCACGTCGATCTTCTTGAGGTCGCTGCCACGGTAGAACTCGACCGGGACCGTATCGCCTGCCCGGCGCTTCGCGAGAATGGCGAGCAGTGATCCGTTGTTTGCGACATCCTGGCCATCGATCTTGATGATGACGTCGTTCTGCCGCAGGCCCGCCGCTTCCGCCGGCGTGCCTCGCCCGACGGCCGTCACGGCAATCCCCTTGTCGACCGGAAGATTAAAGCTCCGCGCGATGCTCGCGGTGACGTCGACCGTGCCGACGCCGAGGTACGCGCGCTCGATCTTGCCGTGATCGATCAATTCCTGGACAGTCGGCTTCACGAGCGCGGCGGAGATCGAGAAGCCGATGCTCTGCGCGCCCTGCACGATCGCCGTGTTGATGCCAATCACCTCGCCGTTCGCGTTCACGAGCGGGCCGCCGGAGTTGCCGGGATTGATGCCCGCGTCGGTCTGGATCGCGTCGTTGATGGTATAGGGCTGTTCATCGATTGTGCGGCCCTTGGCGCTCAATACTCCGCGCGTGACGGTTGGGCCGCCCTTGAGATCCAGCGCAAAGCCGATGGCGACGACGTCCTGCCCCACTTGCAGGGCCCCGGCATCGCCGAACGACGCCGGGACGAGGTTGGGCGCGTCGATCTTCAGCACGGCCAGGTCGGTCGCCTGGTCGCGGCCGACGATCGTCGCGGTTGCCGTGCTCTGATCCACGAGCGTCACGGTGATGCGGTCGGCCGGACGGTTGCCGGTCCCCGCCGTGACGACGTGGTTGTTGGTGACGATGTGCCCCGCGGTGTCGATGATGACGCCCGTGCCTACGCCGCCGCCCGGCGTGGTGCGACCGAAGATGTCGAGCGTTGCCCCCTCGGTCTGCACGCGCACGATCGACGGCGCGAGCTTCTCAACGATCTGCACCGTCGAGAGGCCGCCGTCTGTTCGAATGGCGGGCGCGGCGCTGGCAGCGGTAGCCAGCTTCGTCGCACCGGCGGCGGGGGTGGCGCCGGAAGGCGGCGTAGGCGACGTCGACGTGGACGACGACCCGGACGAGCACGCGGCACTCGACACCAGGAGCGCGGCGGTGAAGATGGCGAAGGCCGGGCGGATGATCATGTACACACGGTCCCGGCACGACGGCGGTGGGTGGTGGGCCGCGGCGCCATGTTCTGGGCTAGGCCAACTGGCCCCAGCCCGGCCGCCCGCGGGCCCAGAGAAATCGTCGCCATGCGTCGATTCTGCCACACGAGGGAACCCCCTACAACAGCCCAACCGAGCACGATTGGATTCTTCACAGGTTCGCCACAGTCTCCCATGCTACAATCGCATCAGGTCTCCGAATAGCGAAGGAGTCGCGCGTGTCCCCACTTATCGTCGTCCTCATCGTCGTCGCCGTCGTGGTGGTGCTGGGGTTCCTCATCGTCGGCCTGTACAACGGGCTGGTCCAGGGCCGTCTGCACTGCAAAGAGGCGTACTCCGGCATCGATGTGCAGCTCAAGCGCCGCGCATCGCTGATCCCGAACCTCGTGGAGACCGTGAAGGGCTACGCGGCGCACGAGAAAGAGACGTTCGAGAACGTGACGCAGGCCCGCGCCATGCTACAGCAGGCCGGTACGCCGGGACAGGCGGCCGAAGCGAACAACATGCTCACGCAGACGCTTCGCTCGCTGTTCGCCGTCGCGGAGGCCTACCCTGATCTCAAGGCCAACCAGAACTTCCTGGACCTGCAGCGCGAACTGTCGGATATCGAAGAGAAGATCGCGTACGCCCGCCAGTTCTACAACAGCAACGTGATGAGCTACAACGCCAAGACCGCCACGTTTCCCAGCGTCATCTTCGCCGGCATGTTCGGCTTCAAGCCAGAAGAGTTCTTCCAGGCCGAAGAAGAAGCACGACAGGACGTCAAAGTCAGCTTCGCGCCGCCGCCGGCCGCACCACCCGCGCCACCGGCGGCTACCTAGGTCACGATGCCGGAAACCGGATCGCCCGACGGCGGCATGCAAGCCCCTGTCCTCATCTACGACCGCATCGGCGCCAACAAGCGCCAGACGTGGCTGATGATGCTGATCTTCATCGCCGTCGTCGGCGGCTTCGCCACGCTGATCGCGCTCGCTTTGGGGCTGCCCTGGCAGGCGTCCCCGTTCGTCATCGCCGGCCTCGCCGTGTACGCGCTGATCAGCTACTACGTCAGCGCCAGCGTCGCCCTGGCCGTCAGCAGCGCGCACGAAGTGACGAAGGAGGACGAGCCGGAGTACTATCGCATCGTCGAGAACCTGTGCATCGGCTCCGGCCTGCCGATGCCGAAGGTGTACGTGATTGAGGACGGCGCTCCGAACGCCTTCGCCACAGGCCGCGATCCCAAGCATGCCGCCGTCACGGCGACGCGCGGCCTGCTGGACAAGCTCGACAAGTCGGAGCTGGAAGGCGTCATCGCTCACGAGATGTCGCACATCGGCAACTACGACATCCGCATCATGACGATCACGGTCGTGCTCGTCGGGCTCGTCGCGCTGCTGGCCGACCTGTTCATGCGCTGGACATGGTTCGGCAGCGGCAGCCGCAAGAGCAACGATGATCGGGGCGGTCAGCTCCAACTCATCCTCTTCGCCGTGGCCATCCTCTTCGCTATCCTGGCGCCCATCGCTGCGCAGATGATCCAGCTGGCGATCTCGCGCAAGCGCGAATATCTGGCGGATGCCTCGGGCGCGCTCCTGTGCCGCAACCCGGATGCGCTGGCCCGCGCGCTGGAGAAGATCACCGCCGACCCGGATCCGCTCGAGGAGGCGAACAAGGCCACGGCCCACCTCTACTTCGCCAATCCGCTGCACGACCACAAGTCATTCCTCAATAACCTCTTCAGCACGCACCCGCCGGTCGAGGAGCGCATCCGCTTGTTGCGGGCTATGTGACTCCGCGCCGGCGCTTCAACCCGGTACGCACGTCGGGACATCGATCCGGCTGGGCTCGAAGCCAGGAATGTGCTAAGTTGTCGCACTGACAGCGAGAGGTGCATCTGTGAAGTTTCAAGACTACATCAACATCGCCCAGATCCTCGTGGCGATCCTCCTCAGCGTCGTGCTCCTCCTGCAGGCCAAGGGGTCGGGCATCGGATCCGCACTGGGTGGAGGGACGAGCGGCAGCTTCCGGACGCGGCGTGGCGTCGAAAAGACGCTCTTCCAACTCACCATCATTATCGCCATCATCTTCCTCATCGTCGCTGCGTTCGGTGTGCGCGCCCGCGTAGCCTAGCGCGCGATCAAATGCGCAGAGGGCTGTAGCGGTGCCGCTCACGCAGACCCGATGGCCCTTCTTCGCGGCCCTTGCAATCGGCGGCCTCGCGCTCGCCGCCTTTTGGTATGCCATCCTGGCGAATCCGCGCGGCGAGGCTGTCCCGGCCAGCGGGGGGCACTACGTCGAAGGCGTGCTCCGGGCGCCAGAACGCATCAATCCGCTGTTCACCGGACCGAACCAGACCGACGCAGACGTCGCCTCACTCGTCTTCAGCGGACTCGTACGGCTCGGGCCTGACGGAACGCCACAGCCGGACCTGGCGGAACGCTGGGACGTCACGAACAACGGGCAGACGTACGTGTTCCACCTCCGCGGCGGTGTCGAGTGGCAGGACGGCACGCCGTTTGATGCGGCAGACGTCGTCTTCACGTTCCGCGCGATCGCGGACCCGGGATTCAAGGGCGACGCCGCGCTCTCGCAGCTGATGCAGGGTGTTGTCGTCAGCGCGCGCGATCCGCTCACGGTGGAGTTCAAGCTCGAACAGACGTACGCGCCGTTCCTTGCCTATCTCACCGTCGGCATCCTTCCGCAGCACCTGCTGCAAGGCCTGGACCCGAACCAGCTGTACAACGCGCCGTTCAACGGCACGCCGGTAGGAACGGGGCCGTACGCATTCAAGCGCCGCACCAACGGCGGCATCGAACTTACGTCCAACCCCACCTACTATCTTGGCCCGCCACTCATCACGACGTTTGAGTTTCGCGTCTTCCCCGACGCGGCATCGCTCGCCACGGCGCTTCACGCGAACAGCGTCGACGGCACGCTCTACGGCGCCGACACGCCACCGGGGATCGCGGCAAGCGCGAAGGCTGAGGGCCAGTTCGCACTGCATGCCCTCACATCGACATCGTATTTCACGGTGTACCTGGATACGCGGCTGCCCATCTTCACGCAAAAGGAGGTGCGCCAGGCGCTGCTGCAGGCGATTAACGTTAAGTCGCTCATCAGCACTACGGCTCGCGGCGCGGGTGTGCCATCGGACATCGGCATCCCGAAACAGTCGTGGGCGCACACCGATGTCACCGTCCCGGCGTTCGACCCTGGCGCCGCGGCGCGCTTGCTTGAGGCAGCTGGCTGGTCGCGTGGCCGCGACGGTACACGCTCGAACGGCGAACATCGCCTGGCGTTCACCCTGTCGACGACCAACGATCCGCGTCGGGTGGCGCTCGCGCAGAACCTCGCCAGCCAGTGGCTCGCCATTGGCGTCGACGCACAGGTGCAGCCGCTCGACGCAAGTACGTACATCGGCGACGTGTTGCTGCCGCGCAAGTTCGAGGCGGCGCTGGTGGCCGTCGACCCCGGTCCTGATCCGGATCCCTACCCGTTCTGGCACAGCAGCCAGATCACGCCGCCCGGGCGCAATCTATCGAGCTACGCGGACACCCGCATCGACGACGTGCTCCAGCGCGGACGGCAGAACACCGACCCGGCGCGGCGCAAGGACTTGTACGAACTGTTCGCCGGCTACCTCATCCCCGCCACGCCTGCCATTGCGTTGTACTCGCCTGTGTTCACGTACGCACAGAGCACGCGCACGCACGGATTCAGCGAGTCGTTGCTGTTCACGCCGGCGTCGCGCTTCGCCAACGTACACCAGTGGTACATCGCGACGCGCGTGCAGTAGTTAGCCGGGCCGTGGCCCTGTATCAAGGAGAGCCGAGTTCGCCCTCGTAAACTTGGTATTATCCAGGCGGAGGAACCATGGCAACCGCGCACGAATATCCTCGCTACGCCGACAGGATCGTGGTGGATCCCGGCATCATGGTGGGCAAGCCCGTCGTCAAGGGGACACGTATCCCTGTCGAACTGGTACTTCGCCGCCTGGCCATCGATCTCAACCTCGAGACTCTCTTTGAGGACTATCCGCGGCTCAACCTCGACGATGTGAAGGCATGTATCGAGTACGCACAGGCGTTGGTTGCCGGTGAAGAGATCTTCCCGTCGCCGGCTCCGACTGAGCCTGGCCGCACCAGCCCGACGCCTTGAGGTTTCTTCTCGACGAGAACGCCGAGTACCGGATCGCGCGCTGGCTGCGACAGCAGGGACACGACGTGACAGCCATTGCCATGGACTACCCACCGTCGCTCAGCGATACGGATATTCTGGCGCTCGCACTCGCTGAACGCAGAATCATCGTCACGAACGACACCGACTTTGGCGAGTTGGTGTTCGCGCAACGGCGCAACCATGCGGGAGTCATCCTGTTCCGCCTGGGTGATGCTGACGCGACGCGAAAATGCGCCCGCCTCGCTGAAGCCCTTACAGTCATTCGACCGGATTTCGCCGACTTCCTCGTGATCGATCCAGGCGGATCGAGAGTGCGGCGCGATCCGAACTAACCTCGTGGCTTCAGCGTCAACCCAACGGCGTCCAGCGCGGCCTGATCGACGGGCGATGGTGCGCCGGTCATCAGGTCCGTGGCGCTCTTCGTCTTCGGGAACGCGATCACCTCGCGAATGTCGGTTTCTTGCGCGAACAGCGCGACCGTGCGGTCAATGCCCGGCGCGAACCCGCCGTGCGGCGGTGCGCCGTACTCGAATGCGTCCAGCATGTGGCCGAATTTCTCGCGCGCTTCCGCCTCGGTGATGCCGAGCAGCTTCAGGATGCGCTCCTGCACGCCGCGCTGGTGGATGCGGATGCTGCCGCTGCCGATCTCCCAGCCGTTGCAGGTGATGTCGTAGGCGTTGCTGCGCGCGGCGCCAGGGTCCGTCTCGAGGATGCCGAGATCCTCCTCCATGCATGACGTGAAGAGATGATGCTTCGCGCCCCAGCGCTCGTTGTCGTCGTCCCACTCGAACATCGGGAAGTCGACGACGAAGGCAAAGCCGAGCGTGTTCCTGTCGATCAGGTCGAGCTTGGCCGCGACACCGCGGCGCAGGGCGTCGAGCGCGGGCTTCACGCGTGCCGCCGACCCCGGCTCCAGGGCGCGCAGCCCGCCCTGTCCCGCCACCATCAGCACGAGGTCGCCCGCGTTGGCGCTGGCCAGCCGTCCGATCGAACGCACCATGTCGATGCCGAGGAACTTCAGCGCGGGCGCGCGAACCGTCTCGTCCGTCGCGACATCCGGCGCCGCCGCGAACGCGATCGTCACGAGACCCTTCGCTCCGAGCTGCTTCGCCGTCTCCGTCAGGGCGTCGATCTCTTTGCGCGAGAACTCCGCGCCACCGGGGACGCAGATGCCCTCGACGCTGCCGCCGCTGTCGACGGCGCTCTTGAACACGACGAATTCCGTGCCGCGCACGGCGTTCGTGAAGTCCGTCAGCTCGAGCCCGAAGCGCAGGTCCGGCTTGTCTGTGCCGAACCGGCGCATCGACTCGGCGTAGGTGATGCGCGGCCACGGCCGTGGCACGTTGAGATCGGGCCGGACGGCGTCGGCGATGCCGTTGTACAACTCCTCCATCAGGCTGAGGATGTCACTCTGCTCGACGAAGCTCATCTCGAGATCAAGCTGCGTGAACTCCGGCTGGCGGTCCGCGCGCAGATCTTCGTCGCGATAGCAGCGCGCGATCTGGAAGTAGCGCTCGAACCCGGCGACCATCAGCAACTGCTTGAACTGCTGCGGCGACTGTGGCAGCGCGTAGAAGCTGCCCGGATGCACGCGGCTCGGCACCAGGTAGTCGCGTGCGCCCTCGGGCGTCGGGTTCGCCAGCACGGGCGTCTCGATCTCGAGGAAGTCGCGGTCGGTGAGGAAATCGCGGATGTACTTCACGACCCTGGCGCGGATCACCATGTTGTTGTGCATCCGCTCCCGTCGCAGGTCGAGGTAGCGGTACTTTAGCCGTAGCTGCTCGTCGACGTCCGACTCCTCGTTGATGTAGAACGGCGGCGTCTTCGCGGTGTTGAGGATCTCCGCCGCCGTGGCGCGTACTTCGATTTCGCCGGTGGGCATCTTCGGGTTCTCGGTGCCGGCGCGCCGCCGCTGCACCTTCCCGGTGACGCGCAGCACGTACTCGCCTCGCGCCTCGCCCGCCACCGCGTGCGCGGCAGCCTCCTCCGGCGGAAACACGACCTGCATGAGACCGCGGCTATCGCGGAGATCGACGAAGATGAGGCCACCGTGATCCCGCCGGCGGTGCACCCAGCCCGCCAGAACCACATCCTTCCCCTCGTCGGAGGCGCGAAGGTCACCGCAATAGTCGGTCTTGTACATATCCGCTCCTGCCCGCTTGTCGTTGGATGCCGCAGTGTATCGGTGGCTGCGGGAAGTGAGAAGCGGGAAGCGGGAAGCGGGAAGCGGGAAGCACGGTGCGCGCGGGAACACTTGTGCGGGCGCGAACGTCATACTGGTACAGGAGGCGTTGCGATGCGCGGTCATCTTGCGGCATTCGTCATTCTAGGCGCACTCGCGTTCGCGGCGTGCGGTTCGAGCAGATCGCCCGCGCCGACGGCAACTCGCTCGTGCGCGAATCCGCGTCCAGGCGTCGCCGCTGCCTGCGCGGTTGCGTCCGCGACGCCGGCGGCCCGGACGCCTACGACGCAACCTACGCAGACGCCGACACCGGCACCACAGACCCCCATCGCGGACACCGCGACCGTCGGGCCGTCTGTAGCCACGGCCACGCCGGCTCCGACGGGCGAATCCGGCATCGAGGGCATGGTCACCATCGGCCCGACGTGCCCTGTCCAACGCATCGACAGCCCATGCCCCGACCGCCCGTACGAGGCGACGATCAGCGTGCTCGACGGCGCCGGCCGCAAGGTCGCCGAAGGCAGATCCGGTACGGACGGGCGCTTCCGGTTACTCCTGCCCGCCGGCACATACACGCTCCGGCCCGAGTCCGCAGGCACGTTTCCACACGCGCGGGAGCAGTCGGTCGCCGTCGAACCGGGGCGCGTCACAGCGGTACAGATCGTCTTCGACAGCGGCATTCGCTGAGCGGGGCTGTCTCGCTCGTCCGTGGCGCCCCCGATTTGGTCGACTGGCCCTATTGCAATCGACGGCAATCGGTGGCAAACTACGGGTCTCATAGACCGGGCCGATACTTCTGGCGACCCAACCCGCACCTTTCCCGCCGGGCTCGGCGGAGTAGCGAAGGCATATCCGTGGACCTCGGACAGATCGAGGCGTTCGTACAGGTCGCCCAGCACCGCTCCTTCAGCAAGGCCGCGGATTCGCTGTTCCTCACCCAGCCTTCCGTCACGGCGCGCATCCAGTCGCTCGAGCGCGATCTGGGCGAGGCGCTGTTCGAACGGAACGGCCGCGGCGTACGGCTGACGGAGATGGGCACGGCGTTTCTGCCCTTCGCCCGGCGTTCGCTGAAAGCGCTGCAGGAAGGTCGCGACGCGCTCGACGGCATGCGCAACCTCGACATCGGCACCCTCAAGCTCGGCTGCGCGCTCACCGTCAGCACCTACGTCTTGCCGAAGATCCTGAAGCAGTACTGCACGGCGTACCCGGGCGTCGAGGTGAGCGTGCACACGGGACGCTCCGAGCAGGTGCTGCAGATGGTGCTCTCGGACGACGTGCATTGTGCGCTCGAACGTACGGTCCACCACGCCGAGATCGTGACGGTGCCGCTCTACGAAGACGATCTGATCCTCGCCGCCGCGCCGCAGCACCGTTTCGCGAAGGCACGCACGGCCACGATCGAAGACGTCGGCCGCGAACCACTGATCCTGTTCGACAAGGGCTCCAGCTACAGCCAGCTCATCCAGGGCGTCTTCCGGCAGCACGGCATCGTCCCGCACACGTTGATGGAGCTGGACACGATCGAGGCGACGAAGAAGATGGTGGAGGAGGGACTTGGCGTGGCGCTGCTGCCCAAGGTGTCGACGGAGCGCGAGTTCCAGCAGGGTACGCTGTGCGCCGTGAACATCAGCAACGCATCGATGCCGCGCCGGCAGATATCGCTGATCTTCAGAAAGAATCGCAAGCAGACGCGCGCTGTCACGGCGTTCTTCACGCTGATCGCCGACCTTTACGGCGTCGCGATCCCCGACGGTGCGCTCGCCGGCGTGGCGTAGCGAGAGCACGCTACTTCTTCTTCGCGGGAGCCTTCTTCGGAGCGGCAATCTTTGCCGCCGTGCCGCCGGTCACCTGCGCGCGGATCTCCTTCACCAGGTCGATGTTCGGTTTGTCCGGGCCTTTGCCGGCGCCATCGAGCTTGAAGCCCGGCACTTCCAGCAGCATCGGCACGTCAGCGAACGCCGGATGGGCCAGCATCGCCTCGAACCCGGCGCGGCCGATGTGGCCTTCACCGATATTCTCGTGCAGGTCACGCCCCGCGCCCAGCGGCGTCTTCGAATCGTTGAGATGCACCGCCGCGATGTTCGCCGAGCCGATCGTCGCATCCAACTCGCGCATCGCCGCCGCGACACCATCAGCGTTGCTCATGTCGTAACCGGCGGCGAAGGCGTGGCACGTGTCGATGCAGACCTTCGCGCGCGGATTGCCGATGCGCCCCAGGATCTCTCCCAGCTCCTCGAACTTGCCGCCGATGGTGTCGCCGTGCCCGGCCGAGTTCTCGAAGATCAACAGCACGTCGTCCGGCGTTTCGGCGAGGACCTGCTCCGCGGTGCTACAAATCTGTTCGAACACCGCGTCGAGCCCCATGCCCTTGTGGCTGCCCGTGTGAAAGATCACGCCGCGAGCGCCGATGCGCCCGGCGATATTCATCGTGCTGCGCAGCGTGCTGGCCGATGTCTTGAAGATCTTCGGGTCGGCGCTGGCAAGGTTCATCAGATACTTGCCATGAATGAACACCGGGCCGACGCCGGATGCTTCCATGGTCTCGCGGAACAGCTGCACGCCACCGTCATCGATGCGCGAGGTGCCCCACTGCTGCGGCGCCGACTCGAAGATCTGGATGGTCTCGGCGCCAATCGCGGCCGCACGCTCGAAGCAGGTGTGCAGGCCGCCTGCCGTGGATACATGTCCGCCGATCTTCATGCTGTGCCCCCTGACAGCGCCGGATGCCGCTTCCGCGCCACCGCCTCGAGCAGTTTGCGGCTCCATTTCAACGCTACGGCACCGGTCACGGCGCGCTCGTACGCCGCGGCGTCATGTGGCGCACCGTGGATCGTCGCGATGCCGCTCTCGAAATCGACACGCACGGCGTTGACTCCGGGCAAACGCGCGAGCGCCTGCTTCGTCCGTATGGCGCACACCGAACTGCACACGAGCCCATCGACCTTGAGGCGGACGACATCGCCCTCGACCGACTCGATGTGCGTCGTCGGGTTCACGAGCAGCCTGTGCCACTTGAATCGCGTCTTCATGCCGCTAGTATATCGTTGCGCTGCGCGCGTAATGCTCCCGCCCGTGATGGAATCGCACCCGCACGCTATGATGCGGCATGAACGCAGAGCTCGCAGGCTACGACGAATCGATACGGACGCGCCTCGAGGCGGTCGTCTCCTGCCTCGATGGGCTGACGGAAGCGCAGATCAATTGGCGGCCGACGCTCGATGAGGGCAACAGCCTGTACGCCGTGGCGGCGCACACGCTGGGCAACGCGCAAGCGTGGGTGCTCGGCATCGCCTGCGGAGTCGACTTGCGGCGCGACCGTCCGGCAGAGTTCGCGGCGACGGGCGCCGATACGTTCTGGCTTCGCTACGAACTCACCCGTCTCAGCTCGCAGATCACCGGCGCCCTCACGGCGATGACGCCCGATCAACTAGAGCGACGCTTTGTGCCGCCGCAGGAGCTGTGGGGCGGCGGCAACCCCGCGCACGAGATCACGCCTCGGTACGCGCTGCTGCACGTCATCGAGCACGCATCGCTGCATCTCGGACATGCTGAGCTGACGCGCGACCTGGCGCTGAACCAGGGATGACGGGCTGACGATGACGAACATCACGACCATCGAGCATGCGGTCACGCTCTACTCGCAGGGGTTCTGCGAGTTCTCGGAGATGGTGCGGCGGCACCTCGAGTCGCGCGGCCAGACGTACACCGAGCGTGACGTGGACATCGACCCGACGGCGCGCGACGAGATGATGAAACTCGGCGCGGAGAGCACGCCCGTCACGGTGATCGACGGTGAGGTCGTCGTGGGCTTCGACGAAGCATCGATCGACGAGTTGCTGGGTTTCGAGCCGTACAACGCGCGCGAGCACCTTGACGGAGCGCGGCTGGACGACTGAGTATCGCGTGCCGCCGCATCCCGACGCTAATCCGCCGTCGCTGAGCCGCCGCGCACCTCGGCGCCGAATTCACGGCGCAGGCGCTCCAGCAGCTTGCGCTGCGTCTTCGCGACTTCGTCGTCGGTGAGCGTGTGGTCGCCGGACTGATACGTCACTGCGAACGCGACCGACTTCTTGCCCGCGGGCACCTGGTCGCCCACGTATACATCGAACACGCGGGCGTCGCGCACCAGCGGCGCCGCCTCGATCACGCGGTGGAGTGCGCCGGCGGCGGTGTCGCCATCGACGATCAGCGCCAGGTCCTGCTCGACGGCGGGGAATCGCGAGACGCTTGACGCTTTGCGCCGCGGCGACATGAGCGGCAACAGATCGTCGAGGACGAGCTCGAACATGAACGCGTCCTGTTCCACTTCGAATGCCGCCGCGACGTCCGGGTGCACCTGCCCGAGCACGCCGACACGCGCCTCGCCGATACGCAGCTCGGCCGTCCGGCCCGGCGCGAGACCGAACTCGTGCACCGGCACATACTCGACGTCTGCGCCGAGGCCGCGGAGCAGATCCTCGACGTACGCCTTCGCGTCGAAGAAGTCGACGGAGTTTTCGCCAGGCCGTCCCCAGCGGTCGAGCCGGCGGCCGCTGACGATGCCGCCGACGACCTCGCGCTCGACGGGCAGCGCCTCTTCACCGAACGGGCGGCCGGACTGCGGTAGCCGCTCGTCCGGGCGCTCGTACGTGCGCGCCGTCTCAAAGATCGCGATCTCGCCCTTCTGGTAGCGCACGTTCGAAGCCAGCGTCATCAGCAGGTTCGCGCGCAGCGTCGGCCGCAGGTACTCGTGGTCGGCGGTAATCGGATTGACGAGGCGGTACGGCGGGTAGATCGCCAGGTACTCCTTCGGCAGGACCCGGGCCAGCGCCTCCATCGTCGTCATCGAGTACGAGATCACTTCGTGCATGCCGGCTTCCGCGAGCACGTCGCGCGCGCGTTCGCGCAGCTCACGCAGCGGCTGCACGATCGGCGCCGGGATGGCGCCCGCGAGCGGCAGCGCCGGGATCTCGTCGTAGCCGATGACGCGCGCCACTTCTTCGGCGATGTCGTCGTCGATGCGTACGTCGGGCCGCCAGTACGGGACGCGCACGACGTAGCGGTCGGGCGGCACCCACCGCGCCGAGAAGCCCAGCCCCGTCAGCACGCTCCGTACCTTCGCGGTCGGCGGGTCGATGCCCAGCACCTGCGTGATGCGCTGCCGCGTCACTTCGACGCGCGTCTCGCGCGCCTTCGCCGGGTAGACGTCAATCGCGCCCTGGGCCGCGGCGCCGCCGCAGATCTCGACGAGCAGCTTCGTGGCGCGCTTCGACGCGACCATCGCCAGCTCCGGCGGCAGCCCCTTCTCGAACCGCGACGAGGCCTCGCTGCGCACCTTGAGCGCCGCGCCGGTGCGACGCACGTTCGAGCCGATGAACGTCGCCGCCTCGAGCAGGATGTTCACGGTCTTGTCCGTCACTTCGCTCTCGAGGCCGCCGATGACGCCGGCCAGCGCGACCGGACCGCGCTTGTCGGCGATGACCAGCATGTCGCTGGTCAGCTTGCGCGGCTCGCCGTCGAGCGTCGTGAACTCCTCCTCGTCTTCGCCGCGCCGCACGATGATCTGGTGGCCGGCGACGTGGTCGTAGTCGAACGCATGGAGCGGCTGGCCGATCTCGAGCATCACGTAGTTCGTGATATCGACGACGTTGTTGATCGGCCGCTGCCCCAGCGCGATGAGCCGCTCCTGCATCCAGTCCGGCGATGGGCCGAGCTTGATGCCCACGATCACCGTGCCGATGTAGCGCCTGCAAAGTTCCGGCGCTCTGATCTCGACGGCGCAGCGGCCCTTGATCGGCGCGCCGTCCTGCGCGTACTCAAGCGAGGGCTCGCGCACGGTCTCGCCGGTCAGCGCCGCTACTTCGCGCGCGATGCCGAGGACGGAGAGCCAGTCGGCGCGGTTCGGCGTCACCGACAGCTCGAAGATCGTGTCGCCGAGCAGCGCCGACAGCGGCGTGCCTGCGACGGCATCGGACGGCAGCACGAGAATGCCTTCGTGATCCTCCGAGATGCCCAGCTCGTACTCGCTCAGCACCATGCCGGCCGACTCGACGCCGCGGATGACGGCCGGCTTCAGCACGGCGGGCTTGCCGCTGTGCCCGTCGCGCACGCGCGCGCCTACCGTCGCGAAGGCGATCTTCTGCCCGACGGCGAGGTTCGGTGCGCCGCAGACGACGCGGTGCTGCTCGCCGCCACCCACGTCGACCGATGCCAGCCGCAAGCGGTCGGCGTTCGGGTGCGGGTCAACGCCGGTGACGTGCGCGACGCGGATGTCGTCGCCCCAGTCGCCGCCCGTGCGCACGATCGCATCGACAGCGAGGCCGGCCATCGTCAGGCGCGCGGCGAGTTCATCCGGCGGAAGACGCAGGTCAACGTATTCGCTGAGCCACTTGAGTGAGACGCGCATCGTTTCCCTAAAACTGCTGCAGCAAGCGGAGGTCGTTCTGGTAGAAGTAGCGGATGTCGGGCACGCCGAAGTAGTTCATCGCCAACCGCTCCAGCCCCATGCCGGCGGCGAAGCCGGTGTACTTTTTCGAGTCGATTCCCATGTTTTCGAGGATCTCCGGGTGGACCATGCCGGCGCCGCCCATCTCGATCCAGCCGCTGTGGTGGCACGTCGCGCAGCCCTTGCCGCTGCAGACGTAGCAGTCCATCGCCACCTCGGCGCCCGGCTCGACGAACGGGAAGTAGGAGCACTGGAGCCGCACCTGGCGGTCGCGCCCGAAGAGCCGCCGCATCAGCTCCAGCAGCGTGCCCTTGAGGTGCGCCAGCGTGATGCCCTCATCGACGGCCAGGAGCTCGACCTGCGTCATCATCCACTCGTGCGTCGTGTCCGTCGCTTCGAAGCGATACGCGCGGCCGGGCACCGCGATGCGGATCGGCGGCGCGTGCTGCTCCATCGTACGGATCTGCGCCGGCGACGTGTGCGTGCGGAGCAGCATCGGGCGGCGGCCGTCGATATCGTGGTCCACCCACATCGTGTCCCACATGTCACGCGCCGGGTGGTCGGCCGGGATGCGCAGCGCTTCGAAGTTGTAGTAGTCGAGTTCGACCTCTGGCCCCTCGACGATGGAGAAGCCCATCGAGCGGAAGACGTCGAGCACTTCGCGCAGCAGTTGCGTGACGGGGTGCAAGCCGCCGCGCCGGTGCGGCCGCGGCGGCAGCGTGACGTCGACCTTGCCGGTTTCAATTGATGTCGCGATCGCCTCGCGCCGCAGCTCCTCGCTGCGAGCCTCGAACGCCGCCTCCAGCTCCGACTTCAGCGCGTTCGACGCCGCACCCAGCGCTTTGCGGTCATCGATCGAGAGATCGGCGAGCCCGCGCAGGACGCCCGTCAACCGCCCCTTGCGCCCGAGGTATTCGACGCGCCATGCATCGAGCGCACGCGCGTCGGCGCATGCGCGCAGGGCGGCCATCGCCTCGACTCGCAACTGGACTACCGTCTGGCTCGGCATCAATCCCCGTTCACGCGCCCATCCGGCCGCCTGCCGCGGTGGAGCGCGGCATTATAGGCAGACGCGCCCGTTCGCCGTAGTGGCGCCATGGCCGAGAACGGGCCGAAGATGGATGATGGACGATAGAAGATGGATTTTCGGCGACCGTCCATCTTCCACCTTCGCGCCGCCAGCGCCGCCCTCTTCGGCGGCTGTGGTGGCGGCGAATCCGTTCGAAACGCGGGCGGCCACGCAGGGCCGCCCCTTGTGGGTGGCAGCGCCAATGGACATCCAACCTCCACGTCGAATCTCCAACTTCCAACAATCCCTATCTTTCCCCGTTCGGGTTGCGGCGCGGCAGTTCGACCTGCTATGCTGCTGGTGTAAGTCCTCTTCGCGCAGTCCTCTTCGCCGCCTCGGTACTCCCGCAGCAGCACTCGACGACTCCACGGACATGAGGCCCGCACGACAACGAATGCCGTACGGATGATCATGTGTAGAACGTCGCAGTTCTGCCGGCGACCCTTTGTCACCGGAACTCGTATCACTTGCGGCGACAGGAAGGAAAGAACGGAAATGGCAACAGGACAGATCAAGCGGTTGGCGAAGGACCGGGGCTTCGGCTTCATCCGGCCGGACGGCGAGTCGGAGGACATCTTCTTCCACACCTCGGCAGTCCAGGGCGGCATCTTCGACAGCCTGAACGAAGGCCAGACGGTCGAGTTCGAGAAGGGTGCCGACGACCGCGACCCGCGCAAGAGCCGCGCACTCAACGTCCGCCTCGCGAACTAAACTAAGTTCGTCAAAGCGGAAACAGCAAGGCCCGGAGCGCATGCGCTCCGGGCCTTTGCCTTGAGCTCGAAGTTCTCCCGCTGCCGGCCCGTACGGTCCGGTACTCAGCGCGGCGAGCTCGCTCGCTGGCTCGACGTGGTGCGGGTCTACGCGTTTCCTCCAACGCGTATCAGTGTTCACGGCCGCGGACGATAGGGACGCGGACGCTGCTCCTTCATCCGATACTTCTCCAGCCGTCCGGAGTATTCACCGGCGGCCACGCGGGGGCGGATGGAGATCGACGAGAAGGTAGAGCCGAACTACGCGACGGTACTGGTTGCGGAGACTAGCCCGGGCGACGCGCTGGCGATACGCCGCATGCTCGGCGTCTTCGGGTTGAAGACGATCGTGCTCGTCGACTCTGCCGAACGCGCCATCGCATTCCTCGGCCGCGAGTCGTGCGACCTGGTGTTGACGGAGTACAGGCTCAAAGATTCCAACGGCGTGCGACTCATCGAGTCCATCCGGCACTCGCACCCGGACACACCCGTGATCATGGTGAGCGGCATCAACGACGAACGCCTCATCGCCGCCGCGATCCATGCGGGCGCGGCCGACTTCATCCCGAAAGACGCGCGTCTGCAGGCGGATCTCTTCAGGGCGATCGGCACCGCCCTGACGCCAAAGCCGACGACGCATGTGCCCACCGTGGAGGAGATCGTTGCCGAGCACGCGCCCGATGCGGTGCAACGCGCGAACTTCGACGCGAACTGGCTCAACGACCCGACGACCGAGGGCACGCACGTCGAAGCGTTCGAGCGATCGTCGCTCCTGGCTGGAGCCTTCGGCAGCGAGCAGTGGGCCGCTATCGTTGACGCGTTCGCGGACTACATCCGCTCGTGCGCCGATCCGCTCGAGTCGACGGCACGTACGCGCGAGGACGCGCTGCTGCACGCGTTCATCGACCACGGCCTCGGACCGCAGGAGATTCTTCGCGCGTACCGGGGAGCCGTGCACGAGCTGATGATCGACCCGATCTTCGCCGGCCTCAACCCTCGCATCAGCCTGAGCGCTGTCCTTGCACGCATACTCTGCCGTTGGGGACAGGACTACCAGTGGCAGCTCTGGCTGCAGCTCAACGAACCCGCCGCCTGACGACGGCTATGCGCCCACCGGCGCGCGAGCCGGTCGCAGCAGCAGGATGCTGTACGCCAGCACCCACGCATAAAACATCAGCGGTGCGACGTAGCCGCCGATCACTCCCGGCGCGAAGAAGCCATCGCGAGCCAACGCACCCATCCCGATGAGATGCGCCGAGGCGACTACGAACCCGTACCAGGCAAGCCAGCGAGGAAACGCGCTCGACTCCATGATCGCGACGGAAGTGGCGATTACGGCTACAGCGGTGGGCACGCTCGCCATAGTGATATTCAGCGTATAGATGTCGAACAGCGTCTTCTGCGTGTCGACATTGCCCGCACCCTCGCGGTAGACGAGCTGCAGCAGCACACCGAAGCCGACGTACGCGATCGCGATGAACAGCGCGCCGCCGGCCGCTCCCACGGTCGCGAGCAGCTCCGTATCCGGCGCGCGGCGGCGCAGCACATCTCGCAGCCCCACGAAGAAGATCAGGTTGAACCCGAAGCTCAACGCGACGAGGTAGACCAGCACCGCCATCATTGTCCGGTTGTCTGCGAAGAACTTGGCGATTTTCGCGGCGGAGTCCGTCTCGTTCGGCGGCGACAGCGCCCCGAAGATAGCGAACGCCACGATCGCGGTGACGACCGTGGCGATTCCGGCCAGACCAGTCCAGCGTGATACCGACTGCTCGTTCATGTAGCCTCCCCTCCAACGCAGCGATTATCCTCCGCGAGGGGCCGTCGCGTCAACAGGAGGTCGCACCGATTCCGTCTCGTCCTACGATCCGCCGCCCGCGGCTGCGCCGATGCTGTCCGGCGCTTCTTCCGCGCCTTCGAAGCTCACGCGTGGCAGAATGCGATCGAGCCACTTCGGCAGCCACCAGTTGCGATCGCCCAGCAGCTCCATTGTCGACGGCACCAGCACCAGGCGGACGATCGTGGCATCGACGAAGATCGCCGTCGCGAGTCCGGTGCCGAACTCCTTGATGACGCGGTCCTCGCCGAAGACGAACGTCACGAACACGGCGACCATGATAGCGGCGGCGGCCGTGATCACGCGGGCCGTTGCCGCGAGGCCGTGGCTGACGGCCGACGCGTTGTCGCCCGTGCGCAGATACTCCTCGCGGACGCGGCTGATCAGGAACACCTCGTAGTCCATCGAGAGTCCGAAGAGGATGGCGAACATCATCATCGGGATGAACGTTTCGATCGGCCCCTTCTCGACGCCGATGAAGCTCGAGAACCAGCCCCACTGGAAGATCGCCACCAGCACGCCGTAGCTGGCGCCGATCGACAGCAGGTTCATGATGGCCGCCTTCGCCGCGACAACGACTGAGCGGAATACGACCGTCAGCAGCAGGAAGCTCAGTCCGATGACGCCCGCGAATAGCAGCGGCATACGCGCCGTGATCCGGTCGCGTGCATCCAGGAATCCGGCGAGGCCGCCCGTCACGTAGACCTTGCCGGCGCTCCCGCTCATCGCCGCCGGGATCACCTTCTCGCGCAGACGATGCACCAGGTCGTTCGTCGCGACATCTTGCGGCTTCGTCTTCGGAATGACGGTGATCAGGGCCGTATCGCCGTTCGGGCTCTTCACCGCGGGAGCCACCTCGGCGACGTTGTCCGCACCGGCCATCGCCGTACGCAGGGCATCGAGGCGGTCCGCGCCGCCCTTCGAAAGATCGGCGACGACGATCAGCTTACCGTTGAAGCCGGGCCCAAAGCCCTTCGTGAGCAGGTCGTAGGCGCGGCGAGAGTGTTGCCGCTCTGGATTGTTGCCCGCGTCGGTGAATCCGAGGTTCATCGAGAGCGCGGGCGCGGCGAGCACGAGCAGTGCGAACGCGGTCACCAGGAAGTACGGCAGCGGGTGCCGCTGGATCGCCTCGCTAAACCGGTACCAGGTGCTCTTTTGGTCAACGCCTTCGGTCGAGTGCAGGAACGGCAGTCGCAGGCTATCGACGCGCCGCCCGGCCAGCGAGAGCGTGGCAGGCGTCAGCGTCAGCCCGACCAGCACGGCAAACACGACGACGATCGCGCCGGCGGTGCCGAGCGCGGCAACGAACGGCAACCCCATCAGGAACAGTCCCAGGAACGCCACCGCGACGACCATGCCCGCGAAGATTACGGCGCGACCGGACGTTGTGACGGCGAGGACGACCGACTCTTCGACGCTCTTGCCGGCGTGCAAGCCCTCGCGAAAGCGCGTCACGATCAGCAGGCTGTAGTCGATGCCGACGCCAATGCCGATCATCGCCGCGAACTGCGGGCTGAAGGCGAGGAAGCTCGCGAGGTTTGTCGCCAGGCCGATCGTCGAGAAGCCGGCGCCCAGGCCGAAGATCGCCGCGCCCAGCGGCAGTCCCATGGCGATCACGGAGCCGAACGCGATCAGCAGGATGAAGACGGCGGCCAGCATGCCGTAGACCTCCGAGCCGAACGCCGGGCGTTCGTTCTGCGCGACGACGCGCCCGCCGGCTTCGACCTTCAGGCCCTGGCCATTCGCATCGTCGACGATCTTCAGGAACTGCTTGAGACTTGATGACTTGATATCGCTGGCGCGCGTAGCCCAGATGACGTCGGAGCGCGCGATCGTACCGTCCTTCGAAACGAACCGTGCTTCCGCGAATGGCGAGGTCACAGCAACGACACCATCGATCCGCGCGATCTCCGCGATCACGGCCTCGATGCGGGAACGCGCGGACGCGCCGGACACGCCGGCGGGCGCCTCGAACACGAGGTCGGCCGTGTCGCCGAAGCGGGCCGGGAAATGGGCCTTCAGCAGGTCGGACGCGGTCTGCGACTCGGCGCCCGGCACCTTGAACTCGGACACGTACGTGCCGCCGAACATGAAGTTCGCGGCGAAGAGGCCTCCGAGGATCAGCACCCAAGCGCCGACCACCTGCCATCGGTGGCGGTGGGAGAATCGCGCCCACCGTTCGAGGGCACCTGCGCGTGGTGGTGATGGGCGGGGCGGGGCCATGAGGTCTCCGATGGGAATCGATGCGACTTGCTTCGCCGGCGAACCAGGGCCGTTCAGCCTAGCATGGCGAGATCTTCGCGAGTATGCCGGCCAGCCATCGTCGCGGGCACCCTAACGGACGTTGATCACACCGGCCATGCCCGCCAGAACGTGGATCGTGCAGTTGTAGATGTACGCACCCGGCTTGTCGAAGCGCAGCGTCCACGTCAGGCGCGACTGCGTGACGCCCATCGAGCCGGACGAGAGGAACGTCTTGTCGTCGAATCCGCCCGGAGGTGGATCGACGCCAACGGCGGAGTCGTTGGAGAGCGCCAGGATGAAGCCGCCACGTCCGGCGGGATCGGGCTTGAGTCCGACGCCCGGCGGGAGATCCTTCGACCCCTTGAAGACGACGTTGTGGAAGTCGCGATCGTCGCTCGCGAAGATGACGGTATCGCCGGCCTTGATATCGAGCACCGGCTTCACATACGTCGCGATCTGGCCGTAGGGCGTGGTGAGGCCAACGGCGACGCGGTGCACGCTGGATTCGCCGACGCTGGGAGACGACCGTTGCTCCGCGCTGGCCTCTTCGAGCTTGCGCTCCTCGGCCGCGATGTAGCGCGCGAGGTCCGCCTGCCCGCGGGCGGCGACGGCTTCCGGTGCGTCTACCTTCGCGTCAGACGCGCCGACCGAAACGGTGCCAAGCATGGTGAACGGGTGGACGAGGCACAGGTACTCGTACAGGCCGGGCCTGGTGAACGTCAGTTTGTACGTCGCCTCGGCCGGCACGCCGATGAAGCCGGAGTTGGTGTAGGTGCCGTCGCCCGCGAACGTGTCACCCGTCGCCGAGTGGAGGGATGCCGCCGGGTTGAAGATCTTCTGAGCCGGGTTGTCCGGGTCGGGCTTCAGGTACTCGGCGAACACGTCCTTGATCTGCTGTGATGTGCCGAAGGTGATCGAGTGCCCTTCGAAGCCCTGGGCAGTCCATTCGATGGTATCGCCCTGGCGGATGCGGGTCTCGGCCGGCATGAACATCTCGATGTCCATGGCGCCTTTCGCCTTGCCTGCCAACACCTTGAACGTAGCAGCGCCGGGGGCCGCGGCGACGGACGGGGCAGGCGTAACGGCAGCGGTCGCCGCCGCGGTCGGCGGAGCATTCGAGGCAGCGGGCGTCACCGCCGTGTTCTTAGAACTCCCGCCGCAACCCACGAGCATCATGGCGATCGCGGCCGCGGACACGACGCATAGCATATTCGACCATTTCCGCATCTCAGGTCCGTCCTTTCGTACCGTCATGAACGCCGGATCAGTCGCGGCGAGGCCCTGCGCTCCCGAGTCGCCCGGCGGGCAGTGCACCCGGCGCACCCCAGCCCGGCGTCCGCTGCTCGATCCAGCTCTGCGCGAACATCGCCACGAAGACGATGATGACGCCGGACGCCAGGCCGCCGGACGCCGCCATGGGCCAGTATCGCGTTGAAGCCAGCCAGTTCACACCCTCGACCGCCGGCCACAGCCGCAACGCCGCCGCGGCGTTCAGGGCGACGATCATCGCGCGGAGCAACCAGCGCTCGTCGGGATGCTGCAGCCTGCGGCCGGCGAACTCCGGCACGATCAGCATCGCCATGCCCACGATCATCATTGTCAGCACGCCGATGGTGAGGACGTGGCGGACTGCGTCGAGTTCGAATGTGTCGGGCAGCGCGCCGTCGGCGAACGCCCGCGCGGCGTACCACGCTGTCAGCAGTGACGCGATGAGCATCCACGCGTACGCTGACCGCACGAACCAGAACGCCGTCTGCGAGGCCGCCGCCACGCGGTTCTTCGAAACCCACAACGCCCCGGACAGCCACACGGCGAGGGCGAACGCGGCGGCCGTCAGAAGTAGCCCGGCATCGCCGACGCGCGCAGCGGTCGCCGAGGACGATCGATAGGCGATCCAGAGCACGGCGCCCGTAAAGAGCGCGACGCCGCACGCAAGCAGCAGCGCGACGGCACGCGATACGATCGCGCGCCGCGGCGCCCCGGTGAATGTCGGCACCGCTCGCAATCCCACACCTGAGATGAACATGAGCAGGAAGCCGTACTGCTGCGCGAACACCTGCGCCGTCTGTTTCGAGACGGGCGCGATCGGCAGGCCGTCTCTCACGATCTCGAACGCCTGGACCAGGTTGATCGCGGCGCCCGCACAGAAGCCGATCGCGCCGAACACGAAGAAGTAGCCGGTCGCCTCGGCCCGGCTATCTCGATGCACCAGCGTGCCGCAAACAATCGCCGCAAACGCGATCCCCGCTGCCAACAGCAGCACCGCCGATGCGATGAGTCCGGCGTCGCGCACGGCGCCATCGCTCCACGGCTCGGCGAGAGAGCGCAGGATCAAGCTCGTGGCGATGACGGGGATCAACGCCGGTACGAGCGCGCGGAACGCGAGCGGCTGTCCCGAGAAGCGCGGCATCAGCCGGAACGACATCCCCATGACGAACAGGCCGCCGAAGCCGATGAGTTGGAGCTGGCCGTGCGCCTGGATCAGTGCTTCCCAGCGGATGCCATCGCTCCACGCCCACCCTTCGGCACGCGCCAGCGGCAAGAGCAGCGCGAGCATGAATCCGCCGCCGATCGCCAGCGCCAGGCTCGCGACGATGAACCAGCGGTACGGCGCCTCGTACGCATGCGCGTGCGGCGGCGGCGCATCGCCGACCGTCCGCAGCGGGATCGTTTCACTCATGGTCCCCTACAACCAACAGAGGCCGACACGCCGCCGGCCCCTGCTCCTCATGCCACCACGAACGCGCGGCTACAGCCCCTTGCTCGCGACGAAGGCGCACAGGTCGGACGTGCGACACGAGTAGCCCCATTCGTTGTCGTACCACGACGCCACCTTTACGAGATCGCCCGCGACGACGTTCGTGATCAGCGAGTCCACGGTCGACGAGTGCGGATCGCCCTTGAGGTCCATCGACACGAGCGGCTCATCGGTGACGGCCAGGATGCCCTTCATCTTGCCGGCGGCCGCCTTGCGCATCGCCGCGTTCACTTCTTCGGCGGTCGTCTTCTTCTTCACCAACGCGACGATCTCGACGATCGAAACCGTGGGCGTCGGCACGCGATAGGCGACGCCATCGAGCTTTCCCTCGATCTCCGGGATCACGAGCTTCAGCGCGCGCGCCGCGCCCGTCGACGTCGGCACGATGTTCATTGCGGCGGCGCGCGCCTCGCGCAGATCCTTCGACTGCATGTCGAGCAGCCGCTGCGAGTTCGTGTAGGCGTGGATCGTCGTCATCTGTCCCTTGAGGATGCCGAAGTTATCGAGCAGCACCTTCACGGTCGGCGCCAGCCCGTTCGTCGTGCATGACGCGTTCGAGATCACGTTGTGCTTCGACTTCCTATATACGTCTTGATTGACGCCGAGCACGATCGTCACATCCTCGTTCTTCGCCGGCGCCGAGATGATCACCTTCTTCACGCCGTCGTGGATGTGGTCGCGCGCAGCATTCGCGTCGGTGAAGAACCCGGTCGACTCGACGACGATATCGACGTTCGCCTTGCCCCAAGGGATCTTGGCCGGCTCGCGCTCAGCGAAGACGCGCACCGCTTTGCCATCGACGGTCAGCCCCGTCTTGCTGGCGACGACCGTGCCGGGGTAGCGGCCGTAGTTGGAGTCGTATTTCAGCAGGTGCGCGTTGGTCTCGTTGTCGACGAGATCGTTGATCGCGACGACGACCAGCTCGGACCCATGCCGCTCTTTGATCGCCTTGAAGACCTGCCGCCCGATCCGGCCGAAGCCGTTGATGCCGATGCGCGTGACCATTGCTGGCTCTTGTCCTTTCATGCTGCTCCACGATTCCCCTTATTGTGCCGCCACCCCGCGCCTCGGGCTAGTGCCGTCTGGGCCGGGAACGATCCACGAAGAGCACGAATGCCACGAAGGGGGGAGGAGCACGTAGCGTGAACATCAGGCCCGGGATGCTGTTCTCGAATCGCCGGCGTATCGCCAATACGGACGGGGACGGAGCTAAAGCTGCGTCCCTACGGCCTCAAGCGTCCTTTCATGCGCTTCGTGCTTCGTGGATCGCGGTTACGCCAGCGTGCGCTCCATGATGCTCTCCTCGAACGCCGCGGCGGGCAGCCGCTCGGGCCCGAGCATCGTCGCCAGCGCCGGCAGCATCAGCATCGGATCCTGCGCGCGACGCTCGAACGCGCGTCCGCGGCGCGCCTCCGCATCGGGGCCGAACTCGTTCTCCAGGCGCGACTGCAACGTCGCCGAGAACCTCAGGCGGCGCATACGCTCGCGCCGCTCCTCGCCGTACGCAGCGAACGCCGCCGGCGACCAGTCGTCGCTCGCGAGCAGCACGTCGCGCACGGTGCGCACGTCGCGGTAGGTGATCGAGAGCCCCTGACCGATGATCGGATCATTGTGGCCGGCGGCATCGCCGACAAGCACGACGCCTTCGGCGTACGGTTCGTCGGTCCACGTGTCTTCGTTTGGGTAGGAGTGGCAGGGGCCGGCCGGGCGCGCGTTCGCCAGGTGCTCACTGCCCGGTACGCTCTTGAGGCGAAACGCATCAAGAAACACCTGCTGGCCGCTCTCACCTGCGAGGCGCGCCGGCTGATCTCTCGAATAGCCGAGATACAGCCGCACCCGTCCGTTGCCTTGCGGGAACGCCAGGTAGTGGACGTCGCCCTCGGTGCCGATCACCTGCGTGTCCGCCGGCCAGCCGTCGGCACCCTCGACCAGCATGCCCGAGAACAGGTGATGCGTCGGATCGCGATGCAGCTCGATGCCGGCCATGCGCCGCACGATCGAACCGCGACCGTCGGCGCCGACGATGATCTTGCACATCGCGGTGTGCTCGGCCCCGTCATGTAGATATGACACGGAGGGCGACGCGCCGAACGCCAGCGTGAGAATATCGCTGACGCCGCGGAGCACCGTCGCGCCGGAGGCGACCGCCGTATCATGCAACAGTTGGCAGCTTTTCGGGTGGCCGATGCACAGCGGCCCGGGGATGTCGGGCAGCAATCCCGCCAGCGGAAGCGCCGCGGCCTCCGCCACCGACGGATCGACCGCGTCGGCGTAGCTGATGTGCCTGCTCACGTGGTGCGCGCCGGCCACGATGAACGTGTCGTACAGGCCGAGCGCCTTCAGTTCGACGACGCCCCACGGCGCGATCCACTCGCCGCGCACGCGGTCGCGATACTCGGTCGTCTTCTCCAGCACCAGCACACGCTTGCCCACACGCGCCAGCACGGTGCCGAGCGCGCCGCCTCCGATCCCACCACCGACGATCACAACATCGTACTGCTCAGGCACCAACGCACTGCTCCTATCGATTGCGCCGCGCACGTGGCATGGCCGTCGCCGGCGGCGAGCCGTCCAGCAGGCTACTCCGAGACGATCTCATAGCCGGCGGCCGCGAACACGCGCGCCTGCACGTCCTCGATCGACGTCACGCCATCGCGCAGCAGCGCATCGATCAGCTGTTCGCGCGCCGCGACGGCGTGGATCAGATCCTCGTCCTCCATGCCGAAGCGCCGCGCCAGCGCGTTCGCCTGTGCCGGCGTCGAGAGCACTTCGTACGTATCGGATTCGGGGTCCCAGCGAGCGATCGTGTGCCGGTCGTACGAGCCGCCGAGCGGCTCGAGCACGGCCACTTCGCTGACACGTCGCACGCGGCGGCCAGCGTTCATCCCGACGAACATCGGCACGATCAGCGCGACGTGGCCGATGTTCGCGACCGGCACGTCACACTCCTCGGTGAGCTGTTCGATGACGCCGTCCACCGTTTCGGAGTGCATCGTCGACATCAGCGAGTAGCCTTCGGCGGCCAGCTCGAACTCGCGCCGCACGTACGGGCCCCACGAGTAGACCGGCAGGTGGTCACTGATCTCGTTGACGAGGATGTACGTCGGGGGATCGCCCGGCGCGCGCGGCGGCAGCGCGAAGGTCTCGCCCCAGCCGCGCGTGAAGTAGACAGACGATTCCGGCTTTGCGAACGCGAGCAGCGCCGTCAGGATCGTCGTTTTGCCCGCGCCGGGGGGCTCAGCGGCCAGGATCATCGGCGCGCCGCGCTCCATCGCCAGCGAGAGGATCGCCGCGACGCGCACCGGCATGGTGCCCGCACGCAAGATCTGCGTGATCGACATCGCCTCGGGGTGGTTGTAGCCGTGCCACCCCCACCAGCTCTCCGGTTGATTCAGCGCCTTCACTCGCCCATCATATCGGAGCCCCGCGCGGGGGAGTGACGCCGCTCGCGTCGTAGGGGCGGCCCCGTGTGGCCGCCCGCGACCGGCAACGAATGCGCGTCGCCGAGAACGAGCGTACGAGCGGAGGCCGGAAGGACGCACCTTTAGGTCCGTCCGAACGTTAGGACGGGGCTAAAGCCGCGTCCCTACGGCCTCAATTCGATACGCATTCGCGAGATACGCATTCACCAAATGGAGCGCGGGCGCCCCGCCCGCAAGGAGCACCGACATGAGACAAGCAGCCATCGCCGGGCCGCGTGCATTCGAGCTGAGCGATGTCGACGCGCCATCGCCCGCGCCCGGGCAGGTGCTCGTGCGGGTGCGTAGCGTCGGCGTTTGCGGCAGCGATTTGCACTTCTACCGCGGCGAGTTCCCCGTGCCGCCCGGCTTCGTCCTCGGCCACGAGTGCGCGGGCGAGGTCGAGGCGCTGGGCGAAGGCGTCACGGGCTTCGAGAAGGGCGACCGCGTCGCGCTGGAGCTGTTCGATGTCTGCCTGAAGTGCGTGCAGTGCCGCTCCGGCAACTATCACCTCTGCCCGAGCCGCAAAGCGAACGGCCTCAACATCCCCGGCGGCCTGCGCGAGTACATGGCCGTCTCGTCGTACGCGCTCTACAAGTTGCCGCCGGAGGTCGACTTCGAGCTGGGCGCGCTGTGCGAGCCGCTGGCGGTCGCCGTACACGGTCTGCGCCTGGTCGACATCCGTTTCGGCGACCGCGTCGCGGTGCTCGGCGCCGGCACGATCGGCCTGATGGCGATCGCCGCGGCGAAGGCGATGGGCGCGACGTACATCGCCGCGACGGCGCGGCATCCGCACCAGAAGGCGATGGCGGAAGCGCTCGGCGCCGACGCCGTGTTCGGCGACGATGCGGCTGGCGTCGGCGAGATCACGAAAGCAACGGGCGGCGCGGACATCGTCGTCGAGACGGTCGGCGGTCACGCGAACACGCTCGCCGATGCGTTCACGGTCGTCGGCCTCGGCGGGCGGATCAGCGTGCTCGGCGCGTTCACGCAGCCGGTGCAGATCCATCCGATCATGTTCTTCTTGAAGGAACCGAAGGTCGTCGGATCGAACTGCTACGGCCGCCCCGGACGCCACTCCGACTATGAGATCGCCATCGAGATCATGCGCCGGAACGCCGAGAGCCTGCGCCGCTGCATCACGCACCGCTACGGCCTCGAAGACATCGCGCAGGCGTACGCGACGGCCGACGACAAGAGCAGCGGGGCGATCAAGGTGCAGATCGCGCCGTAGTGGTTGGGGTCGATCGACCACCTTCGGCCATTCCATCGCCTGCTAAGAACCACGCGGGGCGGGACGCTAGCGGGTCAGGTCCAGCCGCACGATTCGGCTCTGCACTTGTCCGAAGCGCCGTCCGATGAGCGACGCAATCTCGGCGAGGTGCCGGCCCTCGGCGTACAGACGGCGCAACTCCTCGTCGTCCTCGGGCAGCCACGGCCTTACTTTCGCAGGAGGTGGCCTCTCTTCGGTCCGCCAAACCCGTTGCACGCGCGTCGACCCAGATGCTTCCTGCGGCGCCACGAACACCGGAGCCGTCGCGTTCGCTCTTTGAGGCGTGTCCCTCCGGCGGGCCACTGTTTCCGCACCTTCCATCCGGCGGTCTGTAGTAGCCGGCGGGCTACCGCCGCTTCGGCGGGGCGCCGCTCTCTTGACCTTCGGCGACGGCGGCTTCCCGTCAACGATGGCGAGCAAGTCGCTCGCCGCTCTGGCTATGTCTTCGGGTCGTAGCCCTCGATCCGCCGCGAGGATCCCGCCATAGGAGAGCCCCTGCGCGATCAATTCGACGATCCGTCGCGACCCGATCGGCAGCTTCCTCCGCCTCGTTGTCAGAGGCGGCTCGCTGGGCTCCAAGCGGTTCCTGCGGCCACCCTTGAGAAGTTCGTCCAGCATGTAGTCGACGCCGAGCTCGTTCCAACGCTTGGTGTCAGCCCGGCGGCCGTGGACGTATCTGTAGAGCGGCTCCGACCGCTTGCGATACCGCAGCTTCAGTACGGCGCGCTGGTCGAGCTGCCGGATTCGCTCGCGGGTAAGCCCGTAACTCGCCCCGATCTGCGCTAGGGTGCGCGGAAGGCCGTCGAGCAGTCCGAAGCGCATCTCGAGCACGGCTCGCTCAGTATCCGTCAGTCGGGCGAGCTCAGCGGCTAGCAATCTGTCGAATTCATTGGCGGGCATCGCCGACGATTATCGCGCAACGCGCGCCAACGGGCTAGCGTGACGCGTGCCTACGCAACACATCCCGTACGACATCATCCGGCACATCATCCCGCACGACGGGGCGGCCTACATCTTCGAGCAGGATCCAGCGCACCTTCTTCGATGCGACCTTCTTGTCGAGCGCCATCGCCGCGATCACTGCGTCTACGTCGAGGCCCGTGTGGCGCAGCGGCAGGCCGTAGCGCTCGAACAGGCGCGCCTGGCGCTCGCCGACGGCGGCGGGCGCGACGCCCATGCGGCGTCCGATCTCGGCGGCGGCCATCATGCCGATGCTGATCGCTTCGCCGTGCAGGACGCGCGTGTAGCCGGTGACGGCCTCGATGGCGTGACCGACGGTGTGGCCGTAGTTGAGGATCATCCGCCGGCCGCCCTCGCGCTCGTCCTCGCTCACGACCGCCGCTTTCAACGCGGCGTTGCGCGCTACGATCTCCGTCGTCAGCTCGGGCTCGACGGCGAGCAGCCGGTCCGCGTCGCGCTCCAGCACGTCGAGCATCGGCGCGTCCATGATCAGCGCGTGCTTGATCACTTCGGCGAAGCCCTCGCGGTACGAGCGCTCCGGCAGCGACGCCAGCAGGCTCGTGTCCTGCACGACGAGTCGCGGCGCGTAGAACGAGCCGATCAAGTTCTTGCCGCGCGGGTGGTCGACGCCGACCTTGCCGCCGATCGACGCATCGACCATCGCCAGCAGCGATGTTGGCGCCTGCACGAAGTTCACGCCGCGCAGATACGTCGCCGCGACGAAGCCGCCGAGGTCGCCGGCCACGCCGCCGCCGAGCGCGACGATCGTCGACGCCCGCTCGGCGCGCTGCTCCAGCAGCCAGTCGTATGCGGCGCGCACCGTCTCGAGGCTCTTGCTCGATTCGCCGGCGGCGAACGCGAACAGCGCCGCGTCGAAGCCAGCCGCGCACAGCGACGTCAGCGCGCGCTCACCATACAGGGGCCCCACCGCATCGTCGGAGATCACGAACGCCGAGCCTCGCAGCCCGGCGTCTCGCATCAGCGCGCCCAGATCATCGAGCGCACCCCAGCGGCAGTGAATATCGTACGCGTGATGCTCCGCTTCGACGCGGATCACGCCGCGCCCCCGGCCACCGCCGAGCGTTCGCGGAACGCCAGCAGCACCTGGTGCGTCACCTGGTCAGGCGTCAGGTCGTCGGTCTGGATGATGAAGTCGGCCTGGGCGTAGATCGCATCGCGCTCGGCTTTCAACTCGATGATTCTCGCGGTGGGGTTGCCGCCGACAAGCAACGGCCGCTCGGAGACGTGCGCCGTCGAGTCCTGGATGCGCGCGGCGATCGTCTCGGGGCGCGCGTCGAAGCACACGATGAATCCGCGGCGACGCATCGCCGCACGGTTCGCCTCGGAGATCACGCTACCGCCGCCCGTTGCGACGACGACGTTCGTCATCCCCGCCACGCGCTCAACGACCTCCGCCTCGATCGTGCGAAACGCCGCCTGGCCGCCGCGCGCGAAGATCGCCGATGCCGTGTCGCCCGCCTGCGCTTCGATCAGGTCATCGATATCGACCGCAGTCCAGTCGAGCGCAACGGCCAGCGGACGCGCCGTGCGCGTCTTGCCCGTCGCCATGAACCCTGTGAGCCAGATCTGTTCGTAGTTCATCGTTCCACCATACACGCAATCATTCGGCTCTTTTGTTGTACTGGACAGGACTTCAGTCCCGTACCTCATGGTCAGCGCGATCTCCACCGTCGATCAGTTGCGCTGTCCTCGCCGGTGGACAGGTCTGAAGACCTGTCCGTACGGGTACGGGTCCGTACGAGCACGCGGCATCGTTGTCCCACCCCTACAACCTACCACCCGCAACCTGCCATCGGCCATCTACTCCCGCAACGCCCGGGGCCCGATCGTCGCCTGGAACGCGCGCCAGTTGCGCAGCATTTCACCCAGCGAATCGCCGCCGAACTTCTCCAGCGCGGCCGTCGCCAGCACGATCGCGCACATCGCTTCGACGATGATGCCGGCCGCCGGCACGACGCAGATGTCGCTGCGCTCGTAGTGCGCTGGTATCTCCTCGCCGGTCATCAGATCGGCCGACGGCAGCGCGCGTGGCAGCGTCGCGATCGGTTTCAGCGCGATGCGCACGAGGACGTCCTGCCCGTCGGTGATGCCGCCCTCCGTGCCGCCGGCGTTGTTCGTCGCGCGCGCCCAGGGCTTGTCCGGACGCCACTGCCCGAGCGGCAGGATCACGTCGTGCACCTTCGATCCGGTCGTGCGCGTCGCCGCGAACCCGGCGCCGATCTCGACGCCCTTCACGCTGTGAATGCTCATCAGCGCCTGCGCCAGCCGCCCATCGATCTTCCTGTCCCAGTGCACGTGGCTGCCGAGGCCCATGGGCACGTTCAGCACGCGCCCCTCGACAACGCCCCCGAGCGTATCGCCGGCATTCCGCGCTTCGTCGATCGCCGCGACCATCTTCTCCGCGCCTGATGCATCCGCGCAGCGGACGGGTGACTCCTCGACGGCGTCCCAGTCGATTTCAGCGGGCACGATGGCTTCGACGCTGCCGATCTGCACCGTGTGGCTGCGAAACTCCATCCCCAGCTCATCGAGCAGTCGTTTGCACACCGCACCGACAGCGACTCGTGCCGCCGTCTCGCGAGCGCTCGCGCGCTCAAGTACGTTACGCACATCGTCGAAGTCGTACTTCACGATGCCTGCGAGGTCCGCGTGGCCCGGCCGCAGCCGCGTCACCTTCTGCACCTCGCTCTCGATCGGCTCCGCCGACATCTGCTCGGTCCAGTTCACCCAATCGCGGTTCTGGATCGTCAGTGCGATCGGGCTGCCGAGCGTCTTGCCGTGACGGACGCCGGAGATGATCTCCGCGCGGTCCTGCTCGATCTTCTGCCGCCGCCCGCGCCCGTAGCCGCCCTGCCGCCGCCGCAGATCGACGGCGATGTAGTCCTCCGATAGCGCCAGACCGGCCGGCACACCCTCGATGATCACGCTGAGCGCCTTGCCGTGCGATTCGCCAGCGGTGAGAAAACGCAACACCTGATCGTCCCTCTAGTCGTCTGTATAGAACACGGCGGGCACACCCGTCGGCGTCGTCGCCTCCGGGTCGACCGCCAGGGGGCGGCCGCGATCATCCAGCAGGAAGCGCCCGCCGAACGCCCGCACGACCTCTTCCGCGTCCATCTCGTCCCAGGCCAGCGCGTCGGCGATTTCGCGCCGGCAGATCGTCGAGAGGATGCACCGTTGCGACGAGCTCTGGTCGTCGCGGTAGGTGCTGTAGATGTCGATCTGGACGTTCGCGACCCTGGCGTTCGGGATGTCGTAGAGCGCCATGTCCGCGAGCTTCGCCGTTACGCGCATGCCTTCGATCAGCGGTCCGCTCACCTCACGCCGCTCGCCATCAACCGTGGCGTACTGACCATCGGCCGACGCCGTGAGCCGCACACCATCGGGCTTCACGCCGACCAGCTCGGCGCTCTGGATGCCGTGCCATACGGAAGGGCGCGTGCCCTTCGGCATGCGGATCGTCTTCCAGCGCAGCACTTCCTCGCCGACCAGCATCCTGATCGTGTCAACGTCGCCGGCATCGACGGCCTTCCGCCAGGCCATCTGCGCGCGGGTCCCCTGCATGATCACCCAGCCCACGGCGAAGAACATCAGGAAGAGGATCGCCACGGCGATCACCAGCCCATAGTCCGAAGCAGCCAGCAGCGGCAGAGTCACGAGGGAAGTATGGCAGATGATGCCACGGCCCGCCGTAGGCGCCATCGACGACCAGTCACCAGAGAGCTACCCCAACGCTGCGCGCGCCGCCGCGAACATGGCCGCCGTGTCAGCGTCCTTCGATGTCCACAGCTTGAATGACTCCGCGGCCTGGTAGACGAGCATGCCGAGACCTGACACCGCCTTCGCGCCGCGCGATTTCGCTGCCAGCGTCAGCGGCGTGTCCGCCGGGTTGTAGACGAGGTCGAAGACTGTAGTGTGCGGCTCGATCAGATCCGCCGGCAACGGCGATTGGCCCGCGCTCTCGGACCCGGCGACGCCCATCGGCGTGCAGTTCACGATCAGGTCCGCTTCCTTCAGCGAGCGCAGGAACGAGCCGTCACCCCAATACGCCCAGCTGATCGTCGTGCCCGACGGCGTCAGCGGCTTCATCGCCAGCACGACGCCCTCGGTCTTGCGGGGCTGCCGGCCGATGACGAAGATCACCGCCGCGCCCGCCTGCACCAGCGCCAGCGCCACCGCCCGCGAGGCGCCGCCCGCGCCCAGGATCATCGTGCGCTTGCCCTTCGCCTCGAAGCCCGCGTCGCTGCGTAGCGATCGCGCGAAGCCCGCGACGTCGGTGTTGTGTCCGATCAGCTTGCCGTCGGCGTGGACGATCGTGTTGACGGCGCCCGCCTGTGCGGCGGTCTCGCTCGTGCCATCGAGGAACGGGAGCACGGCCTGCTTGTGCGGGATCGTCACGTTGGCGCCGAGGAAGTCAGCGCCGCGCAGCGAGTTCACGCGCCCTTCCAGCACGTCCGGCGCGGTATCCCACGCCTCGTACGACGCGTCGATGCCGGCGGCCTCGAACGCCGCCTTGAACATCGCCGGGCTGACGGTGTGGCCCAACGGGGTGCCGATGACTCCGGCGCGCTTCGTCACGATGCGTTTGCTCCTACTGCTGCTGCTGGCGGTACTTCGCGACGTTCCGCAGATGCTCTTCCAGCGTCTCGGCGAAGAGGTGGGTCCCGTCGCCCTTCGCCACGAAGAAGAGATAGTTCGTGTCCGCGGGCCGCACCACGGCCTGGATCGCCGCGAGCCCCGGGTTGGCGATGGGGCCCGGCGGCAGGCCGCTGTTGACGTACGTATTGTACGGAGAATCGATTTTGAGATCGCCCACCGTCAAGTCCTTCTTCCAGTACGTGTACTGTTGCACGCTCGCAGCGCTCGCGGCGACGGCGTACTGCACGGTGGGATCCGCCTGCAGCGGGATTCCAGCCTTCAGGCGATTGAGAAAGACGCTGGCAATGATCGGCCGCTCGGACGGCGCTTGCGCCTCGCGCTCGACGATCGAGGCCAGCGTCACGACCTGTTCCAGCGTCAGCTTCTGGCCTTCGAGTTGCACTTTGTCCGCGACGTTGGTCTGGAATCCATGGAGCAGCGTCGCGACGACATCGTCGGCCCTCGCGCCGCGATGAAACTCGTATTTCGCCGGGAACACGAAGCCTTCAAGACTGCTTGAGCTGACCTGCTGCAAGAACGGCTCTTTGTACTGCGACTTCACGAGTGCGGCGAGGAACGCATCTTTCGAAATCACGCCCGCCTTCTCGAGGATCTCGCCGACCTCCTCGATCCGCCGCCCTTCCGGGATGACGACGCTGCGTGACGCCGTTTTGCCCGAGGCGATGCGATCGACGACTTCGACGACCGGCGTCCCCGGATCGAACTCGTAGTCTCCTGCCTCGAGTGAGTTCTGGACGCCGCGCAGACCGACCATGATCTCGAACAGACGCTTGCTCCGGATCACTCCCTGGCGCTGTAGCTCCGCGCCGATGGTCTTCGCATTCTCGCCCTGCTTTACCGTTACGATGACGGGGGCGCCGCCCGTCGCGACTGGCGGCACACGCCGCTCCGCTTCCGCCGAGAAGATCGATCCCGGCGTCTGCACCATGAACCACGCGAGCCCGACAGTGAGCGCGACCGCGAACACGGCAACCATGCCTGCGACGATGCGATACGTCATCTTGCGCTCGCCTTTGCGACCTCGGCGTCGATGTACGACTGCAGGATTACCGCCGCCGCCGCCGCATCGAGACGCCGCTTGCCCCGCGCGCTGCGTCCGCGGTGGGCGATCACGTCGGACATGGCGTGCTCTGCGCTTGCGGACGAGAAGCGCTCGTCGTGGTACAGCACCGGCACCTCGATCCGACGAGCCAGTGCGTCACCGAAGCGCCGAGTACGCCGCGCCTGCTCGCCCTCATCACCCGACTCCAGCATCGGCAGCCCGACGACGACGGCCGCCGCGGCCTGCTCGCTCACCATTAGGGCGACACGCGCGAGATCGCGCTCGCGGTCCTGGTGCTCCACGATCGTCAACGGCACAGCGATGCTTCCTTCGCTGACGGCGATGCCGATCCGCTGCGCGCCGTAGTCGACGCCGAGCATTCGCGACGGGCTCCCTCGCTCTTTCACCGACAGAGGATACCGAGCGGGAAGCGCGGTGCCACCGCAACACGTGCTCAACGGCCCATCCGGAGTCCGTACCGTTGGGGATTTCGGTCGATGACGAGAGGATAGTAGGAACGCTTGCTGCTGTCATGCCAGGCAATGCGAAGCACCTTGCGGCGAACGAACGAGATCCATCCCAGCCGTCGTCATGCAAGGCGAAACGAAGCACCTTGCCCGTCCGGAGTAGATCCTTCGCTCGCTCAGGAAGACAGCGGTTGCTCAGGAAGACAACGTCCGCAGGCGTCGATCCCGTTTCGCGCTTCTCGCTTCTAACTTCCAGCCGCAAGGCCTTCGCGCGCGAGCGCTTGCGCCAGATCGAGCGCCTCATCCAGCTTCGATGCGTCCTTACCCCCGGCCTGCGCCATATCGGGACGGCCGCCGCCGCCGCCACCGGCGATCGCGGCGATCTGCTTCACGAGGTTGCCGGCGTGGACGCGCGCGTTCAGTTCTTTCGTCGAGATCACGAGGAAGTTTGGCCGGTCGCCGATGACGGCGCCCAGCACGATGACGGCGCTGCCGAGCTTCTCGCGCAGCACGTCGCCCATCTCGCGCAGCGCTTCGACGTTCGCCGCCGTCACGCGCGCCACCAGCAGCGATGCGTCGCCGATCTTCTCCGCCAACGCCAGCAACGCATCCGCCTCGCCACGCCCTGCCGCGCGCTCGAGCTGCTGCAGCCGTCGCCGCTCCGTCTCCAGTTCGGTCTGCAACGCGTCGACGCGCGCTTCGATCTCGCTCGCCGTCGCGTTGAGCTTGCGGCCCAGCCGCGCCATCGTCGCCTGCTGCTCAAGTACGTACGCATCGGCCAGCGGCCCCGTCAGCGCCTCGATGCGCCGCAGCCCCGACCCCACGCTGCTCTCGCTGGCGATCACAAACGCCCCGATCTCCCCCGTCCGCCCGCAATGCGTCCCCCCGCACAACTCCTTCGAGAAGCAGCGCGCGTGCGCCGCCGCGTTTTCCTCCCCAACAGATCCTTCGTGCCCTTCGTGCTCTTCGTGGATCGTGCCCTGATCGGCCGGCGAGCAGATCCCGACGACGCGCACGTTCGCCGTGTACTTCTCGCCGAAGAGCGCCATCGCGCCGCCGGCGACCGCCTCGTCGTAGGGCATCTGCTCCCAGTGCACCTCGATGTCCTCGCGGATCTTTTCGTTAACGAGCCGCTGCGCCGCCGCGATCTCCTCCGGCTTCGTCGCCTCGATGTGCGTGAAGTCGAAGCGCAACCGGTCGGGCGCGACGAGCGATCCCGCCTGGCGCACGTGGTCGCCCAGCACCTGGCGCAGCGCCGCGTGCAGCAGGTGCGTCGCGGTGTGATTGCGCTGGCTCGCCCGCCGCTTCGCCACATCGACGCTGGCCGTCACCGCATCGTTGACGGCGATTCGCCCCGCAACGACGCGCCCGCGATGCACGATCAGCCCTTCGGACGAATGCGTATCGTCGATGGCGACGCGGCCGCCGTGCGGCACGATCTCGCCCGAGTCGCCCGCCTGCCCGCCGCCCTCGGGGTAGAACGGCGTCTCGATCAGCACGACCTCGACGTCCTCGCCCGCCTCGGCGCTCTCTTGCACACCCAGCGGCCCGATGATCGCGGCGACCGTCGTTTCGAGCCGCGTTTTGTCGTAGCCGACGAACGCCGTCTTGATGTGCGCCAGCTCGCGGTACGCCTCCGTGCGGTCAGCGTCGATATCGAACTTCGCCGCGGCCCGCCCACGCGCCCGCTGCGCCGCCATCTCCTGCTCGAATTGGGTTCGATTGACTGAGACGCTACGCTTCGCAGCCTCTTCCTGTGTCAACTCAAATGGAATACCGAAGGTATCGTTCAAGACGAAGGCTTCATGTCCGCTTATCCATTTTCGCCAGTTTCTAACGTCGTTAAGCGCCTGATCGAGTGAGTGTTGCTCGAGCGATTCGTAGAGCCCGTCAAGAAGCACTCCGGTGGCGAGTTCAGCGCCAAGGTCGCCACTAGTTCGAAGCCCGAATTGATTCAAAGTGCGTGGCAATTCGCCACGATCGAGACCAGCTTTGAAGAAGAACCTCACAGCTTCCTCGAGTCGCGACGCCTCGTCGGTGCGTGCTTTCAGCATTGACTCGATAATTTGGCGGCCTCTCTGGATAGCCAGCTTGTATTTGGCCTCCTCGGCTTCCAACAGGCGGCGAATGAATTCGTGGCGGTCCACCAACTCGGGGTATGCTCCGCCCATCGTTCTTACAACTACGTCGGCGACTCTGAATAGCTTGGAGGGACCCCTGAGGTCCGCGATTTGTGTCAGAAAGTACAACGCTCTCCGGAGAATTCGCCGTAGGACGTAGCCGCGCCCGTCATTCGACGGCAGGACTCCATCCGCGATTAGAAATGTAGCCGCGCGAGTGTGTTCTGCAATGACACGAAGTGCATGATCGATCTCCGGATCTCTGCCGTACTCTTTGCCAGCTTGAGCTTCAGCGCTCGAAATGATCTCGCTGAAGACATCGGTCTCGTAGATGGAGTCCTTGCCCTGCAGGATGCACGCCATCCGCTCGAGCCCGGAGCCGGTATCGATGTTCTTGCGCGGCAGCTCCGTGCGCGTGCCGTCCTCCGCCTGGTACAGGGTCATAAAGACGAGGTTCCAGACCTCGAGGAAGCGGCCGCAGTCCGGCTCGAGGTTCGGCTTGCACGTACCCGCGGCGCAAAACTCGCACGTCTCGGCGCGCGGGCCGCGGTCGACGAAGATCTCGCTGTTCGGGCCGCACGGCCCGACATCGCCGCTGAACCAGTAGTTATTCTTCTCCGGATAGCGCTTGATCCGTTCCTCCGGCAGCCCGATCGCGCGCCAGAGGTCGTGCGCCTCTTCGTCCGTCTCGAAGATCGAGACCCACAGGTTGTCCTTCGGCAGCTTGAAGTGCTCGGTCAGCAGCTCCCACGCCCAGCCGATCGCTTCCTTCTTGAAGTAGTCGCCGACGCTGAAATTGCCGAGCATCTCGAACAGCGTCAGGTGGCTGTAGTCGCCCACCTCATCGATGTCCGTCGTGCGGAAGCACTTCTGCACCGTGCACATGCGGGGCGCGGGCGCCTCGGCCAGCCCCATGAAGTACGGCTTGAACGGCACCATGCCGGCGCTGGTGAACAGCAGCGTCGGGTCGCCATGCGGCACCAGCGATGCGCTGGGGATGCGCAAGTGCCCGCGCTCCGTGTAGAAGCGGATAAACGTCTCGCGGATGTCGTCTACGTTCATGGGGGTGAGTTTACAGTTCGGAGTTGGGAGTTCACAGTGAACAGTTCACAGTTCACAGTGGATAGCGGACAGTGGCAGGCTCCCCCAACCCACCCCTCGACCTGCGGCAAACTGTCAACTGTCAACTGAGAACTCCCCCGCTTGACACCTTACGACCCCCGTCGCTACGATCCTGCAACGGCCCAGCGCTCGCCGCCAACTAGCGGCGGGGCATCGCCGAGACTTTGATACTGAACTCAGACGACCCCCCACAGAGCCCCCAGCCCGCATCGAGCAACCGCTGGGTCGCGATCATCATGGCCGCCGGTCAGGGTACCCGTATGCGCTCGGCGCTGCCGAAGGTGGCGCATCCGCTCGCGGGACGCCCGCTCGTCCGTCACGTCATCGAGGCCGCGCGTGCGGCCGGCGCCGATGACTGCGTCGTCGTGGTCGGCAGCGGCCCCGAAGCGGCAGCCGTGCGCGAGGCCGCCGGTGACGGCGTGCGATTCGCCGTGCAGCCACAGGCGCTCGGTACGGGACACGCCGTCGAGTGCGCGCGCGAGGCCGCGGGCGACGCGGACTGCGTGCTGATCATGAACGGCGACGTCCCGCTCGTGCTGCCGGAGACGCTGCGGCGCCTCATGGCGGCGATCGAGCGCACGGACGACACCCCTGACCTCGCGCTGCTGACCGCCCGCGTGCCCGTCGAGGCGTACGGGTACCTCGAACTCGCCGGCGACCGCGTGACGCACATCGTCGAGACGAAGGAGTCCGGCGATATCGACCGCGACGCGCATCGCCCTATCAACGCCGGCCAGTACGCGGCGCGGGCGTCGTGGCTCTGGTCGCATCTGCCGAAGATCGCGCCCGCGCCGAACGGCGAGCGCTACCTCACACAGCTGGCATCGATGGCGCACGGCGAAGGTAACGCCGCCGTCGCCGTCGAGGCGGGCGATCCGGTCGAGGTGCGCGGCATCAACGACCGCATCCAACTGGCCGACGCGGAAGCGGCGATGCGTGACCGCATCCGCCGCCGCCACATGCTCGCCGGCGTCACGATCGTCGACCCGCCTTCGACGTTCATCGATGTCGCCGTGACCATCGCCGCCGACACGACGATCGAGCCGAACACGCACCTGCAGGGAAGGACGACGATCGGCGGAGGCTGCACGATCGGCCCGGGCACGCTCATCCGCGACTCATCGATCGGCGACGGCTGTGCGATCCGATTCTCCGTCGTCGAAGAGTCGACGGTCGAAACGCGCGTCGATATCGGGCCGTACAGCCACCTGCGCCCCGGATCGCACCTGTGCGACGGCGTACACGTTGGCAACTATGCCGAGATCAAGGCGTCGCGGCTGGGGCGCGGTACGCGGATGGGGCACTTCAGCTACATCGGCGACGCCACCGTCGGCGATGACGTGAATATCGGCGCCGGCACGATCACCGCCAACTACGACGGCACGAGTAAGCATCGCACGACCATCGGCGATGGCGCGTTCATCGGCAGCGACACGATGCTCGTCGCGCCTGTGAGCATCGGCCGCGGCGCCGGCACGAGCGCCGGATCGGTCGTTACGCGCGATGTGCCCGACGGCATGATGGCGATCGGTTCGCCCGCACGCATCCGCGCGAAGGCCGACGCGCCTACGGCCCGCAGGGACGCGAAGGAGGCCGATCCTGAGCCGCGATAGTTCGCTTGGGCTGGTGGTCCTGGCGCTGGCGCTCGTACTCCTCGTGATCGCCGCCGCCGCCGAGGCCGCGGTCGCGTCGGCCAGCCGGGTGCGCCTGCGGTCGCTCGCCGGCAAGGGCGACCGCCGCGCTGAATCTCTGCTGCGCTATGTCGATCGGCGCGCGTCGACGCTGGGTGCGCTCGCCGTCGTCCGCAATCTCGCCGTCGTCGTCGCCACGGCGTTCGGCATCTTCGTCGTGACAAACGAGCGCGGCCTCACATGGGGCCTGCTTGCGGGGTCTGCCGCCGCATCGCTCGCCGCCATCGTCGTGCTGGATGCGCTGCCGCGCCTCATCGTCGCCCGCAACGCGGAGCAGTGGGGTATGCGGCTGTCGGCATTCATCGGACTTTTTCGCGCCATCTTCGGCCCCATTGCCGCCGCGATCAACGAGGGTCTCGCGTCGGTCGTCCAGATCAGCGCCGACGAAGAGGAGGACGAGACGCAGGAGATCCTGCGGCTGGCGGAGATCGAGACCGACGGCGAGCCGATCGAAGAGGAAGAGCGCCAGATGATCCGCGGCATCATCGAGATGGAGGACACCGTCGCGCGCGAGATCATGGCGCCGCGTATCGACATCGTCGGCCTCGACGAGACGGAGACGATCGACGACGCGCTCAAGCTCATCGTCGAGAAGGGGTTCAGCCGCATCCCGCTCTACAGGGAGACGATCGACAACGTCACCGGCATCATCTACGCGAAGGATCTCCTGCGCTGCGTGGCGGAGGATCGTCGCCCGTCGCTACAAGAGATCGCGAGGCCGCCGTACTTCATCCCGGAATCCAAGCGCGTCGACGAGCTGCTCGCGGATCTGCGGCAGAGCAAGGTGCATATCGCCATCGTCGTTGACGAGTACGGCGGCACGGCCGGACTCGTGACGATCGAGGATCTGCTCGAAGAGATCGTCGGCGAAATCCAGGACGAGTACGACCGGGAGGAAGCGCCGATCGAACGCGTGAACGAGACGGAAGCGATCCTCGACGCGCGCGTCGGCATGTACGCGCTCAGCGAGCTATTCGGCTTCGAGCCGGACGGCGAGGAACAGGACTACGACACGGTCGGCGGGTTCGTCTACCACCACCTCGGCAAGGTGCCGGTGGCCGGCGACGAAGTCCGCGTCGACGGGATGACGCTGCGCGTCCTCAGCGTCCTCGGCCGGCGCATCAAGAAGATCCGCGCTACCCGCCACGACGACCATACCGCCGCTTCGGCATAGCCAGGCTCGACCGGGTGAACTGGTACATCGCTTCGTGCCTCTCCGGGCCCCGGCCGGCGACCCGCGACGACCGGCGCGCTATCCTCATCGCATGCGCACCCGCCCAGCCATCGTCTACGCGACGACCGCCGCTGCGACGCTCGCTGTCGCGTTCTTGCTCCACGTCCCGTCGCTCTACGAGCCACGCTGGTACGGCGACGAGGGCATCTTCGCTGCCGTCGCCTATAACGTCCGGCACGGTGCGACGCTCTACTCCGGCGCATGGGACAACAAGCCTCCGCTGATCTTCTTCACCTATGCCGCCCTTCAGTCGGCGTTCGGCACGGGCATCTTCCCGCTTCATCTCGCCGCCGCCGCCGTGGTGATGGCGACACAGGTGGTCGTCATGGCGATCGGATTTCTGCTCTTCGGCGCGCGCCGATCGCTTCTGGCCGGCCTGCTGTTCGCGTTCGCCATGGGCACGCCGCTCGTCGAAGGCAACCTGGCAATGACAGAGACGTTCATGATGCTCCCGGCCTCGCTCGCCGTCCTCGCGTACGTGCTGGCGGAGCGTCGCGATGCGGACCGGCGCGCACCATGGTACGTCGCCACCGGCGCCCTCATCGGCGTTGCCGCCGGGTACAAGCAGGTTGCTGTGTTCGATGGCACCGCGATCGCGTTGATGATCTGGATCATGCACGACCGCCCGCTGCGTTCCCTGGCGTGGGTCGCCGCCGGCTTCGCGCTGCCGCAGCTGGCGTTCGCGCTCTATTTCTTGGCGACAGGAGCGTTCGGCGCCTACTGGTACGCCATCGCCGGCTCGCTCGGCGTGTACGCACGGCTCGGCCCGGCGCAGTCTCCGTTCACCCGATTCGCCGGCTTTCTGCCGGCGCTGCTCGCCGTCGCCTGGCTGGTACGGCGGCGCCAGCTCGGGCGTCCCGTACGGGTCAGCATGTTCCCTATGCTCTGGCTCGGGTTCGCCGTCGCGGGCGCGACGTCGAGTTCCTTCGCCTTCCCGCACTACCTGCAGCAGGCGATGCCGGCGCTCGCGCTGGTACTCGTCGCCGACCCGCTGGGCCAAGAGGCGGAGGACGTCGGAAAGATCGCGCTTGCCGTGGGCGGCGTGCTCGTCGTCGCCGTCGTGTTCGGACAGTTCGCCTTCGCGTACGAGCAACGCACCCAGCTCGAACCCGTGGATTACTACCGGACGTTCGTTCAGCATCAATACGGCACGATGAGCGACGCTGACTACATCGAGCACTTCGACGGCAGCGTCTTCACCGTGCACGATATCGCCGCCGACATCCGGCGCGACGGCGCGGACACCACACTGTTCACCTGGAGCGAGCTGCCGTGGCTGTACTCCGACGCGGGCGTGACGAACCCGACGCGTTACTACACGTCATTCCTCGGCGACGTGATCCCTGGCGCGAAGGCTGAGATCCTGCGCGACCTGGAGGCGCGCCCGCCCGCCTACATCGTGATGTCAGAGCAGGCGTACGCCCCGTTCGACGAGCTCGAGGCCTTCGTGGCCGCGCGCTACACGCTCATCGACGCCCGCAACGACTGGCGCCTGTACCGGAGTTCAACCGCCAATGGGCAATTGCACTATGCGCCTTGATGCCGTGCGGGTAGTGACGCTTTCACCGAGCAGCAACGCTCCGAACGACTGACCGCCAATCGCCAACGACCCGGAGCGTTCTCACCGCCCGACGAACTTCGGCTGCCGGCCCTCGACGAACGCCCGCGGTCCTTCACGCGCGTCCTCCGTTGACTGCGCGATGGCCATCGCCGAACCCGCCATCTCGAACGCCTCCTGCCAGTCCGCATTGAGCCCGCGATAGACCAGACGCTTCGCCAGTTGCATCGCCACCGCGGGTCCCTGCGCCAGTCGCTGCACGAACTCCATCGCCGCGGACATCAGATCGTCGGCGGGCACCACCTTCGAGACGTAGCCGATGCGCAGCGCCTCGTGCGCGTCGATGAAGTCGCCCGTCCAGATCATCTCCAGCGCCTTGGCGATGCCGACGATGCGCGGCAGGAAGTAGCAGCCGCCATCGCCCGGCACCAACCCCACCTTCACGTACGACATGGCGAACTTCGCGCTCTCCGACGCGATGCGCAGATCGGCCATCGACGCCATATCCATGCCGGCGCCCACCGCCGACCCGTTGACCGCCGCGATGTACGGCTTGTCGAGCAGTTGCACCGCACGCGGCACCATGTGCACGCCATCGCGCAGCCAGTTGCGACGGTCCGCCGCGACCGGCGGCGCGTCCGCACGGGCGCTCTCGCCGATGCCGGAACCGCCGCGCAGATCCGCGCCCGCGCAGAAGCCGCGCCCGTTGCCGGTTACGATCACGGCGCGGACATCGCGGTCGAGCCGCGCATCTTCCAGCGCCGACGCCCACTCGCGGATCATCACGTCCGTGAACGCGTTCATCCGCTCCGGCCGGTTCAGGGTGATGACGGCGACGCCGTCCGTCTTCTCGTACACGATCGTCTCGTAGCTCATGTCTCACTCCGTTTGCAGAACCTAGAACCTAGGACCAAGAACCTTATGGTGACGGTTCTGGGTTCTAGGTTCTAGGTTCTGCTACCCGCGTTGACCCTAACCGACTCGCCACACACAATTCCCATACACAACGAACACCAACCACCGGAGGCCCCATGGAATTCAAGGAAGTCATCGGCCGACGCCGCTCCATCCGCTTCTTCGACCCCGACCGTCCCGTCGAGCGCGAGAAGATCCAGAAGATGCTCGAGGCGGCGCGCCTGGCGTCGTGCGCCGTCAACGCGCAGTGGGCGCGGGCCGTCGTCGGCTTCCGCGACGACCTGACCGACGACCAGCTCAAGCGCCTCAAGACGCCGGTCGCGGGCCTGAACACGGAACTGGCGCCCGTGCACATCCACTGGTTCAACGACCTCGGCGTCGTGCGCCGGAACGAGGGGCGTCCGCTCAAGGAGTTGGTCGATGTCGGCGCGCTCGCCCCGACGCACGGCTGGAGCCACAAGTTCGTCGACGACTTCGTCTACCCGCAGATCCTCAAGCCATTGACCGAGAACCCCGCATACCCGGTCGCATCGACGTTCGACGTCGGCGTCGCCGTCTGCCAGGCGCTGCTCACCGGCGTCGACGAGGGCCTCGGCGTCGGGCTGGTGACGCTGAACGGTGCGGTGCTGAAGGAAGTCTTCGGGACGCCCGCCGACTGGATCCCGCTCTCGACGATTCTCGTCGGCTACCCTGCCGAGTCGTGGGACGCCGGCGGCCAGCGCCCGCGCCCGCCCTTCGAGGAGATGTACTTTGAGGGCAAGTACGGCCAGCCGTTCAAGCGCGACGACAAAGTCGTAGAAGAGCTGAAGGCCGCAAACATGATCCAAGCGCCCGCCACAGCGAACAACCCCGCCCGCATCGCAGAGATCAAGAAGCTGGCCGAGAAGTACGGCCTACCGATGTGAGGGGGAGTGCGTAGTTGGTAGTTGGTAGTTGGTAGTTCGCAGTTTCACCCGTAGGGACAGGTCTTCAGACCTGTCCTTCCGCCGCGTTCGACAACGGCAATTCGCTGGCGGCACGGGTATTTCGTTACAAGGGCTCCTCGACGGAGATACGCCCGGACAAGGATTCACGCGTGACCGACACCCACACGCCTCCCGAGCCCGCAGTCACCCTCCGCCCGCTCACCGACTACACGAGCGTCCAGACGTGGCTCGACGGACTGCGCCAGCACTGGGGCGGCGACCCCGCCGCCGACGACCCCGACCGCCTGCCGATGCTTGAGGCATTCTGCGTCTACGCGAACCGCGACCCCGACCAGATCATCAAAGAGACGACGATGCTCAAGGACGGCGAGAAGCGCATCCGCACGAAAGGCCGCGAACGCTACGCCAACCTCATCGACGAGTGGCAGGCGACGATCGAAGGCTCACGCATCCGCAAAGGCAAAGCCGGCAACACCGTCCGCAGCTTCCTCATCCACAACGGCGTGCTGCTGGCCTCCGGGATGCAGGGGTAGCGAAGCAGCCGTAGGGTGACCGTAGCCTTCCCGTCGGGCAACGCCCTCGGCAACGGCGCTATGCTGCTACTGCCATGACGCATTACAAGCCGGCACGGTACTTCGCTCTCGCCGCCACCGGCATCCTCATGCTCGCAGCGGCCGCGTGCGGCGAGCAGAGCGCCTCGCCGACAACGACTCCACCGTCCGATCCACTGTCGCCACCTGCCGCCCGCCCGGCGCTGGCGTTCGCGGCGGGCGGCTCGATCTACGCCGTCGAAGCTCTCGGCGACACGCCGCGCACGCTGATCGCTGGCGATCGAGCAAGTGCGTGGGCCGCGGCGCCGACGCTTTCGCCAGACGGCAAGACCTTGCTGTTCACGCGTGGCTTCGACATCTGGTCCGCTACCGCGGACGGCCGCAATCCCCGTCTTCTCTCCGGTGTAGCGGACTTGATGACGCCGCCCGGGAACTCCGCATCGAACCGGTCGCTCGGCGCGCAAGACGTTGTCTGGTCGCCGGACGGCTCGCGTGTCGCTTACCTGCGCGCGCGCATCGGCGGCTCCGGCATCAGCGAGGTGTGGACGATGCGCCCTGATGGGAGCGACCGCCGCAACCTGTACACGAGCGGCTCGTTCACCTCGCCAGCATGGATCGACGCGGATCGCATCGCAGTCAGCGAATGGGACCACGTCGTCGTCGTGCGCGCCGACGGATCGCGCGATCCGGACATCCCGCTGCCGCCGGAGGCGCGCTTCGGACAGCGCGCCGTCCCCGACCGCGATGGCCACTGGCTCGTCGGATCGATCATCTCCGAGCAGCCGATCATGTTCGGCCGCCTCGACGGCATGCGGCAGATCGCCGCCGGCGTCAGTCCGACGCTTTCGCCTGACGGTCGCTGGATCGCCTATTTCTGGCACGAAACCGTCCGCGTCGTCAACGTCGACGGCACCCGCGATCGCCTGATCGCCGATCTGGCGCCGCTCGGCGGCCGCGACCGACACTTCGCCGAACAGCCCGAGTGCTATCCACAAGCACTCCCCGCATGCAGCTACCGCCCGCCTTCCATCGCATGGTTCCCAGACGCCGACACGAGCGCGCTCGCCATCGCCACGCCCATCAGCCCGCCGCACATCGACGCCACGCCACTCGCCGAAGTCACCGGCCTCTTCTCCGATCCGCGTCCGACCCGCGTCGACGAACGGCGCTCGCTCGGCCCGAAACCAACGAACTTCACGCCGTGGGACGGCAAGTCGACGATGCTCTACGACACGCAAGCCGGAACGGAGACGAATCTCGGCCCCGGCACGCTCGGACGCTTCAGCCCGGATGGAACGCGAATGGTGTGGATCGCGGGCATGCAGCCGCTGTTCAGCGATGGCGAAGTTATGCTCATGCACCTCGCTACGAAGAGAACGGAGCTGCTCGGATCCGGCCGCTGGGCAACATTCGTAGACGACAATCAACTGCGCATCACGACGGCCAACAGCAATGAGATGCAACTGCTCGACCTGCGTACCCACGCCCGCATGCCAGCGCCGCCACAGATCTTCACCCCGACGTTCGCCGACGTGACGACGCCTGACGGGAACATCCTGCGCCGAGAGGTGCACAGCGCCCCGCCGTTTCTTCGAAGCGACTGGCGGCTCCTCGATCCCAACGGCTTGCTGCTGCTCCGTTTCGAGGCGTATCTCGCGACGCCAGCCGGCCGAGGAACACTCGCCGTCGAAACCGTGCCTGAACTCGCTGGGCCCCCGGACTTCCAAGGCCGCCAGGCCGCCGCCGCGAACATCTTCCTTGTCGACGTCGCGTCGGGACATGCAACCTTCGTCGGCACGTCCGCTGGAACGCGACCCTACTGGGGCTTCGATGCAAACGAAAGGTACATCGTCTGGCCGGAGAGCTATTGTGGAAGTTCGGAGGGGCATACACGTCTGTTCGACCGGCGCACCAGCAAGATCACCCAGTTCGACGCGGCGCCCAACCCCAGATTCACGCCCAGCGGGCTGATCGTCGTGGGCACGTTCGACGGAGTCGAACTTATCGATCCCGAAACACTGCGGTACCGCACAACGATCCCATCTCGCGGCGACAGTTCGTGGTCCCCGGATTATCGTTACGCGAGCATCGGCGCGTTCAATCCCCATGACGGCGACTGCCTCTGATTAACGAGTGCCGTACGGCGTTCACGGGAAGCCCATCACCCGCCTGCTCCGACCTCCGCCCTCTGACTTCCGGCCAGCTGCCCCAGCGCCCGCACCACCTCGTCCACCAGGTCCACCGGCCGGAACGGCTTCGCGATCACGCTATCCGCGCCGCTCGTTTCGATGCCGTCGGCCTGCGCGTCGCCGGTGATCAGAATGACGTGCGGCGGCGACGGGCTCGTCTTCAGCGCGCGGCACACGTCGACGCCGCTGAGCTTCGGCAGGCCGACATCGAGCAGCACGACATCCGGGCGCTCGCGCCACGCCACGTCGAGCGCCTCGCTGCCATCGACCGCCTCGACAAGGCGAGAGCCCGTCGGCTCGAGCGCCGCCGTCAGCAGCGCCCGCACCACGGGCTCATCGTCAACAACAAGGATCGATCGTTGCCGGAACGTAGCCGTTCCCTCCAGGTGCTCCTCTCCGCCGGGCGGAGAGGGTCGGGGCGAGGTCTCTCCTCCGTCCCCATCTGCGCAATCTGTGAAATCTGTGGTTCCCCTTCGTCTTCGACTACCGCTTGGCCGTCAGCGAAAGCGTCAGCCGCACGTCCTTCAGCACCGACTTCGCCGCGTCGCCCTGGCCGATGTCCAGGCAGTCGCAGTAGGCCGCGAAGATCGATCGGTCCAGCAGGCGCAGCCCCTGCTCGTTCAGCTCCTCGAAGTGGTCCCGCCGCAGCCGCAGCAGGCGGCGCAAGCGGTTGAGGTAGCCGTCACGCAGCTGCTCCGGCTTGGCGTGCGCGATCTCCTGGATGGTCGAACGCAGGTCTTTCATCGGCCGCTTCTCTCGTGAGGTATGCGCGTTCGCCATCTAACCGACAGCCTGGTCTGACGACTGCTCGCCGAGGTCCGGGCCGCTGTCCAGCCCGACGATGCCCTTGCGGATCGCGTAGCGGATCAGGTCGGTGCGGTTCTGGGCGTGCAGCTTCGACATGATGTGCGCCTTGTGCGCCTCGACCGTCTTGACGCTGATGAACAGCTCGCCGGCGATCTTCTGGTTCGAATAGCCCTCGGCGATGAGCTGGAGCACTTCGCGCTCGCGGCTCGTTAGCAGGGCGTAGCCGGTCTTCGACTCCGGCTTCTTCGCCTGCCCCAGGCAGTCCTGCACGGCGTCGCCGTCGCTGATC
>Ga0080064_1001118_pt1 | contig 58883 bp, 53 predicted proteins | sample Subgrocontami54m_FD_69260 | JGI IMG/M metagenome (GOLD analysis project Ga0080064, IMG submission 69260) | Subsurface groundwater microbial communities from S. Glens Falls, New York, USA - GMW46 contaminated, 5.4 m (SPADES assembly) (version 2) ... | reverse complement strand
GGCCAGCGGTTCAGTTCAACCCGTTTTACCCGGCGGGCCCGCTCCCGCGGTCGCGGCTCTGTCCTACGCGGGGCCCGCCGGATAAAAGCTTATTCGTTGAAGCGCCGAGTCCACTCGAGTGCGCCGCTGTCGCCAGCGCCGCCCCCCAAGATCTCCGGTAGATGACCCCATGTTGTGATCTGATCGCCCATCCATCCATGAACCATCACAACCAAACTGGTCGCCTCAGGTAGGCTCTTTCTAATGATGTACTTATGATCAGCACGAATCTGATCGGTCTGGTGTAAAGCCTCGATCGTTGCGTAGGGTGGCAGTTGGAGTTGGTAGGATGGTGCCCTGGCGGTCGCACACGAGGCGAGCAGCACCCCGAGGCCGAAGAGAAACGCGAGAAAGGACCTATGAGAAAACCGCCTTGGATTTCCGGCCATGTCCGCGCTCCTAACTCTTACGCTCTTCCTGCTGAAGGGCCTTGTTCCCTATATCGTCCCGCGGATGAGTCGCAGTGTAAGAAAAGGTACCGGACACCATTCAGGGCCTAACCTCGTGCTCTTGCGAGAGCATGGCTTCAATTCTTCGGCGGCCCCGCCACTCGGCTCGCAACTCTCGGCTCTGCTCCCCCCGCCTCCCGTCCACCGACAGCCAAGAAACTGAAGCAGACGGATCATTCGAGGAATTCTAGACGCCACGGAACCCCTTTCCTGACCCGTCAGGACCCAAAGCCTCACGTGGTCTTGGCCGGAATGCTATTTCGTGACCTTCGGTTCAAGGATGATCTCTCGAGTCCTTCTGGCTCGGTTACACACCAGCGCGCTTAGGCCGCCCCTCATAGAGGCGCAAGGCAACACGGAGTGGAACGTCCCCGATTAGAGGCGCTATCTCCTGCCGACTACTCGGCGCGACAGGCAGAACAAGAACATTCCAGCTAGCAGCAATCCGCAAACAGCCTCAGATGCTGCTACCAATCTGTACTGTTTCACTGGTAGAACATCCCCGTAGCCGAGAGTCGTAAATGTGACAATGCTGAAGTAAAGGGCACCTTGGAACCCAGATTCGGAGAGAGCGCCACAGAAATCATACCAAAGGGCGAAAAGGAATATGATGAATGCCGATATGCCGAGGACGCGTAATGGTTTCTCTCCATAGCCCCAGGCGAGAGCACTGAAATATGAAAGAGCCAATTCTTGGACATTGTGAACCCACGTGCACAGGACCCGGAAAGTCGTGCGGCGAGGCCTATCCGCTGCTGATGGCCGAACAAAGTTCTCCACCATTTCCTCGCTCAATAGTACGCTTGGGCTTAGTCGTTTAAACAGTAGCTTGCGATGGATTACATGCATTCGATAAGATGCCCAACTTTCGTCGTCGAGCGCTCCAATACCTGAAAAGTAAGTAGTGAGGGCTTGGTATACACGCTCGCATTGATCGGGGTAGGTTTCTAGGATGTGGTAGATCGGCAGAAATCCCCATTTCCATCCCCGGAAACTGTCACGAGTTAATCCTCGCACTCCAGTGAAGTCCGCATTCCGAAACTTCACCTCGTGGAGGTTGGCGCCCGTAAAGACTGCATTCCTGAGGTCTACATCGCTCAAGTAGGCCTTCTCAAGGTCAGCCATCGCCAGTTGCGCGGAGTTAAGCGATCCGTAACTCAGGTGCGCTCCGCTCAAATCGGCGAACCGCAGGTCGGCTTTAGAGAAATTGGCCCCTGTTTGATTAAGAAAATTTCCGTGCAGCGGGGCATCTCGTAACCACGCACCCCAGAGGGACCGGCCTTCGGCAATCTCCTTTTCCAACGCACGAATGAGGGTCATGGATTCACCGAAGTACCGCTCAACAGCGGCGACGCGGTATTTCTCAGGGTCGGGAGCGTGAAAGAAACACATGTCGTGCCCGTCGAGCAGTTCGCGTCCGCAGTATTTGGTGTCCAGCCAATGACGAAAACGACATCTTCCTGGTGGCGGCTGCTCAACCACTTGGCTCGTTAGCCCGCCATCGATTATCTTGACAAAAGCTCTATTTACAAGGAGGGCTGCTCTTGAGCGCTGGTATAGTCCTAAGAGTGATAACCACGGGGGCCATCTCATCAAAGCTACCCTCGGTCTCTAACGGCCCGCTTCTTAGGCTCATCGCTGATGGCGGGTTGGGCGGGCTTGAATGTGAACCGTCATTGCGACACTGTCCGACCGCTCCTCATATATTTCTCTTAGCTCGCAGCACAGCCAGCGCCTCAGCCACCTCCCGACCTTTCGCCTCGATAAGGTCGAGCAGTTCTTCGGGTGTCCGCGTGTCCTCGTTGTTCTTGGCATGCGGGTTCACTGCCTTGAGGTCGAAGTTCTTGGCCTCGATCTCCTGGCGCGTGACTGTCCAGCTATGTTCGCTATCGACCCGGTCGGGTAAGAGCCGGAAGAACTCCTCGAACTTGTCGAGCGTTAATGGTGTCTTCTTACCGACCTTGATGTCGGAGAGATCGTAGTACCAGATGCGCTCCGTGGGTCCGCCCCTGGTGAAGAAAAGTAGGTTGGTCTTTACACCTGCGCCCGCGTTGACGAAGGTGCCCGGTGGCAGGCTCAGGATGCACCAGAGGTCGCAATCGTCGAGCAGCTTGCGCTTGGTCTGGACGAAGGCCGTCTCGTTGGTGCGGAAGAGCACGCCTTCATCCAAGACGATGCCGCATCGGCCACCAGGCTTCAGGCTGTCAATCACGTGCTGGAGGAACAACACTTGGGTGGCGCCAGTCTTGTAGGGAAAGCGCGTCTGGGCGTCCTTCCCTTCCTTGCCTCCGAAGGGGGGATTCATCAGGATCACATCGTGGAGGGAAGGGGCTTCAGTAAAGAGGCCACCATAAGTCTCCGCGCCGGTCAGCGTGTTGCCGTGCCAGATATGGGGCTCATCGATATCGTGAAGAACCAGGTTCGCCAGGGAGATGGGGTAAATCGCGTTGTCCTTCTCCCGCCCGTAGAAGGTGCGCCGCTTCAGCGCCTCCAATTGATCTGGGGAGTTAATCTTGGCGTTGTTCGGCCCGGTCATATGTTCGAAGGACTGGGCCAAGAAGCCCCCCGTCCCGCACCCAGGGTCATACACCGTCTCGCCCACCTTTGGGCCGATGACCCGCACCATTGCCCGAATGATTTCGCGCGGGGTGAAGAACTGCCCACCGTCGTTGCCCTTCTCACCCATCTTGAGGAGCAAGCCCTCATAGACCTGGGAGAGGGGAAACACGTGAGTCTGGTCCACGGTCTCGCCGCTGATCTCGTGCACTTTGTCCAGCACATCCAGCAGGTTCCGTTCCGTGTCAATCCGGGTGCGCCCCACCCCGGAGAAGATTTCGCTGATCATCTTCTGGCGAGACGTAGCGTTGGGGCGCTCGCGGAGGACCCTCAGGTGGGGGATCAGTTCGCCGTTGACGAAGCCGAAGAAGGCCCCGAGGGAACCGTTCTGCAACTCTGTCCGCTTGGTCCCCTTGGGGGCGGCCCAATCCTGCCAGCGGTACGGTGCTTCGAGCGAGGGAGTGAACTCCACTCCGACTGCCTCGGTCTCTTCCGCCTCGCGGGTCTCGCGCTCGTCTAGGATACGCAGGAAGAGAATCCAAGTCAGTTCGGGCACGTACTGTAATGCCCCGGCGCAGTTCGACCGACGCATGATGTCGCAAATGCTCTTGATGGCGCTGTTGACAGATTGCTGGGTTCCGAGGCGTTTGCTGTTGTCGTTCTTTGGGGGTCTCGCCATATTAGACTTCTCCACTGAATGCGCCACGTAGGAAGGCGGCGGGCAGGGCGTTGATGGTGGCGAATTCCTCCTTCACCGCCTCACGAGCTCGCCCCACAGCCCTTAATTGGTCTTCCACCATCGATACCAGGCGACGTTGGTCGGAGATAGGTGGAAGGGGTGCCTTCCACGCGAAAAGCTGCTCTCGATTGAGTTTAGGCATACGCGCTCTTCTCGACTCTGCATCGGCGTATCGCGTGAATTCATCCGAAACAAGCATCCAGGCCGCAAAACGAGGATCGAGGACCTCCTGTCGCACGCGGATTGGATACATGTCGGCACTGCAAACGCCACGGAAATCGGCGACCAGCACTTTCCGAAGGTAGGGCCTCAGCTTCGAGTAGAGAACATCACCAGGTTCGAAGAGATACTTCCCGCTTATCATGGCATCTTCGGCTGCGCTTTTGAGATGGGTTAGGCGGCACATGCCACTTTCAATGTTCTCTCCGCTTACGTGTGGAAGGCCGGCATATTCTGGGAGCTTTGGATCGACTTGCCGAGCTGTGATCCCACACACCTCCGCCAGCAGCCTTCTTTCCCATCGCTTGGCTTCGAGACTCTCGAAGATGGCGCGGAGGTAGGCACTAGGGAGAGCCCTGGCGGACTCCAGCCGCACCTCAGCGGCGGCACGCGCCTGGTCCACTGCCTTCATCTGTTCGGTCAGGATTGGCACGATGCGCTGCTGCTCAACCATTGGTGGAAGAGGGATTTCAATTGTGCGGATCAGTCTGAGGTTCAAGCCTGTACGCTCATTGTCCCCCGTGATGCGGCGGATTTCTTGGTATCGATGAACCAGAGCAAAATGAATGATCTCCGGGAGTGCCTCGGCACTAGGGAGAAGCGCAGCCACGGATTGACTACATGCGCTTGGCACCATCAAGATTGCTGACGTGCCCCGGGTCTTATCTTGTCCCGACATGGCCAGCATGACGCTTCCAGCGGGATGTATCCTAGCATTCGAGTTGGTAAGGCCCAACGCACTTAACCGATTTGGTACATCGAAGATTCGCATTCCCTTAATGTCACCTGACTTGAGCCAACAAATCTCGCCACCGTAATACTCGGGGTGGCCTGTATCAGGCGTACCACCCGTGGCAACCTCGCAGATGTCAGCGATCCGCGCCCACCGCCTGCCGTCGGGGAGTGGGCGCTTGCTGTGCCTGATGCTCTGCCATTGTGAATCTTCACTCATTGGTGATCACCCCAGTTGTCGTCGAACCAAACCCGTGGTACGCCGACGCGTGCCGCAGCGCGGTGAAGCATTTCCTGAACATCGTAATACTTGTGGCGCGTGTCGATTTGCTTGATCGAGGCGAAGGGAAGCCGCAGACCGAGGCAGCGGAGCCGCTTGATCACCACCGAATCGATAGGCGAATAGAGCCAACCGCTCACGCGTCGCACTTGCCCATCCGCGAAATATCGACTGCTGAGAACCAAATCGCGGACATACAGCGTCAGAATCTTCGTCGCGTGGCCCCACTTATAGCCGGGATTGATTCTTGCGTTGTCCCGGTTCTTCCGTCGAATCGCGGCAGCGAGCGCGTGAAGCTCCGTCTCGAACCATTTCGTGAATTGTCTGTGTGACGTAAGCCCCCGCAATCCCTCGATGTCGATCGCTTCCAAGGCCTTCAACAGGTCCCCTTTCGTCCCTGGGCGAAAGACGCGCACAACAGACGCGCCGAGAACGACCCTGGCGGCAGTGCGACGAAGCGCTTTCTGATGATTCGCTTTGATCCGTTCATACTCATGCCTCAGTCGATCCCGACAGTCCTGCTGCTTCATGCCGCAAACATCCTCTCTTTGGTCTCCCGGAGCACATCAGCAGGCTTGCCAATCACCTTGAGCGCCGCAAGTCCGCCGGCCCGGACGACCTCGGGCGTCTGGAAGACTTGGGGATTCTCCAGGCCGTCGGTCCCGGCGCGTGCGAATTGCTGGGCGAGGGCCTTGAGCGTTGCCGTAGTGCCACGGGGCAGGGTCGAGAGCCAAGCGGCGTGTTTGTACAGGAAGGCTTCTGCGCGCCCCGCACGGGTTCGGGGGGCAAGGCCGTACCCGAGTTCTGCGAGCACATCGTAGAGGTCGTACTCGGTCATTTCCTCCAAGGCGCGGACGAGAAACGCCGACCGACCGGCATCGGGCAATCGTCCCAATAGGTCCCGGCGCTCTGGTGGGACGATCCAGCAGGAACGGAAGGCGTCGAGGGTCGGAGCCTCTTGCACGAGCCTCGCGGCCAGTTGCTGTTTGTACTCTTCGACGGTCACGGGCGCGGCCTTGCCATCCACCATCGTCACGATGTAGCGCCCCGCGTCAGTGACGCGGACATCGAAGCCCTCGACGAGGATGGGGCGTTCGGGTGGTTCTGGATGCGGCTCCGGTCCCTCTCCTCGCTTTCGTGGGCGGATTGGCTCAGTGGTGAACGTCTCCCCGAAGAGGCGGGTCGCATCGGTGTAGTCATAGACGCGAAACATCAACTTGTTTGTGGGTGCATCCAGGCGCGTGCCCCGTCCGACCATCTGGTAGAAGGCGATGGGTGAGCGGACGTACTTGAAGAAAACAATGTTCCGCACGCAGGGCACATCCACACCCGTGGTCAGGAGTTCCACCGTGGTAGCGAGGATGTGATGCCGTGAGGCCGCGCGCAGATCGGCGACGTACTGAGCCCCACCAACGGCAGCGGTGCATTTGAACGCGTAGGGATCGAGGCGGGGTTTTCCGTTCTTGGCGCACCAGTCGGCGTAGAGGTTGTTCATCGCGGCAGCCACATCGTCGGCGTGGCGATCGCGGGCGCAGAAGATGATTGTTTTCTGTTCTGGCCCACCCGAGGTAAGCAGGTAGTCAAAGAGATCCCGCGACATCTGGGCGACCCGCTCTGGCATGAGAAGCCGATCCTCAAAGCTTGGGGCCTCATAGCGGGGCTGAATATCACCCAGGGTAAGAGGCTTTCCCGTGATGGCGTCGGTCACCCTCTTCCCCACAAGGTCATCCCGTTCGATGCCTGTCTCACGCTCGCTTCGTTCTTTGTTGTCCAGGAAGATGTCCCGCCGCACGATCTCGCAGGCGGCAAGATAGCCGTCCTCGATCCCCTGGCTCATGTCGTATTCGTAGACCGGCTCGCCGAAGTGGCGGACGTTGTCGGCGGTGATCTGCGCGTCCGCCTGGGCCTCCCTGCTCTGTTCTGTGATCTTGAGTTGGCGGGGTGTGGCGGTCAGGCCGATCTGTACCGCGTCAGGATTGCGGGTCAGAACCTGCGACCACTTCCCCCAGGCCGAGCGGTGACACTCATCAATGACGATGTGGCTGAAGTAGTTCTCGGGATAGTACGTCGTCAGGAAATTCGCGGTGCCCTCCTCGCTATCCACGTCGAGGGTCTGGTACGTGGCCACGTGCACGCGGGCATTCCGCGCGTTGTTCGTGCCGTCTGCCTTGCGGTAGACCTCGGCGGCATCGGCTCCGAAGACATTCTGCAACGCCCCGAGCGCCTGACTCCGCAGTTCGTCACGGTCGCAGACGAAGAGCGCCCGGCGGAGCTGGCCCACATCGGCGAACCGCTTGAGCAGGTGGACAGCGATGAACGTCTTCCCCGCCCCGGTGGCAAGGGAGAGGAGGGCGCGTTTCTCCCCCCGAGCCACCTTCTCCAGGACGGCGCGGATCGCGGCATCCTGGTAGTAGCGGCGCGTCGCTTCGCCCCCGGTATAGCGTGCGAGCAGGGGCTTGGCCAAAGGCGCGTCCAGGGTAAAGCCCATGCGCTGCTCGTACCGGGAACGCAACTCGGCGGGCGTCGGCATTTGGGCCAGCGGGCGCGGCTGGCTTGTCTTGCCGGTGATGCGGTCGTACTCGACGAAGAGATGGCCGTTGCTGGAAAAGACGAAGGGTACGTTGAGCCGCTTGCAGGTGGCGTAGAGTTTGGCCTGCTCCAAGCCGTGGGCAGGGGGCAGGTGTTCAGCCTTGGCTTCGATGAGGGCAACGGCGACAGGCTGTGTCTCGGGGTTCACCTTGACGCGCAGAACGTAATCCACCCGCCCTCTAGCGCGCCTCCGAGGGAACCCGTCAATGATGTCAACTGTTGCGGCGGTCTCTTCGCGGCGGATGAGGTCTTCCGTCCAGCCACGGGCATGAATGGCGGGGTCAATGAGTTTGGCTCGCGTGTCCGATTCGCCGAGAGGCATCGCCGCGTTCTGAATGCTCCTTGGGTGGGATCACTATCCAAACGGACGAATGCGAGAACTCAGGATTTTAATGAGGGACGTCGGTTCCGAAAACAACTTCCTTAATCTCGACCCATCCTGGCGTTGACCTAAGGACACCGCTCGCCAAGCAAATGTGCATCGTTCCCTTATCGAACACAGACGCCGATCCTCATCCGAGAATCGGCGCTCCTGCTGTCTAAGGCCCCCCGGTGAGAACGGGGATTGGGGGTCGGGGGTTGGGTTCAACAAGGGGCCTCCGATCTTGGGATATCTCCGCTATTCGAGGGGAACCATTTGGAACGGGTGCTAGGGGTTGGGGGGCGGGGGTCGGGGAAGACCCTGAGGACCCTTTCATACCGCCCCTCCCTCGTTCCGCATCAGCACTGCGCGGTCACTCGCTTATAGCAAATAGCGGGCCCGGGCGCAAGCCAGGAGCCCGATTCGCTCGTTAGCTGTCCGGTCACTCGAATGTAGCGGGGGAGAGGTGAAGAAGATTTCGAATTGCGAATTTCGAATTGCGGAATCAGGGGGAGAGCCGAGGGGGGCGGGGTCGATTCGTCAATTTGTCGATTGGTCAATTGGGGGGAGAGGCGAGGGAAAGGGATAGAGGAGGCAGCAGGTAGCAAGCAGGGAGCAGGGAGCAGGGAGAAGAAGGAGAACGAATGCGGAATGGCTGTACACGTGAGGCGGGAGGGGTGAGGCGTGAGGGGGAACCGGAGGTGCGGGGAACGAGGAACCCAATGCGGATTGACGAACACCCAGAGCGTACCCGAATGCGGGATGAGAGCGAGAAGCGCGGGCCGGAGGCAGAGACAGGAAACCCGGTGCGGGTGTGATTTCCTAACCTAGCAAGCTAGTTGTCGCGGGCAGGCATCTGGCGGAAGGGGGTCATCATGGGCGGATTTCTTCCGGCAGCGTCTGCGCGATCACGGCCAGAACCTGACTGCACTTGGCAAACATCTCTGTCGCCATGGTCAGAGAGACCGGCTCGTCGACATCGTCATAGCGGATGGTTATGGCAAATGGGTTGAATTCCGCCACGTCGAATGGCAACTGCCGCACGGCAGGGCAAAATTCCCCAGCCAATTCGGCCAACTCTACGACATCGTGGATCTTCGGATAAATGACGCTATTGGCCGCCAGTAATGCTTTCAGGTATTTCTCTACGGCTTGCTGGCAATGAAACAGGGCCGTGTCGTAAGGCCCCTGGCTGGCCAGCGTGCGCCGCACGTCTGCCAAGTCGGACTCGGCCTTGCGCAGCAACAGCCGGGCAACATCAAGATTGCTTCTCATACAACACCTTGCCCTCGCGTAATGCCGTCGCCGCAAGGCTGCAGCTGGCCGTTTTCCAGTCTTCCACCTCCTCGGGAGTGTAAACAACAATATCCTTGGCCACGCCCAGACCGGAAAGTGCTCGATAGAATGGCACAGAACGCTTGTATCGCGGCAGCTCGCTTTCGGCAATGATGAAAAGATCTATATCGCTGGATGGCTTGTTGTCGCCGCGCGCTTGCGAGCCGAAAAGAATAATCTTTTCAGGTTCGGTTACCGAACGGATGCGGCGAACCAGCTCGTTCCAGAATGATTCATCCCTATGGAGGACCGCGGTCAGGGCTTTGCTCGCTTCAGTCAATCGGGGATCTCCTCCGCTGTCACTGACTCCGGAATATGAGGTTCATCCAAGCGCTCGGATGGAAGATCTCTCCCGCCAATACCAGTCTCGGGCGGCCTCGCGCATGTCACAGGAACCTCGCTGACAAGTGGCTTATAGCAGGAAGTGGCCGCTGACGCAAGCCGGAGCGGTTTGGCGGTTAGCTTTTCGGTCGCCCGAACGTATCGGGGGAGAGGTGAAGAAGATTTCGAATTTCGGATTGCGAATTTCGAATTGCGGAATCGCGGGGAGAGGCGAGGAATGTGGACAGATGGCAAAAGACAGAGGGCGGAGCAAGAGCAGGAAGGCAGCAGGCAGGGAGGCAGAGGGGCAAGAGAAAGCCGAGGGGACGTTGCGGCTTTGGTGGCTTTGCGCCCGAAGGCCTTTCGGGTGGCGCCATCCCCCAGGAGAGACCTCGCTTTGATGTGCCGTCTTTCTCTGCTATGATCGGCCTTGTGCCGAACGAACGAGACCGTCTGGAGGAAATCCGTAACGCCTTCCGCACGGGGCATTACGAAATCTCTCGGCACGCGACCGCGCGCATGCTCCGGCGCGGCATCCGAACCGACGAGATCGAAGAAACCATGGGCGCCGCGGAGATCATCGAGGAGTACCCCAATGACAAGTAAGGCCCCAGCCTGCTTCTCCTGGGGTTTACCCGGAACGGGCGACCCCTCCATGTTCAAGTTGCCTGATCCAGGATGCGGATTGTGACGGTCTACGAGCCCGACCCCCAAGAGTGGTCGGACTGGCGAACCCGGAGGACTCCCCATGAATAGCAAGTGCCCCGTGTGTGGTGGACCAGAGGAATCTACCCAGGTGACCTTCGCGACGACCGTCAGCGGAAAGCTCCTTTCCATTGAGGGCGTGCCCGCGCTGGTCTGTCGCCAGTGCGGCGAGGAAACATTCTCGGCGGAGACAGTCAGACGCATCGAAGCCCTGCTTGCATCGCACCCAACCCCCAAGCGTGTCGCCGAGCTGCCCGTATACACCCTGGATGCAGCGTGACCTATCGGCGCGCCTTCTGCGCCAGGCGGCCGTGGGAGGGAATCGGTTGATTTCGTAAAAAGCGGCGACGCTGCCAATGGAGACAATGCCGCGGCTGTGCCCGAGGCATCGCGTCAAGCTCAATCCGACTGGAGCGGCAGGGTGGGGGCCGTTCCCGGAGAATCTCTTGAGCTGGAGAGGTCGGCGCGATCGTGTTCCTCTTATCCAGGGGTTGCTTTTCTTGCGAGCCCAATCCCACAGATGTCCGCTTGGGGCGGGCCAGACTTGGAGCCGGGGAGATGCGGGGAGGGGAGACCGGCAGCTCTGGGGGTGGGGCGACGGGAGGGGATGTGTTGACATGCCGGACGCTTTCCTCCATCTTGAGAGACAAATGGAGGAAGACATATGTCTCTAGAGGCGGCTATGTGCTGAGCGCCTGGACTTCCACCCTGGCCCGGTAGCCCAGCCGGGACAGCATCTCCACTGCATCTTCCCAGGTCAGGCCAAAGGCGGCGACATCCGCCAGCCCGAGTCGGGCCACGACATCGCGGATGACCCTGAAGTCCGACTCGTCAAACTCCCCTTCGCGCATGGCCTCTTCGGCCCATGACACGACGTCCCCGAGTCTCTGCTGCCCTTGCAGATAGGCGGAAAGCTTGTCGGCGACCACCTGCCGTGTGATGATCATGGCCTTACTCCCTCTGACTCCAGCGGCCCTCAGTGAGGGTGGAGACTTTGCCGCTCCCTGAGCCCAACCAAATACCCTGCGTGCCTTATAGCAAGAAGCCGTCCGGGGTGCAAGCGACAAGGAAAGATTCGCGGTCAGGGGTGAGATGCCCGATGGGTCACCTCATCGGATGGAAACTCCGTCCGGAAACGGTTTGGCAATTTCAGATCAAGGTCAGAACTTGCCCCGTCCTGCCAAGCTATTGACCCGAAGTGATTGAAAACACGAACGGTCGCCCGCAAATACCCCTTGACGGGTTGCGGGGGGGTGCCGTAAGTTCATCGCCGCTCGTGACCGAGGCGCCGATTGACGAAGGCATGACGATGAAGGGAAACAAGCGCAACATCATTCTCACCGGCTTCATGGCGACGGGGAAGTCCTCTGTCGGAAGGCGGCTGGCTGTCATGCTGGGATATGACTTTCTGGACCTGGACACGCTCATCGCGGCCGAGGCCGGGATGCCCATTTCCCAGATCTTTGCCACCCAGGGCGAGGCGGCATTCCGGGCCCTGGAGTCCCGCATGGTGGATCGCGTGGCAGGCCGACAGGGATGCGTCGTGGCCACCGGGGGCGGAACTATCGTCAACCAGCGGAACCTCGAGACGCTGAAGCGGAGCGGCGTGGTCGTCACCCTCACGGCGGACCCCGACACGCTCGTGGCGCGGATCGGCCCCACGGACGATCGGCCCATGCTCTGGGGAGCGGACACGCGGGAGCGGGTCCGGCTCCTCCTGGAGCAGCGTGCCCAGGCCTACGCCAGGGCGGACCTGATCGTGGACGCCTCGGCGCAGACCATCGATCAGGTGGTGAAGCACATCCTGGATTTCCTGGCGCTGCATCACGTGGTCGCCAAAGGGGCGACTGCCAACCTTCCGGCCATGGCCGAAAGCCTCCGCCTGGTCCTCGGCCCCCGGTCCTACGAGGTCATCATCGGCCCGAGCCTGCTGGGAGAGGTGGGCACGTTGACCCAGGACCTCGGCCTCGCCGGCACGGGCATCCTGGTCACCAATCCCGTGGACAATCAGCGCTTCGGGCAGCGCCTGGTTCGGGTCCTCGAGGAGGCAAAGTTCGCTGTCACCTGCATCGAGATCCCTGAACAGGAGGAGGAGAAGGGGCTGGAGCGGCTCGGCTGGCTCTACCGGCAGATGGCGACGCACCGGCTGGAGCGGCGATCGCCCGTGTTCGCCCTGGGCGGCGTGGTCACCGGGGAGTTGGCCGGATTCGCCGCCGCGACCTATCTGCGCGGCCTCCCGCTGATCCAGATCCCCACCTCGCTGATCGCCCAGGTGGACAGCAGCATCGGCGGCAAGGTGGGGGTGAACCTGCCCGAGGGGAAGAACCTGGTCGGCGCCTTCTATCAACCCCGCCTGGTGGTCACCGACGTGGAAACCCTGGCTGCGCTCGAGGAGCGGGAATTCCGCGCCGGATTGGCCGAGGTGGTGAAGATCGCCGCCATCCGCGACCGGGAATTCTTCGCGTATCTCGAGGGGAACGTGGAGGAGGTCCTGTCGCGGGATCTCCGGGTCCTCGTCCGGCTCGTCAGGCGGGCCTGCGAAATCAAGGCTTCCATCGTCGAGGCGGACGAGTGGGAGACCGATGTCCGCTCCTTCCTCAACTTCGGTCACACGGTGGGGCACGCCCTGGAGGCCGCCACCTTGTACCGGGGGCCGAACCACGGGGAGGCGGTTGCGGTGGGGATGGTGGTGGCCACGACCCTGTCGGTCCAGCGCGGGATGTGCCCCGGGGAGGACCTCAGCCGCCTGAAGGCCCTCTTGCAAGCCTTCGGCCTGCCCACCACACTCCCCACCGACCCGGCAGAGATCACGCGTTTCGTCCGGTACGACAAGAAGATTCAGAGCGGCCAGATCCGCTTCGTGCTCCTGCGCGGCGTCGGCGACGCGACAGTGGCGTCGCTCGAGACGCTGGGTGAGCTGGAGACGGCGTTGACGGCCTGCGCCTGACCTGGCTTCGCTTCGAGAGGCGGCCTCCGACTTCTGGATGGCCCCGGGCCCCCCACCGTATGGATACCATCCGCGTCAACCTCGGCAACCGGGGGTATGACATTCACATCGGCTCGGACCTGATCACGCAGGTCGGGGACCTCGTGCAACCGCTCAGCCTCGGCCGCCACCTGGGCCTCGTCACCCATCCGGCCCTGGCGGAGCCGTACGGATCGGTGGTGGCCGATTCCCTCCGCCGGGCGGGTCACGAGGTCAGCCTGCTCACGGTCCCCCCGGGGGAAGAGAGCAAATCGTTGGAGGAGGCGGTCCGTCTTTCCCGCGCACTGGTGCGCGCCCGCCTGGATCGGGGGTCCGCACTGATCGGCCTGGGCGGGGGAGTCATCGGGGATCTGAGTGGGTTCGTGGCGGCGACCCTCTACCGCGGAATTCCCTTCATCAATCTCCCGACCACGCTGCTGGCCCAGGTAGACAGCAGCGTGGGGGGCAAGACGGGGGTGAATCTGCCGGAGGGAAAGAACCTGGTGGGCGCGTTTCACCAGCCGCACCTGGTGGTGGCGGACGTCCTGACCCTGCGGACGCTTCCGGAGCGGGAGTTCCGCTCCGGCCTGGTCGAGGTGGTCAAGCACGGCATGATCGCCGACCCGGTCCTGTTCCAGCGACTGGAGGAACAGGCCGATGGCATCCTGGCGAGGGATCCCGGCGCGCTCCAGGAAATCGTTCGGCGGTCCTGCGCGATCAAGGCCCGCGTCGTCGAGGCAGACGAGCGCGAGGCGGGTCTGCGCGCCATGCTGAACTTCGGGCACACGGTGGGCCACGCGGTGGAGGCGGCCCTGGGGTACGGGGCGATCACCCACGGTGAGGCCGTCGCCCATGGAATGCTGGTGGCCGCGGCACTCTCGGTCCGGCGAGGACTGTGTCCCGAGGCGGATGCGGTCCGATTGCAGAGACTCCTGACGCGCTTCGGCCTCCCGGGGGTTCCCTTGCCGTCGCCGGAATCCCTGGAAACATATATGGTTAGCGACAAGAAGGCGCGCGACGGCGTGCTCCAATTCGTGTTGACACGTGGGGTGGGAAGTGTTACGTTCGCGCCGGTTTTTGACCGGGACGAGCTGCGGCTCGCGCTCCAGGACGTGCGGCGGTAGGACGGTGGAATCGGTTGTCCGTTTTTCATTCCTGGAATGTAGGTTGCCATGGCCCAGCGGCCTGACCGCTCCTCGGAGATCGAACGACACGCGGCCAAGCTCGAAAAGGATCCTCAGTCACGGATCTTCGCCCAGCTTGCCGACGCCTACCGCAAAGAGGGCTTGCTGGATGAGGCTATCCGGATCTGCCGCGATGGCCTGGCCGCCCATCCCACCTATGTCAGCGGCCGGGTGGTTCTGGGGCGGGCCCTTCTGGAGCAGGGCGTGCTGGAGGAAGCGGAGGCGGAATTCCGTCGCGTCCTGGAGCTGGCGCCCGACAACCTGCTGGCCCTCCGGCTCTTGGGGGACACCTCCGCGCAGCAGGGACGATCGGGGGAGGCGCGCGAGCATTACGAGCGCACGCTCCGCCTCAATCCCCTGGACCGCGAAACCCAGGAGCGCCTGGCCGCCCTGCCGATCGAGGCGATCCCGGCTCCGGCTGTCGAGCCCGCATCGGTAGGTCTGGAGCCCGAGGCGCCCGCCCGGCTGGCCATGGCCGGGGCGGGGGATGAGATTTCTTTTGGAGAGGTGGAAGGGGGCGGATCCGGCGGCAGCGCCGAGGAAGTGGGGGAGGGAGCGGCGTTCTCGCTGGAGGACTCACTGGCCAGTCCAACCCTCGCCGCCCTCTACGCGTCCCAGGGCCACACGGACGTCGCCGAGAAGATCTACTCACAACTGGGCCACGGCGAGTCGGGAGCCGCGCCTGCTGTCCCGGAAGAGGTCCTCGCAGGGGCCGCGCCGGACCTATCCTTGTTGGAGAGGCTGGTCTCCTTCCGTGAGGCGGCCCGGCGGCGTCGAGCGGCGGCCGGTCGAGCGCAATGACCGGTGATCTGTCGCGCACGGTGGCGGACCTGGTCCAGCGGGTCGGGAAGGCCCGCGGCGCCCTGCTCATGGGCCTGGACGGCGTCCCCATCGAACAAGCGGCGCCGGGAGCGGGCGCGGATCTGGAATCCCTCGCGGGCGAGTATGCGGGCCCCCTGCGGCAGGCCCAGACCCTGGCGGCCGAACTGGATCTCGGCGCAGCCCAGGGTTTCAGCGTCCGGGCGGCGTCCCATCAGGTCGTCTTCGTGTTCGCGTCCGGCGACCTGATCTTGGGGGTAGAGGCGGGGGCCACGGGCTTGCGCGGGCAGATGCGACACGCCCTCGCCCAGGCCCGGGGTCAACTCGGCGAGCTGTAAGCGGGAACGTGGTCCCGCTCCGGTCGGGGCCACAGCGGGCATCGTCCTGCGAGAAACGCGCGATGCCGTTTTTTATTTTTGGCACCGAGTGAACTGTGGCGCGCATCCTGGTTCTGAACGGTCCGAACCTGAATCTCCTGGGAACGCGGGAGCCGTTCCGACACCATTCCCTGACGGCCGAAGTGGCGGTGGGGCTGGTGAGCGGATTCGGCGCGCAGAGCTACCTGCTGGGCTTGCAGGCCGCCCTGGCACATCTGGCGACGCGCCCCTCGCCCCAGCCGGACCGAGGGGCCCGACGACGGAGGAGTACGGTTTCGTGATTCTCGCAGGCGATCTGCGACCGGGAATCAAGGTGGAGATGGACGGCGTCCCATTCGTGGTCACCAACTTTCAGTGGGTGAAGCCGGGCAAGGGTGGCGCCTTCATGCGGACGAAGCTCCGCAACCTCCGGACCGGATCCGTCATCGAGCGGACCTTCCGAACCGAGGAGAAGCTGCCGACCGCCGACCTGGAGGAGAATCGGGTGCAGTTCCTCTACCAGAGCGGCGACGAGTTCCACTTCATGAACACGGAGACCTACGAGCAGTTCTTCCTGTCGGAGGACCAACTGGGCGAGGCCCGGAAATACCTCAAGGAAGAGATGGTCGTCACCATCGTGTCCCACCGGGGGACGCCCCTGACAGTGGAGGTGCCGACCTTCGTGGAGTTATTCATACAGGACACCGATCCCGGCGTGCGCGGGGACACCGCCTCGGGCGGGTCCAAGCCGGCCACCCTGGAGACCGGGGCGGTGATCCAGGTGCCCCTCTTCATCAACGTCGGGGACCGGGTGCGGGTGGATACGCGGACCGGCGCCTACATCGAGCGCGCCTGACGGTCTGGGAGCCAAGGGGAGGTCGGGATGGACCTCAAGGAACTCAAGGCCCTCCTCCGCCTGATGGAGGGGAACGACGTCGAGGAGCTGGAGGTCGAGGAGGGCGGCCGGCGGATCCGGATCCGGCGGCGGTCGGCGCAGGCCCTTATCCCCCAGGCCGCGATGCTGCCGGTCCCGCAAGCCACGGTCCAGGCCGCCGGAGCGCCCGCCCAGGACACGGCCGGCCTCATCCCCGTCGAGTCGCCCATGGTGGGGACCTTCTACCGGGCGCCGGCGCCCGGCGCCGAGCCCTACGTGAAGGAGGGGGACATCGTCCAGAAGGGGACGACGGTCTGCATCATCGAGGCCATGAAGCTCATGAACGAGATCGAGGCCGAGGTGAAGGGACGGGTCGCCAGGATCCTGGTGGAGAACGGCCAACCCGTGGAGTTCGGGCAAACCCTATTCCTCCTGGAGCCCGCGTGAGGCGGGCCCGGGATTGATCGACTCCCTCCCGTGTTCTCCAAGGTTCTCATCGCCAACCGGGGCGAAATCGCCGTCCGGATCATCCAGGCCTGCCGGGAGCTGGGCATCCGGACCGTGGCGGTGTTCTCCCAGGCGGACGCCGACGCGCTGCACGTCCAGCTGGCGGACGAGGCGGTGTGCATCGGCCCGCCCCAGGCCGCCCAGAGCTATCTCAAGGTCGCCGCGATCATCAGCGCCGCCGAGATCACCGGCGCGGAGGCCATCCATCCCGGCTACGGGTTCCTGGCGGAGAATCCGCACTTCGCCGAGGTCTGCGAGGGCTGCGGGATCCGGTTCATCGGCCCCTCCGCCTCCAGCATCCAGATGATGGGAGACAAGGCGGCGGCCCGGCGCATGGCCGCAGCCCAGGGCGTCCCCGTCCTGCCGGGCAGCCAGCACCCGGTCCGCGATCTGGAAGAGGCCAGGCGGGTCGCCCGGGACATCGGCTACCCGGTCATCATCAAGGCCAGCGCCGGCGGGGGAGGAAAGGGCATGCGGGTCGTGCCAGAACCCGACGCCCTGGAGTCCGCCCTGGCCACCGCGGCTGCGGAGGCCGCGGCCGCCTTCGGCGACGCGGCAGTCTACCTGGAAAGATTCCTGCCCGATCCGCGCCACGTGGAGATTCAGATCCTGATGGACGGCCAGGGGCAGGGGATCCACCTCGGCGAACGCGACTGTTCCATCCAGCGCCGCCACCAGAAATTGCTGGAGGAAGCCCCATCCCCCGCCCTCACCGATGCCCTCCGGCAGGCCATGGGGCGGGCGGCGCTCAGCGTGGCGCAGGCGGCGGGCTACCGGAATGCCGGCACGGTGGAGTTCCTGCTGGACGAGCGGGGCAGCTTCTATTTCATGGAGATGAACACCCGCATCCAGGTGGAGCATCCCGTGACGGAGATGGTGACGGGAGTGGACCTGGTGAAGGCCCAGCTCCGGATCGCGGCCGGCGAGCCCCTCCCGCTCTCCCAGGCGGACGTACGCATCAGCGGACACAGCCTGGAGTGCCGGATCAATGCCGAGGATCCGGACCGCTTCCTGCCCTCGCCCGGGCGGCTGACGAATTTCCGGCCGCCGGGAGGACCCGGGGTACGGGTGGACAGCCACGCCTACGCGGGCTACGTCGTCCCCCCGTACTATGATTCGCTGCTGGGCAAGGTGATCGTGCACGCCCATGACCGGGGGGAGGCCATTGCGCGCATGCAGCGCGCGCTGGACGAGATGCAGATTGAGGGGGTGCAGACCACGATCCCGTTCCACCAGAAGGTCCTGCGCCACCCGGACTTCCTGGCCGGCCGGACCTCGACCCGCTTTCTCGAGCGCCTCCTCCAGGAGCAGTAGTGCTGGGCTCGCTGCACCTGTGCGTCATCACGGATCCGAAGCTGGCGCCGGGCCGGGACCACGTGGCCATCGCTGCCGCAGCCCTGGCCGGCGGGGCGGACATGATCCAGCTCCGCGACAAGGCCGGGGACCTGCGCGAGCTTTTGCCTCAGGCCCGGGCCATCCAGGCCCTCTGCCGGTCCCACGGGGCCATCTTCATCGTCAACGACCGCCTGGACCTGGCTCTGGCCGCGGAGGCGGACGGGGTTCACGTGGGGCAGGAGGACCTGCCCGCCGAGGCGGCCAGGCGGCTGCTTCCGCCCGGCCGGATCCTGGGAGTGTCCACCCACACCCGGGAACAGGCCGAAGCCGCCTGCCTGGCGGGGGCCGATTACATCGGCTTCGGCCCCATGTTTCCCACCGGGACCAAAGACACCGGGTACACCCCCCGCGGCCTGGAGGGCCTGCGGGGCGTTCACGCGGCCATATCCCTGCCCATTCTGGCCATCGGCGGCATCACCCTGGAGACGGTGGAGGGGGTCATCGCCGCCGGCGCCACGGCCCCGGCCGTCATCTCGGCCATCGTGGCCGCCCCAGACATCGCCGGAGCGGCCGCCGCGTTCCGGGAGCGCGTAGCGGCCGCCAAGGCCCGCGCCGGGGCCTCCCGGGGGCCGAAGGTGGCTTGACAGGGGTGGGCGTTCCGCATATCATCGGGCGCCATTTGGGGTTGTCCGGCGGCTGCGGCTGCCGGGGGCAGAAACGATCAACGTGTGGAAAGGAGGGTGACGGAGCAGGCAGAAGCTGCGTTCGTGTCGTGTTTGCGTGGGAGGGTTGACTTGTCGTCAAGGAGGCAGCGCAACATGAAACACTATTCGGTTTGGAAGAAGCTTGGCGTCCTCATGGCTGGAGCCGCGCTTCTCTTCCCCGCGGCGGTGCTGGCGGGTGAGGCAAAAGGCACGATCAAGATCGCCAGCCAGAGCCCGCTCTCCGGGGGTCAGGCCGCCCTGGGCGAGGGCATCAAGCTTGGAACCCAGTTGGCCGTCGAACAACTGAAGGGCTCGGTTGAGAAGTTGGGCTTCAAAGTAGAGCTGGTCCCCTACGACGATCAGGCCAAGCCTGACGTCGGGGTGGCCAACGCGAAGAACATCATCGCCGACAAGGACATCCTGGTGGTAATCGGCCACCTCAACTCCGGCGTTGCCATTCCGTCCTCTGAGGTTTACAAGGACGCTCAACTGGCGATGATCTCCCCCGCCAACACGAACCCCAAGATCACCGACCGAAACCTTATGAACGTCAGCCGAGTCTGCGGCCGCGATGACGTCCAGGGCGCGGTGGGGGCGGAGTTCGCCAAGAGCCTCAAGATCAAGACCGCCTACGTGATCCACGACAAGACCACCTATGGCCAGGGCGTGGCCGAGTTCTTCCGGGACGACTCGAAGAAGCTCGGCATCGAGGTGGCGGGTTTCGAGGGGACCGAAGAGAAGTCCAACTTCGACCCCATCATCACCCCGATCAAGGCCAAAAAACCTGGCCTGATCTATTTCGGCGGGATCTATGACCAGGCGGCTCCGTTCTTCAAGCAGGTGTTCGAGAAGGGCGTGAAGGCCAAGTTCCTGGGCCCCGACGGGATGGACTCCTCGGACTTGACCAAGATCGCCGGCAAGGCCGTGGTGGGTATGTACTACACCACAACGGCCGGGCCCGTCGCGTTGTACCCGAAGGCCAAGAAGTTCTCCGAGGACTACAAGGGCAAGTTCGGCAAGAGCCCCGAGCCGTACGCCGCCGAGTCCTATGACGCCACGGCTATCGCTCTGAAGGCCATTGAGGCAGCGATCAAGGGTGCTGGCGGCAAGCTGCCTGCCCGCGAGGCGGTCTCAGTGCAGATCCGCAAGACCAAGCATGAGGGGATCACCGGAAGCATCGAGTTCGACGAGAAGGGCGACCGCAAGAAGGCGGGCTATTTCGTCCTCCAGGTGGTCTCCGATGACCCGGCCAAGTGGGGCGAGAACAAGCTGATCAAGCGACTGGAGATCGCCCCGCCGGCGTTGAAGAAGTAGGCCACCGCGTGCATGCGCAAAGGGGAGGGGCCTGAGAAAGGCCCTTCCCCTTTCTTATTCGAGCGATGGATTACCCTCTCCTGATCGCCATCTTCCCCCAAGTGCTGCTGGATGGTCTCATCCTGGGGTTCATGTACGCCCTGATCGCTTTGGGCTACACCATGGTCTATGGGGTGCTGGAGTTCATCAACTTCGCCCACAGCGAGATCTTCGTGTTTGGCGCGTTCGTGGGCGTGGAGATCCTCCTCGGGCTCAAGGCGGCCGGGGTGCTGGATTCGCTCTCGCCTTTCCTGGTGCTGGTGCTGCTCCTCCTGGCGGGGATGGCTGCCAGTGGGCTGCTGGCGGTGTTGGTCGAGCGGGTTGCCTACCGTCCGCTTCGGGGCGCCCCACGATTGGTCCCGCTGATCTCGGCCATCGGGGTCTCCTTCTTCCTTCAAGACGCGATCCGCCTGTTCGAGAGTATCTGGAACAATGCCTTCAACCTCGTTTACCCCACCATGGACCAGCTCAATTACCGATTTCAGCTCACTCAGAACATCGACGTGCCGGTGAAGTCGCTGGTGGTGATCGCGGCCGCCCTGTTGGTGCTCTGGGCCCTGCATCTGCTGGTGAACCGGACGAAAGTGGGGAAGGCCATCCGAGCCGTCGCCGAGGATCAGCCCACCGCCAGCCTGATGGGGATCAACGTCAACCGAATTATCTCTCTGACCTTCCTGATCGGCGGGGCCATGGGCGGGGCCGCCGGCGTCCTCTTTGGCATTCAGTACGGCTTGATCAATCCCTACACCGGATTCATTCCGGGGCTCAAGGCCTTCACCGCGGCGGTCCTGGGCGGGATCGGAAACATCCCGGGGGCCATGATGGGCGGGCTGGTGCTGGGGCTCCTGGAGGCCTTTGCGGCCTCCTACCTGTCCCTGCTCACCGGGGGGGCCTTCGGGGCGGAATACAAGGACATCTTCGCTTTCTCCATCCTGATCCTGATCCTGATCTTTCGTCCAAAGGGCTTGTTGGGGGAAGTCGTGAGGGAGCGGACCTAGGTGGCCTGGCTCACCGCGGTGCTCAACCGACCCTGGCCGGCAACGGCTCTCGTTGTTGCCGTCATTGGCCTGTCGTCCTTCGCCGTGGCCCACTACCCTCGCTCGATCATCGCCTTTTTGCTCTTTCAGGCTTCCATCCTCCTTCTCTACCTGGCCAGGATCGGTCCCCGGCTGAAAGGCGGCCTCGGCGTCTTGACCCTGGGGGTCCTGATGCCGATTCTCGGGACGATCAACGGCTATTACATGGAAGTGGCCATACAGGTCGGCATCTTCGTGGCCCTGGCTCTGGGTCTCAACATCGTCGTCGGCCTGGCCGGGCTGCTGGATCTTGGCTATGTGGCCTTCTACGCTGTGGGTGCCTACACCTGGGCCATCTTCGGGTCGCCCCAGGCGGGGCAGTTCATCTCCGAGTCGGTGGCCCACTTCCCGCTGGGCGGATGGTGGTTCTTCGTTTTCCTGTTCCTGGCGGTGGCCACGGGCGCCACGACTGGAATCCTGCTGGGACTCCCCGTCCTGCGACTGCGGGGGGATTACCTGGCCATCGTGACCTTGGGATTTGGTGAGGTGATCCGCGTCCTGGCCAATAACCTGGACAAACCCATCAATCTCACGAATGGCCCCAAGGGGATTACGCCCATTGGCCGGCCCCCGCTGTTTTTCCAGCCCGCTCTGGAGGCAGTCGGAATCCACGCTTCGCCCGCGGCCCTCTACCCGCTCTACTTTTACTTCCTGGTCCTGCTGATCGTTGGGGTCGTCATCCTGGTCAACCGGCGGCTCGAAGACTCCCACATCGGGCGGGCATGGGAGGCGATCCGAGAGGACGAGGTGGCGGCGCAGGCCATGGGTGTCCCCCTGGTCCGGATGAAGCTTCTGGCGTTCGCGTGCGGTGCCTCATTCGCCGGCGCCATGGGAGTGGTCTTCAGTGCCAAACAGGTGTTCATCAACCCCGAGTCCTTCACCTTCCTGGAGTCCATCGGGGTGCTGTCCATGGTGATCCTGGGCGGCATGGGGTCCATCCCCGGCGCCATCCTGGGGGCCGCGGTCGTGACGATCCTCAACCTGCAGGTGCTGAAGGGACTGTCCCTCTGGCTCAACACCCTCCGGAACGCGGGGGTCACCATCCTCGGCTACAATCTGGCCAACCTCCCGACCCAACTCGAACCGGCCAAGTACGAGCGGATGATCTTCGGCCTCATCCTGGTCCTGATGATGATCTACCGCCCGCAGGGGATCCTGCCGGCCCGGCGCCGGACCCGCGAGCTCGGAGGCGGCTAGGTGGGTACGCTCCTCGAGACCCGGGAGGTCACGAAGCGATTTGGTGGCCTGACGGCCCTGAGCCAGGTGGACTTCCTGGTGAAGGAAGGACAGATCGCCTCCATCATCGGTCCCAACGGGGCGGGCAAGACCACCTTCTTCAACATCCTCACGGGCATCTACCCCCCTGACGGTGGCGAGGTGACTTTCAAGGAGCGCCCCATCCTGGGGCTCCGCCCGGATCAGATCACCGCCCTCGGCATCTGCCGCACCTTTCAGAATATCCGGCTCTTCGCCAACATGACCGTGGTGGAGAACGTCCTGGTGGGGATGCATAGCCGGATCTCCCTCTCCATGCCATCCGTGTTGACCCGGACCCCTCGGTTCCGGCAGGAGGAATCCCTGTTCTTGAGCCACGCCTCCAAGCTGCTGGACGTTGTGGAACTTACGGGCAAGGCGAATGAGCTGGCCAAGAACCTCCCCTATGGCGAGCAGCGACGCCTCGAGCTGGCGCGGGCCCTGGCCTCCACGCCGACTTTGCTCCTGCTGGATGAGCCCACCGCCGGGATGACCCGGGGGGAATCGGGGAGTCTGATGGCTCTCCTGCGGCGGCTCATCCACGAATATGAGCTGACCATCCTGCTGATCGAGCACAACATGCGGGTCGTCATGGAGGTGTCCGACCGGGTGACGGTCCTCGATTACGGCGAGAAAATCGCCGAGGGCAATCCGGCCGACGTGCAGAAAGATCCCCGGGTCATCGAGGCCTATCTGGGGCGAAAACGCTGGGGCAAGGCAACGGACAGCGCGCATGCTTGAGGTCGAGAATATCCACGTCTTCTACGGTGAGATCCATGCCCTGAAGGGGATCTCCCTCCAGGTGGGGAAGGGGGAGATCGTGGCTCTCCTGGGGAATAACGGGGCCGGGAAGACGACCACCCTCAAGACCATATCGGCCCTGCTGCGACCCCGAAGCGGCCGGGTCCTGCTGGAGGGGGAACCCGTCCATGGCCTGCCGCCCCACGAGATCGTCTCCCGCGGCGTCGCGCACGCGCCCGAGGGGCGGAAGATCTTCAACCGCCTCACGGTGACCGAAAACCTGGAGATGGGGGCCTATCTTCGATCCGACGGGACCATCTGGGAGGATGTGGAGCGGGTCTTCACCCTCTTCCCCCGCTTGAAGGAACGTCGCGCCCAGGTGGCCGGAACGCTCTCGGGAGGGGAGCAGCAGATGCTCGCCATCGGCCGCGCTCTGATGGCCCGTCCCCGCATCCTCTTGCTGGACGAGCCGTCCATGGGGCTGGCCCCCATCCTGGTGGAGCAGATCTTCGAAACGGTGCAGGACATCAACCGCCAGGGGACGACCATCCTCCTGGTGGAGCAGAACGCCGCCATGGCCCTGTCCATCGCACATCGCGGATACGTCCTGGAGACTGGGACCATTCCCCTGAGCGGCTCGGCCGTGGAGCTGCAAGAGCATCCTGACGTCAAGCGCGCCTACCTGGGCGAAGGCGCCTAAGTGTGGCTGATGCGGTGGAGCTGGCTCCTCCTCGTGCTGGGCCTCGTGGCCCCCACCCGGGCAGGCGAGCTGCGGCCCGTCAAACTGGGCCTGGTCATTCCCATGGCGGGCGAGGCGGGGCGGGTAGGACAGACCATGCGCCAGGCCGCCGAGATGGCCATCGCCGACTGGAGCGAAAAGCTGGGCCGCAAGATCGAGCTTGCCGTCGGGGATGACCAGTTCGACCCGAGGCAGGCGGTGACCGTCGCCGAGAAACTGGTCCAGGACGGCGTCTGGGGCGTCGTCGGCCACTTCTACTCCAGCTCCTCCATTCCGGCCTCGGCGGTGTACTACCAGGCCGGCATCCCCCAGGTGACGGCCACCTCCACCCACCCGCGCCTGACAGCCCAGGGGTTCGACACCGTCTTCCGCGTGTCGGGGCGCGACGACCAGCATGCCCTCTCGGCGGCCGAATTCATCCTCTCCCGCCTCCGGGCCCGCCGGATCGCGGTGGTCCACGATCGCACCGAGTATGGCCGCACCCTGGCCGAGACGCTGATCCGCACCGTGGTGCGTCGCGCGGCCCGGCGGATCGTGGCGACCGAGGAGTTGGCGCAGGGCGACAAGGACTTCAGCGCCCTGGTCGCCCGGTTGAAATCCGCAGACCCGGACGTCGTGTACTTCGGGGGTATTTTCCGCGAGGGAGGCTACCTGATCCGGCAGATGCGGCAGGCGGGCCTCACCGCGACCTTCGTGAGCGGCGACGGCGTGCTGGACCCGGAGTTCGTCAAGATCGCCGGCGAGGAGGCGGCCACGGGCGCCTTTCTGACCTTCGCCCCCGACCCCCGCCTGCTGGCCTCTGCCCGAAGCGTCATCCAGCGGTTCGAGGCGCGGTACGGCCCCATCGGCCCCTACGTCCTGTACACCTACGACGCCATGGGCGTCCTGCTACACGCGATCCGGGTGGCCAAGCCCCTGAGCAACTCCAAGGAGGAGTTGCGCAAGGTCCTGAAGGTCATGCACAGCAGCGCCTACGATGGCACCCTCGGGCATCTCCGCTGGGACAAGAACGGCGACCTGGCCGCTTCCCCCTACGTCGTCTACGTGACGAAGAAAGGCGGCAGCCTGCAGGGGTGGTTCGAGCAGGTCACCGCGATCTCCCCCACGGGGAACCGCGGGAATCCGAAGGCACGCTGATCCGAAGAAACTGCAACCACAAATGCACACAGATGAACACAGATTTTTCTCGGAGGAGACAGGAAGGGGGGGCCATCTGTGTGAATCTGTGTTTATCTGTGGTTACATGACCGGCATCTCTTCTTCGCTGAACTTCTCGCAACGGAGTGAGGGAACGTGAAGACGCGAGTGACTCAGGTGGATCCGAAGAGTCCCCAGCTTGAGGTTGTTCAACAGGCCTGCGAGGTCCTGCGCCGCGGAGGCTTGGTCGCCTTCCCGACCGACACCCTGTACGCCCTTGGGGCGAACGCCTTGGACCCTGCTGCGATCGAGCGGGTGCTCACCGTGAAAGGGCGCCACCACGGCAAACCCCTGAGCGTCCTGGTTCCCTCGGTGGAGGCGGGCGCGGCCCTGGCGGCGAGCCTGCCGGACGGCGCCCAAGCCCTCATGCGCGCCTTCTGGCCCGGGGCCCTGACCGTCGTAGTGAGGGCCTCTGCGAAGATTCCCTCCGTCCTCACGGCGGCAACGGGAACCGTGGGGCTCCGAATGCCGGCCGGCGCAGTGGCGCAGGCCCTGCTCGCGGCCTTCGCCGGACCCATCATCGGGACCAGCGCCAACAAGACCGGGGCGGCCGATCCCGCCGACGCCAAGACCGTCCAGAAGGCCATCGGGGGCCAGATCGATCTCGTCCTGGACGGCGGCCGGGTGGCCCTCGGCGTTCCGTCCACGGTCATCGACTGCACGGCCGAGCCGGCCCGGATCCTCCGCGAGGGCGCCATCTCCCGGAGCGCCCTCCAGGGAAAGATTGCCCTGGCGTAAGGGTTCGAATTCCTTCCAGGCTCATCCACCGATGCGTCCCCGCATCCACTTTCAACTTGACACCGGCTTCGGTAGTGCTACCGTCAGGGCACTTCAACTTCGCGTGACCCTCCAGCGAGGATGCATTTTCGAACCTCCGAGTTCAGGGTTCCTGGAATGGGTGTAACACCCATGGACGCCTGAGAGGATGAGCAAATGACAAAGACGATCTACCTGACGTTCGACGGTAAGGTCTTCCGGCCGGAGGAGCCGGTCGAGCTAGAACCGGACACTCGGGTACGAGCGACCATTGAGACGGCGGAGCTTGTCAGAGGCGGGCGGGGAGCCTTCCTTGAAACGGCGCGATCGCTGAACCTTGACGGTCCGCCGGACTGGTCCAGCCGACTCGAGGAATATCTATACGGGGCACCCGGGAATGCCGGCTGAGGTTTTCCTCGACGCCTCGTACGCTGTCGCGCTGTCTTCTTCACGTGATCTGCACCACGCGCGGGCGGTAGCACTGGCGGAGCGTCTGAAACAAGCCGGTACTCGATTGCTCACCACCCGCGCCGTGGTGCTGGAGATCGGGAACGCCCTGGCCAGACTCCGCCACCGGGAAGCTGCCATCCGTCTGCTGGAGGCCATCGACAGCGACCCTCAGGTGGAGATCGTGCCCCTGTCCGACGACCTCTATCGCCGAGCCTTCGACCTCTACCGATCCCGGCCTGACAAGGAGTGGGGCCTTACCGACTGCATGTCCTTTACTGTCATGCAGGATCGAGGCCTTGTCGACGCACTCACGGCTGACGAACACTATCACCAAGCCGGTCTCCGTGCACTCCTGCTCGAAGAGGCCAGTCCGTAGCCTTCCGTACGAAGACCCGGCCCCGGAGCGGGCTCCAATCGAATATTGGCCTGGCATGATGACTCGCCCGGCCCCCACCAGTAATCCGGCCGCGTGCTCCTCGACCGACTTTCAGCTTGACACCAGCGTCGGTAGTGCTACCGTCTGGGCACCCCGACGGCTTCCTTTCTCCTAGTCAGGGGGATAGGACCGTGGTGGTCAGCGAGGATATGTGGTTGCGGCATCCAGGATTTCTGGCTGTGCCAGGACGTGTAAACGGCCCTTCGGGGAGATGGCAGCTCCGAAGGGCCGTCGTGCTTTCGATGGCCCATTCCCCTGTTTGCCGCTCCGCTGCACCCAAAGGGGGCGCTTCGCAATGCGCGCCCCGTTAAGCGAAATGGGGCTAGAAACCTTACCGTTTGAGGGCCGCTGCCTGCAGAAGAGTTGGTAGAAGTCATGGTCTTAACATGGTCGGTAGTACTCTTGGTTTCGGCAGTATTGCTGCTCGCGACGGCAGCCATTTTGTACCTTCGTTCAATATGCGGGGCGAGAGGGAAGGAATTCAGCACGACCGCATCCATCGAAACAGAGACCCCCATTGTGGTGGTCACCGCTACCCCCAGCCAGGAGGATTCAGCGGAGGATCGGCCAACCGAGGTACCTGGCGCCGCCCGTGAATTGCCTGAGGCGCACACCGTTTCAGAAGGTGAATTGGAATGTTGTCCTCGCCACGAAGGGGGCGAGCCGTTTTCAATCGAACCTGTGCCCTCCATTATCAGACCTTCCTCAGAAGAAGATGAAACGCAACGCGAGCCCCAATTTCCTCAGGATCACCCCGAGGCGGCCGCCCAGGCACCGGCGGGAACTGGTGGCGATGTACCACTGCCTGCTGGTGAATCCATAGCGCTTGAAGCGGCTCTCACTCCCGATGTGGCCTCGCCGGCAACGGAAGGCGCTCAAGCAGAGACCCATGCGGGAGGGGACATCTCACAAGAAGTGGGGGAGAAGTTGGTCGGTGAATTAGCCGGAGAAGCTGCTGTTCTCGAAAGGTTCGCCGGCGCTGAAAAGCCCACTCTAATAGGAACGCCTAGTCGCGGCAAAGGCGAGAACGTGACCGTCCAGACGGCCACCTTAACGGAGAGGGGGCAAGAAGCAACTCCCGGTGGCGGCGACGGGGTTGATCGCCCAGACACACCACCTCGCGAGATAAAGCCGGCGCGAGTTCCTCCTGTTGATAGGGGCGGCCGACCGCGAGGGACGGAGGAACGCCACGAAGCGGGCAAAGGAACCGCACCGGTGGATGAGCAACCTAGGCTTCGTGTCGAGATCGTCTGCTGGAAGGTGGGGTGGCGTTGGGCTCTGGGCGTTGAGGTATCTGAGGCACCAATTGACCAGTCTCATATAAGGGTGATACACGAGGGCACCTCCTTGACTCTGGACGACTCCCGTCAAGGGCGTTGGTATTTGAATGGTATAGGCGGGAAGGTAGAGATCCGTCTGAACGGCGACGTCGAAGATGATGTCGTCGAAGTCAACCTGGATCGGAACCCAGACGGCTACCTCCTTTTCAAACTGATTGGAAAGGGTAAGGACCAGGGTCGACTGATGAGGGGCGCCACATCCGGGTCCTTTCTCGCAGTTGCTCCCATCGGCTGGCACCGGGACGAGCAGGTGTCAGGGCCTGTACCGTACGGGCCAGAGAACGTCAGTTTTGACGGCTTCCAGGCACACTTCTTCGAGCTTGAGCCAGATAATCCCTGGAGGATCGCTTTTTTGACCGGAGAGGGTCGCCATATCGTGGTCGAAACAAGCACGGCCTGTTTCGCCTTGATCGGGAACCCACTCGAGAACGCCAGCAAGGACGTAGGACCGTTGTTCGGAAGAGAGCTCCCGCGGCTCCGAGCTCTGGCCGCCGAAGCCTGGAAAGACGTAGGTACCGTGGTCGTGGGCGAAGAGGGAGAGAAGCGTGGGAGGAGGGGATGGCGTACCGAATGGTGTCCCGGAAAGGCCGATCTGGAAGTGGAGCTCCCGCGAAGTGTTTCCGACCGAGAGGCTGGATGGTTCTTCGTCAGAATTTATGATGAGCAAACTAATCTCATGGAGAGCCTGGACTTCAGATTCGTGAAGGCCTTGAAGGAGATCTGCATCGCCCCGCACCCCCTCCTACCGGGGCTAGAGGGTCACGGTCCTGTCCGAGTGGATTTCGTCTACGAGTCCGGCTGCAGCGTTAGACTGGAGCACAGCCGCGCAAACCGGCTGCCCGTGCAGGTCGAGAACGACACAGCAACTGTGACCATTCCTCCTGAACCAGCTTGGGACGAGACCCGCTGGATAGCCAGCTCCAAGAAAGGGGCGGAGGTGCAGTTGACGATCCTCTTGGGGAGGTTGTGGTGGACGATCGCCGAAGAGGAGGCGGACGATTTGCAGATGCAATGGATGGACAAACCTGTCTCCCTCCCGCGCGAATGGTTCGCCGCCACATCGAAGAGAGAGATCTGGCTCCGCTTCCCTCGTCCCCGCTGGATTCGTGAGGTGCGTGCGGGTTTCGACTGGACGAGAAGCAGGCCGCATCGACCTGAGGTCACTGCAAGACACGGTCTCATCCCGCTGCGAGAGTTCAGAGATTCCAGTGAGGTAGAGGACCGCGAGGGGCAGCACTTCCTTAAGGTCTGGCTTCCTCCTGTTTCTGACGACCCGCAGTGGCCCGAGCAAACTGTCGGGGTGGTTTTTCATGAGGATCACCAGACTAGGTCGAGTGAACCAAGAGGGATGAACGTGGCGCCCGCCCGCGTGGCGACCGTTTTGACCCAGCTCCGAAAAGTGACCAGTGGGGCAGAGCATGAGTTACTTGTGGAGGTCTACGACAGACGTCCAAGGGGCCGCGGGAAACACGGGTCGGCACCCGCTGATTTCGTGCGAGAGGCGCTCTGTACAATTGCCCTGGTCTCAGAGCTGCTGGCCAGCAGCTCCCGGAGCCTAGCTCTCCACAAGAAGTGGGTGGGCAGAGCTCATTGCGCGAAAGATAAATCGCCCGATGTGATGAGCAATCTGCGTCTCCGTTTCGAGGCGCTGAAGCTGCAACAGCCTCGCGGAGGTAGGTACCGTGCCTGATCCCAGAAGAAGTGCGACAACACTCCCCGCCTCCCCACCAACGGGGGAGCGTGCGGACTCGGTGGCACTCGCCCGAGAGGTCGAGGCGAGATACCTGCGCTACCTAAAGACCACTTTCTACTTTCGAGATCCCGTGCTGCGTGAATCCTTTGCGAGAGCCCTCAACGCTGGCCGGCTTACGAAGGGGCCGTACCTTGAAGGCACGCCCGTTTTCAAGCGCGGCCAACGGCTTCGAGAGATTTTCCGGGATTTGATGGGCTTAACGCCGGACGAAGGTTTCGCAGCGGCCCTTCAGGGGGATAGACACCTCTACTGGCACCAGCAACAGGCCATCCAGAAGGTGTGCGAAGGCCGGAACGTCGTGGTCGCCACAGGGACGGGAAGCGGCAAGACCGAAGCCTTCCTATACCCGATCCTCATTCATCTTTACAAGGAATTCACCGCAGGGGTGCTTGATCCTGGAGTTAGGGCATTGATCCTCTACCCCATGAACGCCCTGGCGAACGACCAGAGAGACCGGCTCGGCAGGCCTCGTGGCGGTTCGGAGCCGCCAGGAATCGCGGCCGTCCTTGAGGAAAGAGCGTCGCCGTTCGGCTTTACCTTCGGGCAGTACACAGGCGAAACTCCAGATAATGAGAACGATTCCTACCGCAATGCCCGGCACCACATGGCTTCGCGACTGTCGGGGGAGCTTGTTCTGCGATCGGACATGCGGAAGAAGCCACCCCACATCCTCCTTACCAACTATTCGATGCTCGAATATCTGCTCCTCCGGCCTAAAGATAGTGACCTCTTTGATAAAGGCCGTGGCCAAACATGGACCTTTCTTGTTCTCGACGAGGCCCACCAGTACCGGGGATCGAAGGGAATAGAGATGGCGATGCTCCTGCGGCGCCTAAAGCGCAGGTTGAGGGAGGGTGGGAGGACAGGACGGCTCCGTTGCATAGCCACGAGCGCAACTCTCGCGAGAGGTGCTGCTGACAAGAAAGCGGTCGCGCAATTCGCCTGCGATCTCTTTGGGGAAGAGTTTCTCGAAGACGACGTTATCCTCTCGGATGCGGAGCTGATTGGGGAGCCTGGTCCGAGGAACCTCCCCCCGAATGCATACGGATCCATCAAAGAAGTTCTGGATAGAGGCGAACCAGTCAAGGGAAAAGGTCACCTCTCTGAAATTGAACGCGCCCTCAGCCTCAACCTTCCGGAAGGGCTGGTCGGAAACGCACGCATCCTTCACATCCTGCAGAATGATGGTCGCGCCACTCGTCTCCGGTGTCTGATTCAAGGCCGCGCGACTGATGTTGAAGAGGTCGCCGATGAAGTCTTCAGTGATCTATCGGAAAGAAAGGAAAGGGTGGAGGCACTATCCGACTTGGTAGATGTGCTTCTGCGGGTAAACGACCCCGTATCGAGGGCGCCTCTCCTCTCGGCCAGATATCACTTGTTCCTTCGGTCTCTCGAGGGCGCCTTCGTGTCCTACTGGCCGCGCAAGGAGGTTTTTCTGGAGCGGCATGTCTCTTCCTCCGAAGGAGAGGGCCATGAGAGCACGGCCTTTGAGGTGGCTCTGTGCCGGGAGTGCGGTCAGCACTACTTGGTAGGAAAGCTAGAAGGCGGGAAATTGCAAGAGGCGATCAGGGACCCAGGAGACCCCCATTTCAGTGCTAGCTTCTTCCGGCCCATCGAAGGAAATGAGTATGAGGACGACTCAGAAGATAACGATACGAAGGGGAAGAAGTCCATTTTTTGGCTCTGCTTGCGCTGCAGTGAGATGTGGCGAGCCAGTGGGGTGGTCCAGGGACCGAAATGTCGGCATGACAACTCGATTCTGGTGATGCAAGAGGATCCCCCCAAGGATGAAGATCGAGCAGATCAACTAGCGAGATGCAGTTCATGCGGATATAACGCGAGTGGCCGCGATCCTGTCCGAGAGGTCATCCATGGAACCGATGGCCCGAACGCCGTTATCGCGACGACGTTGCACCAGAAGCTACCAGTTGACCGCAGGAAGGTCCTCGCCTTCGCCGACAGCCGTCAGGAAGCTGCGTTCTTCGCCTGGTACCTCCAGGACTCTTACAAAGATATTCTCTACCGCAACCTGATCCTGAAGACAGCCCGGGCCCTTGCCCAGTACGCACCGGAAGGACTTTCTCTGCGAGAATTGGCCACGAGCCTGCGCGACCTCTTCAGGCAGAGAAACGTACTGCCTAGCACGACGGGCCAACTGGAACTCCTGCGTGAGGCGTGGCTCGCCCTATATCGGGAGTTTCTCACGGAGGAGCGTCGGATTTCGCTAGAGGGTGCAGGTTTGCTCCGGTGGTCAATCAGATGGCCGGATTGGATTAGCGTCCCGGACGTACTTCTGAACCCCCCCTGGAGTCTTGGCGAGCAGGATGCTCGGAACCTTCTGCTGGTGCTGATGGATTTTATGAGAGCCGATGAGGCTGTGGAACTTCACGCACATCATGGTGTCTCCATCTCTTGGGAAGACCTGAGCCTTCAGGCTCAGCAGCGATCTGTGAGGGTTGGTGTTCCTAGACGGAATAAGTACGTGAGAAGTTGGGATGGAAAAACGGGTAGTCGAGCAACGTTTCTGGCGAGGATCCTCAAGAAGGCTGGTTTTGAGGAACGGCAAGCTACGACGCTGGCACAGGAAGCTCTGAGTGCAGTATGGGAAGCTCTCAGCCGGATGGAGGAACCAATAGCATCGGAGGCCCGTCTGTTCGTCCGCGCGGGCGACGCGAAACGACTGAACCCGGACTGGTGGCGCGCACACCTCGTCGAACCGGGCAGCCCCATTTTCCGCTGTGATATCTGTGGTCGCCTACAGACCATTTCCATTCGTGCGACGTGCCCAAGGTTCCGCTGCCCAGGAACTCTCGTTACTCAGCTAGCGAGGGCCGAGGACAACCCCGCCTACCACTACCGCGTTCTCTATGAAGAAGACCTCCCGGCATCCCTTCGCGTGGAGGAGCACACCGCGCAGATTGACAAGGAGAAGGCACGAGAGTTCCAGCGCGAGTTCAAGGAACGAAAGATCCACGTCCTGAGTTGCTCCACAACGTTTGAGCTGGGCGTGGATCTTGGTGACCTAGATACGATCTTCCTCCGCAACGTGCCTCCTGAAGCCTTCAACTACGCTCAACGTGTTGGACGAGCCGGGCGCCGGAGCGGATTTGCTGGTTTCGCGGTCACGTACTGCCGCCGTAGTCCCCACGACCTCTACCATTTCAACGAGCCTTCACGAATGCTTCAGGGACTGGTGCGTCCTCCCGCCCTGAGTATGCGCAACGAGAAGATCATCTCCCGGCATATCGCGGCGACGGCCCTGTCCCGTTTCTTTCGCGATTTTCCCGGCAAGTTCGAGAGTGTCGAGAAATTCTTCGAGGATCTGCTCGCACCAGTCGGGGTTGAGAAGTTCAAGGCGTACCTCCGAGAGCACCGAGATGAACTTGACCAGTCCCTCAGTGATGTTGTCCCGGCCGAGATGGTCAACGAAGTCGGACTGAGAAATGGCTCCTGGATCGAAAGTATCGCTGGGGACGACAGCCGACTCTTCATGGCCGAAACCGAGGTGTCGAGCGACTTCCGGGGCGTGAAGAAGTTGGAAACCGAGGCTAAGGCCAGAGGAAAGCGCGAGGACCTGCAAGCCGCCATCTGGGCTCAAGACCGAGCTTCAACGATAGCTGGTGAGGACACACTTACCTTTCTCTCACGCAAAGCGGTCATTCCGAAGTATGGGTTTCCGGTGGACGTGGTGGAGCTGGATCCCCAGAGGACAAAAGGGAGCGGTAGTCGCGAGGCGCTGGAGGTTTCGCTGCAGCGAGACCTCGCGATCGCCGTGGCAGAATTCGCCCCCACAAGCAAGGTGGTGGCGAACAAGAAACTTTGGACATCCTATGGGCTGAAGAGGGTTCCTGAAAGGGAATGGGATCGGAGGTTGTACAAGAGATGCGACCGCCACCACATGTTCGTGTCGTGGGGGCAGGATGAAGCGGAGCCAGCCGTGCGATGTTGTGACCGGATGGCTGGGCCGAAGGATGGATACATCGACCCGCAGTTCGGATTCGTCACGAATCGCCAGAAACCTGAGGACCCCAAGGCTAGGCCGACGAGAGTATTCACGACGCGTCCCTATTTTGACCGCCCGAAAGGGGAAGATCGTGAGAAGATCGATTTCCGGGGAGTCATTACCCTAACGAAAACCTCACCAGGCTACATGGTTGTGTTGTGCGAAGGTCGCCGCGGACGGGGGTTCTATATCTGCGGAGCCTGCGGGGCTGGGTTCCAAAACAGAAAACAACCGCACATGACCCCATACGGTGTCGAGTGCCCTGGCAAGCTGGAGAATGTGTCCTTGGGGCACAAGTTCGTAACCGATGTACTGCGCCTTCAGTTCACCTTGGCACCCCACGCTGAAGGACATCTTGACCCTGTCTGGTTCGCACACTCTCTGGCTTACGCCTTGGTCGAAGGTGCTGCGCACGTCCTGGAAGTTCCCACGACCGACCTTAGTGCAACGGTCGCGTACAGCAGCCCAGACCAAGCGGTTCCGCCCATCGTCCTGTATGACAATGTTCCAGGCGGGGCAGGGCTCGTGGCCCGTTTGGAGGAGGAAGGAATGCTTCTGGAATGCCTGCGAGCTGCGAAGAACAGGGTCAGTGGTGAATGCGGCTGCGGCAGGAGCGCGAGTTGCTACGGCTGCCTGCGGAGCTTCCGGAACCAGTTCGCTCATCGGCACCTCAAGCGCGGTGCGGTCGCAGACTATTTAGACAAACTCCTTGCGGCTTGGCCATGAGGCGGGCGGCGGGCTTTCCCTGAGCGCTGGCCAGCACCTCGGATCGCGCACTAAGGCGGCAGTCAGATAATCCTTGAAAGGCTGAAAACCCCCGTGTTACACTGCATTTACCGCTCCACAGCGGCAGGAGCAATGCTGTGCGCATCGAAGGCATCCTGGAGAAAGTCCACGAGTACAATCCTCAGGCGGACGTCGATCCCGTGATGCGGGCATACGTGTTCGCCGCCAAGGCCCACAAGGGCCAGGAACGCATCTCCGGCGAGCCCTACCTGTCCCACCCCCTGCAGGTTTCCGCGATCCTCACCGATCTCCGCATGGACGTCGCCACCGTGGCGGCCGGGCTGCTCCACGACGCGGTGGAGGACACCCACGCCACCCTGAAGGAAATCCAGGAGCACTTCGGCGCCGAGATCGCCGCCCTGGTGGACGGCGTCACCAAGCTGTCCCGGATCCCCTTCAGCACCCGGGAGGAGGCCCAGGCGGAGAACATCCGCAAGATGGTCCTGGCCATGTCCAAGGACATCCGGGTGATCCTGGTCAAGCTGGCGGACCGGCTGCACAACATGCGCACCCTGGACCCGCTGCCCGAGGCCAAGCGCCATCTCATCGCCCGGGAGACCCTGGACATCTACGCGCCGCTAGCTCACCGGTTGGGGATTTACTGGATCAAGGCGGAGCTGGAGGACCTGGCCCTGCGGTCCCTGGACCCGGAGGCCTATCGGGACCTCGCGGCGCAGATCGCGCGCAAGCGGCAGGAGCGGGAGGGGGACCTCAACCTGGTCATCGGCCTTTTGGAACGGAAGCTAGCGGAGGTGGACATCACGGCCCAGATCACCGGCCGGCCGAAACATTTCTACAGTATCTACAAGAAGATGCGCGACCAGAAGAAGGAGTTCGACGAGATCTACGACCTGACGGCCGTTCGCGTGATCACCGACTCCGTCAAGGATTGCTACGGCACGCTGGGGGTCATCCACACCCTGTGGAAGCCGATCTCGCAACGCTTCAAGGACTTCATCGCGGTGCCCAAGAGCAACGGGTACCAATCCCTGCACACCACCGTCATCGGCCCCAAGGGCGATCCCGTCGAGATCCAGATCCGCACCTGGGAGATGCACCGGGTGGCGGAGGAGGGAATCGCCGCCCATTGGAAGTACAAGGAGGGGCGCACCAGCCTCGACCCCTCGGACGAAAGCTTCGTCTGGCTCCGGCAGATGATGGAGTGGCAACGGGAGCTGAAGGACTCCAAGGAATTCCTGAACACCCTCAAGATAGACCTGTTCCCCGATGAGGTCTACGTGTTCACCCCCCGGGGGGACGTCAAGCCGTTCCCGAAGGGGGCCACGCCCGTCGACTTCGCCTTCGCCGTCCACACCGACGTCGGTCTCCGCTGCGTAGGCGCCAAGGTCAACGGGCGCCTGGTCCCCCTCCGGACCGAGCTGCAGAACGGCGACATCGTCGAGATCCTGACTTCCCCGAACCATACGCCCAGCCGGGACTGGCTGAAGATCGTGAAGACGCCCCGCGCCCGGGGCAAGATCCGCCAGTGGATCAAAAACGAGGAGCGCACGCGGAGCCTCAGCCTGGGTCGCGACATGCTGGAGAAGGAGATTCGCCGCCTGGGCAAGAGCCCGAGCCAACTCCTCAAACCGGAAGCGCTGGCCCCCATCCTGGGGCGCTACGGGCTGGGGAGCGAGGACGACTTCTTCGCGGCCGTCGGCTACGGCAAGGTGTCTCCCCGGCAGGCAGTGACGCGGCTGCTGCCGCCGGAGGAGATGCAGGCCCTCACCGAGGCGGAAGAGGCGAAGGAGAAGAAGACCGATCGGAAGCCGGCGCGCGCGCGCCCGACCGAGGAAGGAGTGCGCATCCGCGGGATTGACGACATCCTGGTCCGCTTCTCGAAGTGCTGCAGCCCGGTGCCCGGCGACGAGATCATCGGCTTCATCACCCGGGGCCGGGGGGTCTCCATTCACACGGCGGACTGCTCCAACGCGGTGAGCCTGATGGCGGACCCGGAGCGGCAGATCGCCGTGAACTGGGACGGCCAGCGGAAGGGGTCGCACCAGGTGAAGATCCGGGTGCAGATCGGGAAGGATCGCCCCGGCATCCTGGCGGAGATCAGCACCGCCATCTCCGGGACCAACACCAACATTGCGCAGGCCGAGATCCGGGTGACGGAGGAGCGGACGGGCCTGAACACCTTCGTCCTGGAGGTGAACGATCTGCGACAGCTCCAGGCCGCGATGCAGGCGATCCAGAAGGTGGACGGCGTCGTCGGGGTGGAGCGGATCAGGTCGCTCTAGTGAGCGACGTCAATTGGTCGATTGGTCAAGTGGTCGATTGGGGAATGCCCCAAGCGGATGTCAGTCGAAGGGGTGGGTGGAAGCGAGCATCCTCTCGAGGGCAGAGGATGCAAGGCTTCGCCCCCTGCTTCGCCGCACGGGACCGGTTGACGAATTGACTCATTGACCAATTGACTTCTTGGTCAGGCGGCCTTCTGGACCTTTCCAGAACGCAAGCAGCGGGTGCAGACGTGGATGTGCCGGGCCGCCCCGTTGATCATGGCGCGGACCCGCTGGACATTGGGGTAGCGCTTCTTGGCGGAGACGTTGTGGGCGTGGCTCACCTGGGCACCGAACTGTGGGCCCTTGCCGCAAATCTCACATCGCGTGGCAGGCATCAGGACGCTCTCCTTCTCACCCCGCTCGGGGCGGGGTACCCGGTCTGGAAGCCGTGACTGGAATTTCGAATGTCGAATGTCGGATTTCGGATTTTCACATTCGACATCCGAAATTCGAAATCCGAAATCAAAATGACGGCGTCAGACTATACTGAATTGGCCTCCTCAAGGCAAGCCCTTTCTCCCTCTCGGGTCCCCACCAGGGTGACGCTCACGACCCCCGTGCGTTTCCTGAAGGGGATCGGCCCGTCTCGATCGGGGTGCCTGGAACGCCTGGGAGTCCAGACGGTTCGGGACGCGCTGCTCCTGGTCCCCCGGCGCTACGAAGATCGTCGGGCCCTCCTGCCCATCGGTCGCCTCCGCCTGGGAGAGTTTCAGACGGTGGCCGGCCGAGTGAAGGCGGTCGGCGCGGCCCGCACGCGACGTGGCGTTCCGTATTGCGAGGTGATGCTGGAAGACGACACCGGGACGCTCCTGGCGCGCTGGTACCGGCAGCCCTACCTCACCCTGACGTTCCGGCGGGGGCAGCGGGTCATCCTGGCGGGCCGGGTGAGTCCGTATCCTCCCCGAGAGATGGTGAACCCCGAGCACGAGATCCAGGAGGGCGCGGATGCCCGGTACCATACGGGGCGGATCGTTCCCATCTATCCCCTGACCGCCGGGCTGACCCAGCGGTTTCTCCGGCGGTTGCTGGCCGAGCTGGCCCGGGAGCAGGCCCCCGGCATCCCCGATCCCTTGCCGCCGGCGGTGCGGGAGCGGCATCGGTTGCTCCCGCTTCCCCAGGCGGTGCAGGGCCTGCACCTTCCCAACGAGATGGCCGAGGCCACGGCTGCCCGCCACCGGCTGGCCTTCGACGAGTTCTTCCTGTTCAGCCTCGCGATCCTGCGCCAGCGCGCGACCCGGACCGCAGAGGCCGGGGTCGCCTTCCAGGTGCCGAATGCCCTGGCGGAGCGGGCACGGGCACTTCTTCCCTTCAGGCTGACGCCCGCCCAGGCGCGCGCCCTGGAGGCCATCTGGAATGACATGGCCCAGCCCAGGCCGATGCAACGCCTCCTCCAGGGAGACGTGGGGTGCGGCAAGACGATCGTGGCCGTCCTGGCTGCCCTCACCGCGATCGGCAGCGGCTACCAGGCGGCGATCATGGCGCCGACGGAGATCCTGGCCGCACAGCATGCGGAGCGGGCCCGGGCGCTGGCCGAACCCCTCGGGGTCCCGGTGGTTCACCTCGCCGGCGGGATCACTCCCTCCGTGCGGCGCCAGGCGCTGGACCTCCTGGCAGGCGAGTCCCCGTGTCTCGTCGTGGGGACCCACGCGCTCTTGCAGCCCGATGTCGTCTTCGGCCGCCTGGGGTTCGTGGTGGTGGACGAGCAGCACCGGTTCGGCGTCCTGCAGCGGGCCGGTCTCCAGAAGAAGGCCACCCACCCGGACGTACTGGTCATGACCGCCACGCCCATCCCGCGCAGCCTGGCCCTGGTGCTCTATGGGGACCTGGACCTCTGCGTGATCGACGAGTTGCCGCCCGGCCGCCGGCCGGTCGCGACTCTCTGGGTCCAGGAGGCGGAACGTCCCCGCATCGAGGCGGAACTCCGCGCGCGCCTGGCCCAGGGCGAGCGGGGCTACGTGGTCTGCCCGGTAGTGGAGGAGTCGGCCGCGGAACTGAAGGCGGCCGTCCAGACGGCTGATGCCTACCGGCGGGGCCCGCTGGGCGGATTCGGGGTCGGCCTGGTTCACGGCCGATTGCCGGCCGCGGAAAAGGCCGCGACGATCGCTGCCTTTCGCGAGGGGCAGGTCCGGCTCCTGGTGGCCACCACCGTGGTCGAGGTGGGGGTGGACGTGCCCGAGGCCACCGCCATGGTGATCGAGCACGCCGATCGCCTGGGACTGGCCCAACTGCACCAGCTTCGCGGACGGGTGGGGCGGGCGGACCGCCCTGCGGTGTGTTTCGTCGTTGCCGATCGAGAAGAGATCACGGAAGAGGCCAGGGCCCGGCTGGAGGCCCTGATGCGCGAATCCGATGGGTTCGCCCTGGCCGAGGCCGACCTCCGGCTGCGCGGCCCGGGGGAATTTTTCGGCACGCGACAATCCGGCCTAGACGGATTTGCCCTGGGGGACCTCACGGCGGATCTTAGCCTGCTGGAGAAGGCCCGTGCCGAGGCGACGGCGATCCTGGCGGAGGTCCCAGCACTCGATGGGGAATGGGCGGGGGTCCGGAGGGCGATGGAAGAGCGCTGGGCCTCACGCCTGGGCCTGGCCCAGGTCGGTTAATTTGTCAATTAGTCGATTTGTCAATAGGTCAAAACGCGTTTTCAGGCTGTCGGGTCTGCACGTTCCCTGTGCCGCACCGACTAATTGACGAGTTGACTGATCGACCAATTGACGCGAGAGAGCGATGAGGATCAGCGCAGGCGAGCATCGCGGGCGGCGGCTGCAGAGCCCCAAGGGCGCCAAGACACGGCCGACCTCCGATCTCTTGCGGCAGGCGCTCTTCAACGTCCTGGGAGCCCGCATCCAGGGGGCCCGGGTACTCGACCTCTTCGCCGGAACAGGGGCCGTCGGTCTGGAGGCGCTGAGCCGAGGTGCTGCGAGCGTCACATTCGTCGAGGCGGATCGCCGCGCCGTGGCGAGCCTCCAGGCGAACCTGGCAGCCCTGAAACTCACGGAGCGCGCCCGGGTCCTCGCCGGCAACGCCCTCCAGACTCCCGCGCGGTTGCAGGCAGCGGGGGAGACATTCGACTGCATCTTCCTGGACCCCCCCTATGCCGGGGACCTGGCGATCCGCTGCATTGAAACACTTGCCGACGGACGCCTTTTGAGCGACAATGGCGCGCTCGTAACCCAGGCCTTTCACAAGACCGCCCTGCCGGACCGGGTCGGCGTCCTTCGACGGGCCTGGCGACGGCGCTACGGAGAGAGCAGCCTGACCCTCTACACGAAGGAGGCGGAATGCGGATAACCGCCGTATACCCCGGGACATTCGACCCCTTCACCAACGGGCACATCGATCTGGTCCGGCGGGCCCTCCGGATCTTCCCCCGCCTGATCGTGGCCGTCGCCCGCAACCCGCAGAAGAGCCCGCTCTTCACCCTGGAAGAACGGCTGGCCATCATCCGGGAGGCCATCGGCGGTCTCGCGGAGGTGGAACTGGACACCTTCGACGCCCTGACCGTGGACTATGTCCGGAAGAAGGGAGCCCAGGTCATCCTGCGGGGAATCCGTGCGGTCTCCGATTTCGAGTCGGAGTTCGCCATGGCCCTCATGAACCGGAAGATCAGCGAGGAGGTCGAGACGGTCTTCCTGATGCCGAGTCAGGCGTTCACATACTTGAGTTCACGGTTGGTGAAGGAGGTCGCCCTCCTGGGGGGCAACGTGGAGGATCTGGTCCCGCCCCTCGCCTCCAAGCTGCTCAAGGAGCGCGCCAGCCAAACCCCCTCCTCCGGAAGGAGCAGCCTATGAGTGTCTCGCAGCGGGCGCGGAATCTCGTCCCCTCGGTTACCCTGGCCATCTCCGCCACCGCCCGGCGGATGCGCGCCGAAGGGATTGATGTGATCGGCTTCGGCTCGGGAGAGCCGGACTTCGACACACCCGACCACATCAAGGACGCGGCCATCCAGGCCATCCGCGAGGGCTTCACCAAGTACACCGCCTCCGGCGGCATCGACGAGTTGAAGGACGCCGTGGTGGCCAAGCTGAAGCGGGACAACGGGCTCGCCTACGGGCGCAACCAGATCCTCATCTCCTGCGGCGGGAAGCACTCGCTCTACAACGTCTTCCAGGCGCTGCTGGAGCCGGGCGACGAGGTCATCATCCCTGCCCCCTATTGGGTCAGTTTTCCTGAACAGGTGAAGTTGTGCGATGCCAAGCCGGTCTTCGTCCAGACATCCGAGAGCCAGGGCTTCCGCCTGCAGCGCGCTCTGGTGGAGCCGCTGGTGACGACCCGCACCAAGATCCTGGTCCTGAATTCGCCCTGCAATCCCACCGGCGCCGCGCTCACCCTGGGGGAGCTCACGGGGTTGGCGGCCCTGGCAGTGGAGCGGGGGTTCTGGCTGCTTTCCGATGAGACCTACGAATCCCTGATCTACGACGGATACCAGCACGTGAGTATCGCCTCCCTGAGCGACCAGGTGTACGCCGGGACGATCCTGGTGAATTCGCTGTCGAAGGCCTACGCTATGACCGGCTGGCGCGTCGGGTACACCGCGGGCCCCAAGGAGATCATCAAGGCCATGGACGGCTTGCAGAGCCAGATGACGTCCAACCCCACCTCCATCTCGCAGCGGGCGGGGGTGGCGGCCTTGACCGGGCCCCAGGAACCGACCCATCGCATGCGGGAGGAGTTCGGTCGGCGGCGCCGGTACATCGTCGAGCGGCTCAAGGCCATGCCGGGGGTCAGCTGCCTCAGTCCTCAGGGGGCCTTTTACGTCTTCCCGAATGTCTCGGGGACGTACGGCAAGCGTCACGGGGAGACCACGGTTACGAACTCCACCAGTTTCTCCGCCTACCTGCTGAACACGGCGCGGATCGCGGTGGTCCCCGGGGTGGAGTTCGGCAGCGACGCCCACATCCGAATCTCGTATGCGACCTCGATGGCCAACATCGAGAAGGGGATGGATCGGATGGCGGAGGCCATCCGGCAGCTCCGGTGATCGTGCTGCGAACCCAACGCATTTGCCCCCTCCCGTACCCTCCCCCTCCTTGGGGTGGAGGGCAGGTGGGGGGGAGAAGGAAGGAGAACCCATGAGAGGAATCACCCGGTTGAGCAGCTTCGTCGTGCTGACGCTCCTGATCCTGATGGCAGGACCGGCCATGGCCCAGAGCACCTTCATCTTCGGGGCCCAAGGTGAACCGGTGGATCTCGACCCGGCCATCATCACCGATGGGATCTCCTCCCGGATCACGCGCCAGGTCTATGAAGGCTTGACGAAATACAAAGGGGGCACGACGGAGGTCGTCCCCGCGCTGGCCGAGAAATGGACGGTCAGCGCCGACGGGACGGTCTGGACCTTCACCTTGCGGCGGAACGTGAAGTTCCACGACGGGACGCCCTTCGAGGCCTCGGCCGTGGTCTGGAATTTCGAGCGGTGGCGCTTCACCAAGCACCCGCAGCACGAGGACCAGATCAAGGCGGGCAAGACCTTCGAATACTACGAGGCCCAGTTCGGCGGCTTCGACGATAAGAGCCTCATCACCAAGGTCGAGGCCGTCAACCCGACCACCGTTCGGATCACCCTAAAAGCTCCGCAGGGGCCGTTCCTCGCCAATCTGGCGATGTTCGTCTTCGACATCGTCAGCCCCAAGGCGGTGGAGCAATGGGGGACCGCCTTCTCGAAGCATCCCGTGGGGACGGGCCCGTTCAAGTTCGTGGAGTGGAAGGTCGGGCAGGAAGTGATCCTGGAGGCCAACAAGGACTACTGGGACAAGGCCAACGCCCCAAAGGTCCAGCGGGTCATCGTCCGGAACATCAAGGACAGCTCCCAGCGCCTGGCCGCACTGAAGGCGGGCGAGATCCACGGGATGGAGGGTGTGAACCCCGACGATGTGAAGGTGGTCCGGGCCGATCCGAACCTCCAGATCATCCTCCGGCCGACCAACACCACCGGGTACGTGGCCTTCAACTACAAGGTGAAGGAATTCCAGGACAAGCGCGTCCGGCAGGCCATCGCCCACGCCATCAACAAGAAGGGGATCGTGGACGCCCTGTACGGCGGAACGGGAATGGTGGCCAATCAGTTCCAGCCTCCCTCGCTTTGGGGAAACAACAAGGACTTGAAAGACTTCGAGTACAACCCCCAGCGCTCCCGCGATCTCTTGAAGGAGGCGGGATTCGGGCAGGGGCTCAAGGACATCACCTGGGAGGATGGCCGGAAGGAACCGCTCCAGTTCTGGTACATGCCGGTCTCCCGGCCGTATTACCCGAACCCGAAGGAGATCGCCGAGGCCATGGCCGCCGACCTGGCCAAGGCAGGGATCACGGTGCAGCTCCAGACCACCGACTGGGCCGTCTATCTCGACAAGCGGAAGAACGGCCAGCTCCCCCTGTACATGCTGGGGTGGACGGGGGACAACGGCGACCCGGACAACTTCGTCTGCTACTTCTTCTGCAATCCCGGCGCCTCGCGGGAGGGCTTCTACGCCAACCAGCAACTGGCGGAGGTCCTCCTCCAGGCGCAGAAGCTGACGGACCAGCCGAAGCGCGCCGAGCTGTACCGGCGGGCCGAGCAGATGATCAACGACGACGTGGCCCGGATCTTCATCGCCAACAACCAGCCGCCCCTCGCCTTCCTGAAGAAGGTGAAGGGCTACGTTGCGAATCCCACCGGCAGCGAATACTTCAATACCGTGTCTCTCCAGTAAGAGCGTGACGCAAGGACGGGGGCGACGTGGGTGCCTATGCCATCAAGCGATTTCTCACGATCGTCCCCGTCCTCATCGGGATCTCGCTCATCGTCTTCAGCTTCATTCACCTGATCCCCGGCGATCCCGCAGTCGCCATGCTGGGGGAGCGGGCCACCCCCCAGAGCGTGGCGGAGGTGCGGGCACAGCTCGGCCTCGATCGACCGCTGTACACCCAGTATTTCCTCTACGTCGGCAAGGTACTGCGCGGTGACCTAGGCGTCTCTATCCTGCGGGGCGATCCGGTCCTCCGGGACCTCGTCCGGCGCTTCCCGGCCACGGTGGAGCTAGCGCTCTCCGCCATCCTGATCGCCATCGCGGTGGGGATCCCGATGGGAATCATCGCCGCGGTCTGGCGGAACTCCGTCTTCGACGGGCTCTCTCGGCTGGTCGCCCTGACCGGCGTTTCGATGCCGATCTTCTGGCTCGGCCTCATGCTGGCATGGTTCTTCGGGGTTGTCTTGGGGTGGCTGCCCACCGGCTTCCGTCTCGGGACGGAGGTGACCCTGGTCCCCGTGACGAACTTCTACATCCTGGACAGCCTGCTGACCAAGAACCCCCAGGCGCTGGCCTCCAGCCTTCGTCATCTGATCCTGCCGGCCGTGGCCCTGTCAACCATTCCCATGGCGGTCATCGCGCGGATGACGCGGGCAAGCCTCCTGGAGGTCCTCTCGCAGGAATACATCCGGACCGCGGAGGCCAAGGGACTTCCCCAGGTGGCGGTGATCCTGCGCCACGCCATGCGAAATGCTCTGCTCCCTGTTATGACCGTCACCGGACTCCAGGTCGGCCGCCTCCTGGCCGGAGCCATCCTCACCGAGACGATCTTCTCCTGGCCCGGCATCGGTCTCTGGATCTACGAGTCCATCCAGGCGCGGGACTATCCCATCGTCCAGGGGGCGACCCTGTTCATCGCCACGATCTTCGTCATGGTGAACCTCCTCACGGACGTGCTCTATGCCGCAGTCGATCCCCGCATCAAGTACGATTGAGCTGCCGGTCGAGGCCCGAAGAGGGGCAAGAGGCCGGAGCCCCCTGGAGGCGGCCTGGCATCGGCTGCTGGCCAATCGGGTCGCCCGGGGCGGGCTGGCCATCATCGTGGTCTTCACCCTGATGGCGGTCCTGAGCCCGGTCCTGCTTCCCTACAATCCCACGGTGGATGCGGATCTTCTCGCGCGCCTCAAGCCCCCGAGCGGGGCCCATCCGTTCGGCACCGATGCCCTGGGACGGGACATCCTGATGCGGATTCTCCACGGGGCCCGGGTCTCGCTCGGGCTGGGGCTTGGGTCGGTCGTGCTGGCCGCCGTGGTGGGCTCGTTTCTCGGCCTCCTGGCGGGATACGCCGGCGGCCGGACGGATCTCTGCCTCATGTTCTGTATGGACATCCTCCTGGCCTTCCCGGCGACGCTGCTGGCCATCGCCATCGTGGCGATGATCGGCCCCGGCCTCCGGAATTCCCTCATCGCCATCAGCCTGGTCTCGATCCCGTTCTACGCGCGGATCACCCGGGGGGAGGTCCTGGCCCTCAAGGAGCGGGAGTTCGTTACGGCCGCGCGGGGGCTCGGCGGCAGCGCGCGTCGCATCCTGCTCTGGCACATCTTTCCGAACACGCTTCCCCCCCTCACCGTCCAGACCTCGCTCGCCGTGGCCTTCGCCATCCTGGAGGCGGCGGCGCTGGGGTTCCTGGGCCTGGGGGCGCAGCCCCCGACCCCCGAGTGGGGCGCCATGCTGGCGGACAGCTACAAGTTCTTTACCAGCGGCGCGTGGTGGGCGTTCTTCTTTCCTGGCGCGGCCATCATGTTATCGGTCCTCGGCTTCAACCTGGTGGGGGATGCACTGCGGGACGCGCTAGACCCGCGACTGCGGACCTGAATCTTTCGAGGATCGCACATCATGTGGGGAGGTGCGACCATGAGGTGGAAACCAGCGCTTGCAGTCTTGGTGGTCCTGGGGGTCGCCTGTATCGCTTCGTCCCTGGCGGCCCAGGAGCAGGTCTTCCGCATCAACAACATGGTGGAGCCGGAGAGCCTGGATCCGGGCGTGGTCACCGGCGTGCCGGAGCACCGAATCATCAGCAACCTGTTCGAGGGCCTGACCACCACCGACCTGAAAGATCTGTCTCCCCGCCCGGGCATGGCCGCCTCGTGGACTGTTTCCAAGGACGGCTTGGTCTATACGTTCAAGCTCCGGGAGGCTCGTTGGACCGACGGCAAGCCGGTGACGGCCCACGACTTCGTCTACGCCTGGGAGCGGGTCCTGAATCCCAAGATGGGTGCGAAGTACGCGCAACAGCTCTTCTACGTGAAAAACGGGGAGGACTACAACAAGGGGCGGATCACGGATTTCTCCCAGGTGGGGGTCAAGGCCCTGGACGATCGAACATTGCAGGTGACCCTGCGCTGTCCGACCGCCTACTTCCTGGACCTCATCAGCTTCTACACGCTGTACCCCGTACCCCGCTGGGCCATCGAGGCCCACGGGAAAGATTGGGTCAAGCCCGGCAAGATTGTGAGCAACGGTCCGTTCCGCCTGGTCAGCTGGACACCTCAGCGGGAACTTGTGTTGGAGAAGAATCCGAGACATTGGGACGCGACAAGAGTCAAGCTCCAGAGGGTGGTCTTTTTCCCAACCGACGATGTCAACACCACCTTCAAACAATTCCTAGCGGGAGAAACTGACTGGGTTCCCCAGGTACCCACCTCGCAGATCGACGGCGCCCGGAATCGGCCCATGTTCTACGTGACGCCCTATCTGGGGACCTATTACTTCCGCTTCAACCTCACGAAGCCGCCCACGAACGACGTCCGCGTGCGTAAGGCGTTGAGCATGACCGTGGACCGGGAATCGCTGACGAAATTCGTGACCAAGGCCGGCGAGGTCCCGACCAGCACCATCGTGCCGGCCGGCATGCGGGGCTACGAGGGGGTCAGGGGCCTCGGGTTCGACGTCGCGGCCGCGAAAAAGCTCCTGGCGGAGGCAGGCTATCCCGATGGCAAGGGGTTCCCCAAGCTCGAACTCCTGTACAACACCAACGAGCTGCACCGGGTCGTGACGCAGACCGTGCAGCAGATGTGGAAGGATCAGCTGGGCATCCAGGTGGATCTGGTCAACGTCGAATGGAAGGTCTACCTGGCCCGGCAGAGCAGCCTGGACTATCAGATCTCGCGGGCGGGCTGGATCGGGGACTACGTGGACCCCAACACCTTTCTGGACATGTGGGTGACAGGCGGCGGCAACAACCAGACCGGATGGTCGAACAAGCGCTATGACGACCTGATCGCCCGGGCCGCCTGCAAGATCGTCAACGTGAAGGACCGGATGCGGGCGCTGCAAGAGGCAGAGCAGATCCTGGTGGTGGACGAGGCGCCCATCATGCCCCTCTTCACCTACGTCAACAAGGGCATGCTGAGCCGCCAGGTGAAGGGGTGGTTCCCCAACATCCTCGACCAGCATCCGCTGAAGTATATCAGCCTGGAGCGGTGACCTCATCGTGCTCGGCTACATCCTCCGCCGGCTGGCGGGGTTCCTGCCCGTCCTGTTCGTCATCGTCTCCCTGTCCTTTTTCATGATGCGCCTGGCGCCGGGCGGGCCGTTCGACCAGGAACGCGCCCTCCCGGAGCAGGTGCGCGCCAACATCGAGGCCCGCTACCACCTGGACGAGCCCCTCTGGCGCCAGTACCTCCGCTACCTCGGCGAGGTGGCGCAGGGCGATCTGGGCCCCTCCTTCCGGTATCCCGACCGTTCCGTGAACGAGCTCCTGGGTCTCGGCTTCCCTGTCTCGTTGACCCTGGGCCTGTGCGCGCTGGCCGTGGCCCTGGTGTTGGGGGGGACGGCAGGCATCCTGGCTGGCCTGCGACGCAATTCCTTCCTCGACTATCTCACCATGTCGTTTGCCCTGGGTGGGGTCTCGGTCCCCAATTTCGTCCTCGGCCCGATCCTGATGCTGGTCTTCGCGCTGGGGCTCCACTGGCTGCCGGTGGCGGGGTGGGGGACCTGGCGGCACATCGTCCTGCCGTCGGTGACCCTGGGGACCTTCTATGCGGCCTACGTCGCTCGGCTCACCCGGGCCGGCATGTTGGAGGTGATCGGCCAGGACTTCATCCGGACCGCGCGCGCCAAGGGCCTCCGCGAGGCCGCGGTGGTCCTGCGGCACGCCTTGCCAGGCGCGATCCTGCCGGTGATCACGTACCTCGGTCCCGCCTCGGCCGCCATCCTCACCGGGTCGGTGGTGGTGGAGACGATCTTCAGCATTCCCGGGATCGGCCGCTATTTCGTGGGAAGCGCGCTGAACAGGGATTACACCATGGTCCTCGGGACGGTGGTCTTTTACAGCGTGTTCCTGCTGTTCTTCAATCTGATCGTGGACATCCTGTACGCCTACCTGGACCCGCGGGTGCAAGTGCGATGAAGAGCCGAGAGCCGTGAGCCGCGACAGGGAGACGACGGGATCGAGGTTCCCCGCTTCGCCGGAGGCGCTGCGCAATCCGCAATCCGCAATCCGCAATCCGCAATGGAGAGTGCCGGGGGCCTCGCCGTGGCACGATGCCTTCCGGCGGTTGCGCCGGAACCGCCTGGCCATGTTCGGCCTCGGAATTCTCCTGGTCTTCGTCATGATGGCTCTCCTGGCCCCCTGGATTGCGGCCTACCCGTTCGACAGAACGAACCTGCGTTACGGCGCGAAGCCGCCCACGTGGGCTCATCTCCTGGGGACGGATGAGCTGGGCCGGGACCTCTTCACGCGGATCTTGTACGGGGCGCGCATCTCCTTCGCGGTCGGCATCCTGGCCACCCTGGTGAGCCTGACCATCGGGGTGACCTACGGCTCCATCGCCGGCTGGGCAGGCGGCCGGGTGGACCACCTGATGATGCGGGTGGTGGACATCCTCTACGGGCTGCCCTTCATGTTCTTCGTCATCATCCTCATGCTGATCTTCGGGCGGAACATCCTGAACCTGTTCGTGGCACTGGGGGCCGTCCAGTGGCTGACCATGGCCCGGATCGTGCGAGGGCAGGTCCTCAGCCTGAAGGCCCGCGAGTTCGTCCTCTCGGCCCAGGCCATCGGAGCCTCACCGCCGCGCCTCCTGGTGCGCCACGTGCTTCCGAACGCCTTGGGGCCGATCGTCGTCTACGCGACCCTCACGGTGCCCGCCGTCATGCTCGAGGAGGCGTTCCTGAGCTTCCTGGGTCTCGGCGTCCAGCCCCCCATGGCGAGTTGGGGATCTTTGGCTTCCGAGGGGGCGGCAGCCATGGAGGCCTACCCCTGGCTAATCCTGTTCCCGGGCTTGGCCCTGACCGTGACCCTGCTCTCGTTGAATTTTCTGGGAGACGGCCTCCGGGACGCCTTGGACCCCCAGATCACCTCCGGGCGTTGATGGTCCCTGTCTGTTGGGTGGGGGCCGGGTGGTCCTCGCGAGGTCAGTGGGAAGGCAGCCGCGGAGTCCCTGGGTTCCGCAAGAACCCGCCGAGCAATGGGGGGCCTCCGGTCCCGGGACCGGGCCAGCAAGTGCAATAACGGCGCATTATTGAGCTTGAACTGTTCTGGCGACGATGTTAGACTCATCAGCACTTCGTAACCCAGGAGTTCATGAAGGACCATCCATGACCAGCAGCCACGGAAGCGGCAATGAGGTCCTGCTGAATATCGAGGGGCTGCAGACCCACTTCTTCACCGAGGCGGGGACGGTGCGGGCGGTGGATGGCGTGAGCCTCATGGTCCGCAAGGGCGAGACGCTGGGCATCGTGGGAGAGTCGGGCTGCGGCAAGAGCGTCACGGCGCTCTCCATCCTGCGGCTGATCCCGAATCCCCCCGGCAAGATCGTTGGCGGCCGGATCCTCCTGGAGGAGCGCGACCTGCTGCGGTTGCCCGAGGACGAGATGCGGAAGGTGCGGGGCGCCTCGATCTCCATGATCTTCCAGGAGCCCATGACCTCCCTGAACCCGGTCTTCACCGTGGGCGACCAGATCGCCGAGGGCATCCGTCTCCACCAGAGGCTGTCCAAGCGCGAGTCATGGAACAAGGCCATCGAGATGCTGCGGGTGGTGCGCATGCCGGATCCGGAGCGGCGCGTGGGCGATTACCCGCACCAGATGTCGGGCGGGATGCGGCAGCGGGTGATGATCGCGATGGCCCTGTCCTGCAACCCGCAGCTCTTGATCGCGGACGAGCCCACCACGGCCTTGGACGTGACCATCCAGGCGCAGATCCTGGAGCTGCTGAACCAGCTCAAGGCCGAGCTGGGGATGGCGGTCATGCTCATCACCCACGATCTGGGTGTCGTGGCGGACACCGCGGCCCGGGTGGCGGTGATGTACGCCGGGCGGGTGGTGGAGGAGGCCCCGGTCCTGGAACTCTTCACGAACCCCCTGCATCCATACACCCAGGGTCTGCTGAATTCCATTCCGCGCCTCGAAAAGACGGGGCGGCGCGCGCGCCTCCAGGCGATCCCCGGGATGGTGCCGGACCTGCTGGACCTTCCCCGCGGGTGCAAATTTCAGGCGCGCTGCCCCAAGGTCTTCGAGCCTTGCAGCGGCGAGGAGCCCGAGTTGAAGACCGTGTCCGGCGAACATCGGGTCCGCTGCTACCTGTATTGAAGGGAATGCGTGGATGGCCAACAACTCGTTGCTTCAGGTCCGTGACCTGCGGAAATACTTCGACATCAAGCGGGGATTCTTCTGGGGCGAGGCGGCCAAGGTCCACGCCGTGGACGGGGTGAGTTTCGACATCAAGCATGGCGAGACGCTGGGCCTGGTGGGTGAATCGGGCTGCGGGAAATCCACCACCGGTCGCCTCATCCTCCGCCTCATCGAACCCACCGCGGGCGAGGTGATCTTCGATAACGTGCCCATCTTCCAGGCCAACAAGAGCGAGATGCGGCGCCTCCGGCAGCGGATGCAGATCATCTTCCAGGATCCCTACTCTTCGCTGAACCCCCGCATGACCGTGGAGCAGATCGTGGGGGAGGGGATCGTCATCCACAAGCTCTGCCAGACCAAGGCGGAGCGACGCGAACGGGTGGCCGACCTGCTCCAGAAGGTGGGGTTGAGTCCCGAGCAGATGAACCGCTACCCCCACGAGTTCAGCGGCGGCCAGCGCCAGCGCGTCGGCATCGCCCGCGCCCTGGCCGTCAATCCCAAGCTGATCATCGCCGACGAGCCGATCTCGGCCCTGGACGTCTCCATCCAGGCCCAGGTCATCAATCTCCTGGAGGATCTCCAAGAGCAGTTCGACCTGACCTACCTGTTCATCGCCCACGACCTGCGGGTGGTGGAACACATCAGCGATCGCGTGGCCGTGATGTACCTCGGGCAGATCGTGGAGCTGGCGGACAGCGAGGAACTGTACGCCAAGCCGCTCCACCCCTACACCGAGGCCTTGCTGTCGGCCATTCCCATCCCGGATCCCACCACCAAGCGCCAGCGGATCATCCTGGAAGGCGATCCGCCCAGCCCCATCCATCCGCCGAAGGGATGCCGGTTTCACACGCGCTGCCACAAGCGCTTCGACCGCTGCGACAAGGAGGAGCCGGTGCTTCGAGAGATCGCACCCCGGCACTGGGTCTCCTGTCACCTCTATTGACGCCAGCCGTGGGACGTTCGCGGGGACCCGCATAAGCGAGTGATGTCTGTCCGCGGAACCCCTTCCCGGTTCCCGTCGAGTCGGGTATGCCAAAACTGAAGGTCGTGACATTCGGCTGCCAGGCGAACGAGCTGGACTCGGCCCGGATCGCCGGGATCCTCGCCAGGGAGGGCTACACCCTGACGGAGGACGAGGTGGAGGCGGACCTCGTCATCCTGAACGGGTGCAGCATCCGCGAGAAGGCCGAGCAGAAGCTGTTCAGCCGCCTGGGAACCCTCCAGGCCCTGAAGGCGGAGAATCCCCGGTTGCGCCTGGGGGTGGCGGGCTGCCTGGCCCAGCGGGAAGGGGAGACGCTCCTCCGGCGGTTCCCGTACCTGGACTTCGTCGTCGGAAACGGCGAGCACTTGGCGGAGATCCCCCAGCTCCTCTCCATCGCCCCGGGCCAGCCGGCGGTTGCGGCGAGCGAGCCGGTGGGCCTCTTCCCCGAGGACGCCGACATCCACCGGGGCAGCCGCATCCGCGCCTGGGTGGGCATCCTGGAAGGCTGCGACAACTTCTGCACCTTCTGCGTGGTGCCCTTCACCCGCGGGCGCGAGCGCAGCCGCTACCCGGACGACATCCTGCACGAGGTCGTCCGCCTCCGCGGTGCGGGCTATCGTGAGATCACCCTGCTCGGCCAGACGGTGAACTCCTACGGGAAGAAGCTCGATCCCCCGGTCCCCTTCGCCGAGCTTCTGCGGCGGATCAATGTCGCCGTCGCACCTGCCATGCGCGTGCGCTTCACCACCTCGTATCCCCCGGATGTCACCCCGGCCTTGGCCGAGGCCATGGCCGCCTTGCCCAGCGTGTGCGAGCACATTCACCTGCCCGTGCAGGCCGGCTCCACGCGTACCCTGGCTCACATGAAGCGCACCTATACGCGCGAAGGCTACCTGGAGAAGGTGGCCATGCTGCGGGCGGCGGTTCCAGACCTGGCCATCACCACCGACATCATCGTGGGATTCCCCGGCGAGACGGACGTCGACTTCGCCGAGACCCTGAGCCTCATGGAAGAGGTGGGATTCGACGGTTGCTTCGCCTTCAAGTTCTCGCCGCGAAGCGGGACCCCCGCCGCGGACCTTCCGGACCAGGTGCCGGAGCCGGTCAAGGCCGCCCGCCTGAGCCGCGTCCTGGAGCTGCAAAGAGCGCTGTCGCTCCAGCGGAACCGGGCCGTGGTGGGGCGGGTCGTCGAGGTGCTGGTGGACCGCGGGCTCAGCAAGCGCGATTCGGGCCTAGCCGCTGGTCGAACCCGCCAGAACAAGATCGTCCACTTCCAGGGAGGAGAACTGGAGGAGGGACAGCTTGTAAATGTAGAAATCACGGAGGCCACGTCGCATCACTTGAAGGGGGTCCTTATCGCTTCTTCGTAACTATTGAAAAATACATTGACATCAGGTTTTGGCCTCCCTATGATACCGACGGTAAAACGACGGAGGGCTCATGGCCAGGTTCAGCTTTCGCAAGCGAACTACTGAAGAGGACGTAGTTCCTGAAATCCTTCCTGAAGAGGAAGGAAGTGAGGTCAGTGCCCCCGACGAAGGTGGTGGGCGTGCAGGAGGGGGATCACATCGGATCCTCATCATTGCCGGAATCGGTGTCATTCTGATCGGCGGGTGGTACCTCGCCAATCAACTGTTCCTGGCGCCCCCACTGCCGCCCCAGGCTCCGGCGCGTCCGGCGGTCCCGGCGCCTCCGGCGAAAGCCCCGACTCCAGCCGCTCCGACCAAGGAGGCCGCACCGGCCCCGGCCGCTCCTGCAAAGCCGCCGAGCAAGGCGGAGCAGAAACCCGCGGCACCGGCGAAGGCGGGCGCGGCTCCTCCGGCAGCGCCCGCGAAGCCCGAGGCCGCCAAGGCGCCTCCTGCGGAAAAGAAAGCGGCACCTCCCAAGGTGGAGGCCAAGGCGCCGATGAAACCGGCGGCCGCCCCTCCAACGAGCTTCAGTCTGCAGGTGGGGGCGATGGTGATGGAGGAGAACGCGGAGACCCTGAAGCGGAAGTTGGATGAGAGCGGCTTCCCATCTGCTTTCCGCAAGGGCACGGCCTTTGTCACGAAGCAGGTCGTGACGGTGGGGGAACCGACGGGAAAGCGCGAGGCCGAAGATCTCTCCCGGCGATTGAACGTGGACGGGTTCCCGTCTCAACTGCTCGCCGTTGGGGGTAAGTACACGCCGCAGATCGGGGCCTTCTTCAATCTGGACGAAGCTATCGATCTGGCGCGGGAGCTCCAGAAGAGGAACTTCCACCCGAAGATCAGCTCCAAGCCGGCGAACACGGTCGTGTTCCAGGTGCGGCACGGAAAGTTCGACTCGCGGACGGCCGCAGTGAGGCGAGGGGAAGAGCTCAAGGCCAAGGGCTTCAATTTCCTGGTCGTTCGTGAATGAGAGGCTGTCTTGGCGTTCCAGCGGTTCCACAGACCTGCCGACCAGACCACACTCGGGGGAAGGAGGTGGGGTGAGTGACCAAGGCAGACATCGCCTCACTGGTGGCTGAGAAGGGCCTGACGAAGAAACAGGCCATGGAAGCCGTCGAGGCAACCCTGGAGATCATCAAGAGTGCCCTGCGTCGCGGGGACAAGATCCAGTTGGTCGGATTCGGATCTTTCCAGGTGAAGGCCAAGCGCGCGCGCAAGGGTCGGAACCCGCAAACCGGAAGCGAGATCACCATCACCGCGCGGAAGGTCCTGAAGTTCAAGCCCGGCAAGGCCCTGCACCAGACGGTTAACGCCGGCGAGGCGGCAGCGCAGGAACATGCCTAGATCCCCCCGGAGCCAGCAGGACCCGGCAGCCGGCAACGCCTCCTTGCGGGAGCGACCCGCCCCGACCGCGGTGGAGCTCCCGTCAGAGGTTCCGGACCGTCTCTACTTCCGGATCGGCGAGGTGTCGGCCATCACGGGCGTGCCGCCCTATGTCCTGCGGTACTGGGAAAGCGAGTTTCCCGCCCTGCAGCCACGGAAGAGCGGCGGCGGCCAGCGCCTCTACCGGAAGCGGGACGTGGCGATGATCCTGGAAATCAAGAGGCTCCTGTACCAGGAGCGGTACACGGTGGCCGGCGCGCGGCGCCGCCTGACGGAGCGGGAGGAGCGCGCCCGACGCCTGGAAGCACGCGCCGCGCTCCAGCGGTTGCGGGCCGGCCTGGAGGGCATCCTCAAGCAACTGTCGTGATCCCCCACTTCTGACATTGTCCTCTGCGAATGAGATATCGGGGCGTGGCGTCCGCCTCTGGCGGATAGCGCATCCCGCACGGGTGCGGGAGGGTCAGCCAGGGCGGGACGCCCTGACAAGGCATCGCAGGAATACAGTATCGGGGCGTGGCGCAGCCTGGTAGCGCATCCCGCACGGGTGCGGGAGGGTCAGCCAGGGCGGGACGCCCTGACAAGGCATCGCAGGAATACAGTATCGGGGCGTGGCGCAGCCTGGTAGCGCACTGGCATGGGGGGCCAGGGGTCAGCAGTTCGAATCTGCTCGCCCCGACCAATGTGGTCGGAATAACGTGGGATCGGCCATCCGCGAGATTGTCGGATCTGCCAATGCCTGACGGAGCAGGGAGAGTGCCATGGGGAGGGAGGAGCGTCCCCTGATCCTGGTGTCCAATGACGATGGCATCGGATCGGCGGGCCTGCAGGCGCTGGTGGAGAGTTTGCGCGGACTGGGCGAAGTGGTGGTGGTGGCCCCGGACCGGGAGCGCAGTGCGGCTGGGCATTCCCTCACCCTCAGCCGACCACTTCGCGTCTCCCACATTGATGATAGCTGGTACAGCGTGGACGGGACACCCACGGACTGTATCACGCTGGCGGTGATGGGGCTGCTGCCCCGGCGGCCGCACCTGGTGGCTGCGGGGATCAACCACGGCTCGAACATGGGCGACGACGTGACCTACTCCGGGACGGTCTCGTCCGCCATCGAAGCGACCCTGCAGGGCATCCCGGCCTTCGCCATATCGGTGGCCGGGGAAGGAGAGTTAGATTTTCAGAGCGCCGCGCGGTTCGCCCCGCGTCTGGCCGAGGAAATCCTGCGTCGGGGGCTGCCGCGCGACACGCTGCTCAATGTGAACGTGCCGAACCTGCCCCCCGAGGCGATCCAGGGCGTCGCGGTGACCCGCCAAGGACGCCGCGTCTACAGCGAGACGGTGGTTCGGAAGATCGATCCGCGGGGCAAAGCCTACTACTGGATCGGGGGCACCGACCCCACGTGGGAGCGGCCGGGAGGGACGGACTACGAGGCCGTGAGCAGCGGCTGGATCTCCCTGACCCCGCTCCACCTGGATCTCACCAATCACCAGGCGATTAACGAACTCAAGGCGTGGGGACTCTCGCTGAACGGCGGACCGCCGGCCTGAGCCTGAAATAATGCGCCTCGCGAGTGGGAAAGGCGCTTTCCTTCGCAGTCGGGTTATGGTATCGTACATGGTCGAGGCGCCGATGGATTTCGCCATCCCCAGAGAGCGCATGCTGGCCGAGCAGCTCGTGCGCCGGGGGATCCGGGATGCGCGGGTGCTGCAAGCCATTGGCAAGGTCCCACGCCATCTGTTCGTAGACGAAGCCCTGGCCGGCCGGGCATACGGTGATTACCCGCTCCCAATTGGAGAGCGCCAGACGATCTCCCAGCCCTACATGGTTGCGCTCATGACCGAGGCGCTGGAACTGGTGGGGCATGAGCGGGTCCTGGAGATCGGCACGGGGTCCGGGTATCAGACGGCGATCCTGGCTGAGCTGTGCAGCAAAGTCTTCTCGATCGAACGGATCAAGGGGTTGGCGGATCGGGCGGTCCGCACGCTGGACACCCTGGGCAACTACAACGTGCTCGTGCGGGTCGGCGACGGCTCCCTGGGCTGGCGGGAAGAGGCCCCGTTCGACGTCATCCTGGTGACGGCAGCAGCTCCTACGGTCCCCGAGGCGCTGGTCGAGCAACTGGCGCCCAAAGGCCGATTGGTCATCCCGGTGGGAGATGTCTACAACCAGGAGCTGCGCAAGGGCGTCAAGGGCGAAGAGGGTATGCGCTGGAGCGATCTGGGCGGGTGCGTCTTCGTGAAGCTGATTGGCGACCGGGGGTGGCCCAGCGAATAGCGAACGTCGAGTCTGGCAGCGAGATTCTGCCTGGCTGAGGATCCGCATCCAGACAGCAAGAATGATATCGAATGTCGGGGCGTAGCGCAGCCTGGTAGCGCACTTGGTTCGGGACCAAGGGGTCGCTGGTTCAAATCCAGTCGCCCCGACCAATCCTCGGTGAGGCAGCCCGCGAATTCCGGAGGGCCTCACCAACCGACCTTCGCCGATGACGGTACCCCTCCAGGACGGCCATGGACCGGGGCGAAGGAGGCGCGAGAGGAGGGCAAGCCAGGCGTGGCTTGCCTTTCGTTTTTCCCTGAGTATTGCTCCCGTCATGCGGCCGGATGAATCCCCGCCGGGCCCATGCCGTTGGCATGGCCTCTCTCGAGGTGCGGCTGACCGGTCGGGTCCAGGGCGTCGGCTACCGATATTTCACGCTGGAGCTCGCCCGGCGGCTCGGCCTCACAGGCTACGTGATGAACCTGCCTTCTCCATCCGACCCACCCTGTGAACGGAGGGAGCGCCGTGCAGGTTGAAGACCTGAAGCGTAGGATCCGGGATATCCCAGACTTTCCGAAGCCAGGCATCCTCTTCCGGGACATCACGCCGCTGCTCTCTGATGGTCAGGCCTTCCGTCAGGCCATTGATTACATCGGGGAGCGGTACGTGGACAAGAACATCGACGTGGTGGTGGGGGTAGAGGCGCGCGGGTTCATCATGGGCGCTGCCTTGGCGTACAAGCTGCGCGCCGGCAACATCTTGATCCGGAAGTCGGGGAAACTGCCCTACAAAACCCATCGGACGACCTATGCTCTGGAATACGGGACTGACAGTCTGGAGATTCATCAGGACGCCTTCAAACCGGGGCAGCGGGTCCTGGTGGCGGATGATCTCCTGGCTACGGGCGGTACGATCTCTGCCGCAGTGGACCTGGTGAAACAGCTCGGCGGCAAGATCGTGGAATTGGCATTTCTCATCGAGCTCACTGCTTTGAAGGGCCGTGACAAGCTCAAGGAGTACTCCGTCTTCTCGCTCATTCAATACTGACATGGCCCACAGTCCACGGGCGTCAGGCGTGGCCCTGTAGTTCAGATGGATAGAACGAGGGCATCCTAAGCCCTGCGTCGGGGGTTCGAGTCCTCCCAGGGCCACCACGAAGTTCCTCTCGTGCTGGCACGTTCCCGTGGGCGATGGCGTGCACTGCAATCACACGCGGAGAAAATCGGGTCCTCTGTATGACGAGTGCGATCAGCAAGCAGGAAATACGGCGGAATCTCCTCGTTGAGTGGCTGGTAGTGACGGTGCGATTCGTCCAGGCACGCCGGACGGCCGTGTTGGCCGCCCTGGTTGCATTGGGCCTCCTCACCGCCGCCGGCTTTGGCTATTGGTGGTACCAGGAGCGACGAGAAGACGAGGCATCACGCGCCCTGGCCCGAGCCCATTCCACATTGCGCGGCGAACAGCCGGGAAATCCCGATGAGGCGATGAAACGCTACCGGGAAATCGCTCGGCAGTACCGGGGCACCCGAAGCGCGGAGGAGAGCCTCATCGCGCTGGGCAACCTCCAGTTCGAAGCGGGGAAGATGGACGACGCCATTGGGAGCTTCGGGGACTACCTGACGGCATACCCGCGGGGCCGATTCAGAGTCATGGTGGGGCTGGGCAAGGCCTATGCCCAGGAGGCGAAAGGCGACCTCCAGGGCGCGGCCAAGACCCTTTCGGAGCTCCTGGACCGGGACAAGGATGATGCCCTCGCTGGCGAGGCGTACATGGCGCTCGCACGCATGTACGAGGGGCTCAAGAAGCCAGACGAGGCCATGCGCGTCTATGGGCAGGTCGTGGAGAAGTTCAGTCAGACCCAGTGGGCGCAGCACGCATTGCAGCGGATGAGCGCGCTCAAGACGAAATAGCACCTGGGCTCGCACCATTCCTTCAATCCACCGCCCCTGATCCCCAGCCCTCATCACAACTTCGCGCCATTCGGAAGCAGGTACAAAATGCTAAGGCCTCCCTCACCGTCCTGGGGTCAGAGAGGAACCCTAGATCTGAGTTTACATGATGAGATGGAAATCCTTTAAATACGAATAGTTACTTACCGTACATCAATAGATTCCAGAGGTTATCTAACGAATAAGCTTTTATCCGGCGGGCCCCGCGTAGGACAGAGCCGCGACCGCGGGAGCGGGCCCGCCGGGTAAAACGGGTTGAACTGAACCGCTGGCCTACCAGCTATGGGGATTGTATCCGAACCCTGGGGCGGAGG
>Ga0080064_1001116_pt1 | contig 59025 bp, 57 predicted proteins | sample Subgrocontami54m_FD_69260 | JGI IMG/M metagenome (GOLD analysis project Ga0080064, IMG submission 69260) | Subsurface groundwater microbial communities from S. Glens Falls, New York, USA - GMW46 contaminated, 5.4 m (SPADES assembly) (version 2) ... | reverse complement strand
CGTGCTCAGCAACGGCAACTATGTGGTGAGGAGCCCGCTCTGGAATAACGGCGCAGCATCGCAGGCAGGGGCGGTGACCTGGGGTTCGGGGACGGCGGGCGTGAGCGGTGTGGTGTCCTCGACGAACTCGCTGGTGGGCACCACAGCGTCCGACCAGGTGGGCAGTGGCGGGATCACCGCGCTTGTTGCCAACGGCAACTACGTGGTGAGCAGCCCGAATTGGGACAACGGCGGCGTGACGAATGCCGGCGCGGCGACCTGGGGTTCGGGGACGACCGGGGTGAGCGGTGTGGTGTCGCCGGCGAACTCGCTGGTGGGCGCCGCATCGAGCGATCTGGTGGGCAATGGCGGAATCACCGTGCTAAGCAATGGCAACTACGTGGTGTCCAGCTCGAACTGGGGAGAGGGTGCATCGGCGGCGACCTGGGGTTCGGGCGCCTCCGGGATAACCGGCGTGGTGTCCGCATCGAACTCGCTGGTCGGCACGACGAGCTCTGACGGCGAGGGCTTGCAGGTCACCGCGCTCGCCACCGGCAACTATGTGGTGACCCGCCCGCTTTGGCAGAACGGAAGTGCCGGCAGTGCCGGGGCGGTGACCTGGGGTTCGGGCACCATCGGGGTGATCGGCGTGGTGTCCTCGTCGAACTCGCTGGTGGGCACGACGGCGAACGACCAAGTGGGCAATGGCGGGATCACCGTGCTCGCCAACGGCAACTATCTGGTGAGGAGCTCCAACTGGAACAACGGCAGCGCCACCAATGCCGGGGCGGTGACCTGGGGCAATGGCGCGGGCGGAACGACGGGACCGGTGTCCGCCGCCAACAGCCTGGTGGGCTCGACCGCGTCCGACTCGGTCGGGAGTTCCGGGGAAAGCGGGGGCGTCATCGTGCTGCCGGACGGCAACTACGTGGTGGCGAGCTCCGACTGGGACAACGGCGGCGCCACTAATGCCGGCGCGGTCACCTGGGGTTCGGGCGCGAGCGGGGTAAGCGGCGTGATTTCCGTAGCGAACTCGCTGGTGGGCACAACCACGAGCGACCGGGTTGGCAATGATGCCGGCATCAACGCCCTCAGCAACGGCAGCTTCGTCGTGCGCAGCCCGCAGCAGGACAACGGCGCCGTCGATTCGGGCAAGCTGGTGATCTACGTCCCCGGCGGACCCCTGCCGGGGCTGCAATTCGGCGACAACCCCTCGGGCAATGTCACCATCACCCCGGCGCAGATCACCGCCATCGCCAATACCGGGACGGCGCTGACGCTGCAGGCGAACAACGACATCACCTTGGCGGCGTCGTCCGACCTCATCGCCAACAATCCCGTCGGCAATGGCGGCGCGCTGACCTTCCAGGCCGGCCGCAGCATCCTGCTGAACTCGGACATCAGCACCGACAACGGCAACTTCACCGCCATCGCCGGCGATCCCGGCGCCAATTCCACCTTCAGGGATGCCGGCACGCCGCTGCTGGCCTTCGGCAGCGGCGCGAGCCTGAATGTGGGTACGGGCATGGCCACCCTGGCGGCGATCGGCGGCAACTTCGCCAACAACAGCGGTTCGGCCTCCCCCATCACTACCGCGGGCGCGGGTCGCTGGCTGCTGTATTCATCCAATCCGGCCGGCAATACCCTGGGCGGCATCAGCGCCGGCTTCAAGCGTTATAACTGCACCTATGCGGGCGGCTGCCTGACAGCGGGCACCAGCATCCCCGGCAGCGGCAACGGCCTGCTCTACAGCGTCGCGCCGGTGCTCACGGTAACGCCGAACGTCCAGACCGTGACCTATGGCGATACTGCCTACACCAGCACGCTGAGCGGGTTCATCGACGGTGATACGGTGGGGGTTGCGAGCGGCAGCGCCACCATGGCCGTGGGCGGCGCCGCCTCCAGCAGCGGCAAGCCCATCGTGGGCGCCCACGAACTGACCTATGCCGGCGGTCTCACGTCGCCGCTCGGTTACCAGTTTCAGGATGCGGCCGGCTCCACCAACGAGTTGACGGTGACTGCGCGCGCCCTGAGCGTCACCGCGGCGGGGGCGAACAAAGTCTATGACGGGCTGCTGAGCGCGGCGCCGACCTTGTCGGATAATCGCGTCACGGGCGATGCGCTCACCCTCGGCGGCAGCGCCAGCTTCCTCGACAAGAACGTCGGCATTGCCAAGCCCGTCAACGTCAGCGGCATCACCCTGACGGGCGCGGACGCCGGCAACTACACCGTCAACCCCACCGCGACCCTCAGCGCCGACATCACGGTACGCCCACTCTCCACCTGGATAGGCGGGGCGAGCGGCCTGTGGTCGGTCGCGGCGAACTGGGATGCGCTGCCCGATCTGTCCAACGTACTGGCGGTATCCGTGCCGGCGGGCAAGAGCGTGACCTACGACGCGCAAGCGGGAAGTACGAACCTGGCCTCGCTCAGCGCCGCCGGGTTCAGCCTTGCCGGCGGCAGCCTGAATATCGCGAACAGTCTGACGGTGAGCTCGAGCTTCAGCCGCAGCGGGGGCACGCTTGGCTTCGGCAGCAGCGCCACTGCGAACATCACGCAGACGAGCGGCAACCTGAATCTGCCGGCGCTCACGCTGGCCAACCTGAGCCTCAGCGCACCGGCAGGCGCGATCAGCCAAAGTGGCGCCATCGTCGCCAGCGCGTTGATTACGCAATCGCAACTCGGCACCACGCTCACCGACGCCGGCAACAGGATTGCGAGCTTCAGCGCTAGCAACAGCGGCAGCGGCGACGTGTCGCTCACCAACACCGGCGTGCTCTCGATCGGCAGCATCAGCACCGCCAACGGTAACATCACCATCGACAATACCGGTGCGACGACCACTTCGGGCCTGGTAACCGCGACCGGAGGCACGCTATCCCTGGTCTCGCACAGCCCGCTCACGATAGGCAGCGCCGGTGTATCGGCCAGCGGCAACATCGTGCTGATGGCCGGGGCAACGCCGGGCGCGGGGGATGACCTGACCCTGTCCGGGCCGGTGAGCGCGAGCGGCAGCGCAGCGACCATCGCCTTGAGCGCCGGCGACGATCTGGCGCAGAACGCCAATGTGACCAGCAACGGCGGCAACGTCACCGCCATCGCGCAGACCGGCAGCATCAGCATGGCGCTGGGCGCGACTACGGCGACCAGCGGCGGCAGCATCGGCTACGCCGCCCCGGCCGGCAACATCACGCTGACCAGCCTCAACGCCGGACCCACGGGCGCGATAGGCCTGAGCGCAGGCGGCAACCTCTTGACGGCCGCGGGATTCAGCGGGGCCAATCTGACCGGCAGAAGCGCGATCATCGCAGCCGGCGGTAATGCCACGCTCTCCACCCGGGTCAGCCTGCTCGATGCGACCGTCAATGGAAATTTCAGCGTTACCGACACCATCACCGGCAGCGTCCTCTCCGATGTGCCGGCGGTGACCGCCAAGGCAAGCGCCACCGAGACGGCCGCGACACAGACGCTGGTGGACCAGTTGGCGAGCGTCATCGTTACGACCACACAAAAGCCGGTCGATGAAGCCACGCAGACGCCGGCCTCCACCGGGGTGACCACCGCTATCGGCAGCGCGGGCCCGCTGACGCTGGGCGCAACCGGCCAGACGACAGGCGGCGGGGCGGGACAGTTCGGCGGCAGTTCTGCCGATGACGACGGCGGTTCGGGAACCAAGGACGACAGGAAGAAAGATGCCGACAAAAAGGACGATGGAGGTTCGCTGAAGAAAGATGGCGCGAAGGAACCTGCTAAAAAGGCCGCGACATGCGCGTAACCGGAGGCGTAATGAAAAAATTTGCTCCATCACTCGCCGGGCTGCTGATCGCCGCGCTCGGCGCCACCGGCAATGCCGTGCAAGCGGCCGGCCCGGCCGGGGAAATCACCCACCTGTCGGGCCTGCTAACCGCCAAACGCGCCGACGGCAGCAGCCGGGTGTTCGCCGTCAAGTCGCAGGTGCAGGAAGGCGACACGCTCAGCACCGAGCAGGAAACCTACGCGCGCATCAAATTCGCCGACGGCAGCGAAGTGGTGCTGCGTCCCGCTTCGCAAATGAAGGTGTCGGCGTACCGCTATGAAAAGGACAAGCCGGAAAACGACAACGTGCTCCTCAGCATGTTCAAGGGGGGATTGCGCGCCGTGACCGGCCTCATCGGCAAACGCAATCGCGGCGCCGTGAACTTCGCCACCAACAGCGCCACCATCGGCATCCGCGGCACGCATTTCGGCGCGCTGATCTGCCAGAACGATTGCGCCGGCATCGTCACCGCGACCGGCAAGCCACCAGCCAACGGGCTGCACATCGATGTGACCGACGGGGCGGTGGTGGTGAGAAACGATGCCGGACAGCAGCAGCTCAACAGCGGCCAGTTCGGCTACGTCAGCGGTCCCAGCTCTGCGCCTGCCGTGACGCCGGCGCAGGAGGGCATCAAGGTCACGATGCCGCTGGCCATCAGTCAGAACGCGGCCGCCAAGGGCCTGGGCAAGAGCGGCGGCTCGGAGTGCGTGGTCCAGTAGCGGGTCATCCACGACGCGAGGGGCAAGCCCCTCGCACACCTGGATATCGGGGAAAACGCCGGGGTGCTTTCTCTGCATGGAATGGCGTCCGTGCCGAACGCTTGACGCAACGCCCGTCAGGCGCGTATCAGGAAGGCTTGCGCCCGGCGATGGTTTTCGCGGTCGGCAAACCCGCTTCCGTCCAGGCTTCAATGCCGCCGCGATACCAGTACACCCTCGAGTATCCGGCGGCCACCGCGCGCAGCGCCGTGTTGTAGGACAGCCAGCACTCCGCGCTGGCGCAGAAGAACGCCAGCGGTTTTGACTTGTCCCCGCCCGAGAGTTGCGCCAGCAAAGGCGCGAGTTGCGCCTGCAGCGCATCGGCAAAATTTTCGCCGCGCCCCGCCCCGGCGATCCAGACGGCCCCGGCCAGGCTCACGTGGCCCTCGCCGGACAACACGTCGATCAGGATGGGCGGATTGGGCCCGGCGAGCATGGCCGCCAGTTCGCGGGTTTTGACGACCGAAGCCCCGGGAATGGTGAGCGGCGTGGGTGCGTGATATGGTTCCTGCCGCAGACTATCGGTGGCAGGGACCCCCCAATCGAGATTCTCGCCGGCATATCCCGCGACAGAAGCCTGATGCTGCGCGAAGGTGCCGCCAGTCATCAGGATAGCGCAGAGGAAGGCGCCAGCCCTCATTGCGACCATTACTTTGCCCGACGGCAAGGATTTCAGGAGTCGGTTTATTGGCATAATCTCGCAAGGGTAAGCAAACTTCCGCATGGGGACAAGCGTGTTGGACGGCGGCTGATCTCTCCTGTTGACCGGCCTGCCTTTGCCCGGGTATCGAAGGACGCACTGGAATCGAATGATCAACGTCAGAACGACCTGGTCAAGGATCGCGGCGCTCGCGCTCATGTCCGTGCTTGCGTTTGCGGCCGCCGGCGTATCAGCCCAGGCGCCGGCCCCTCGCTTGAATTACGAATACTTCCGCATCGATCCGCCCAGGCCGACCGCGGACGAAAGCAGGATCGAAGTGGTGGAATTTTTCTACTACGGCTGTCCGGTCTGTTACGAACTGGAGCCGCTCTTGTCGGGCTGGATCGGCAGCGCACCCGATGCGGTAGTGACCCGGCGCGTACCGGCCTTGTCGTCGGCGCTGTGGGAAAACTTTGCGCGGCTCTTTTATGCGCTCGAGTCGCTCGGTCATCTGGAGCGGCTGCACTGGCCGGTCTATGACAACTTTCACGTCGATGACATCCGGCTCAACGAAGAAGCGGTGATGTTCGATTGGGTATCGCGCAACGGCATCGACCGCCAGCAATTCATCGACACCTACGGTTCGCCCGCGGTCACGGAGAAACTCGCCGCGGCGCGCGAACTGCTTCGCAGCTACGGCGTCAAGGGCGTTCCGACGCTCATCATCGATGGCCGCTACATGACGTCGGCGCGCATGGCGGGCGGAACAAAAAGACTGATACCGGTGCTCAACTATCTGGTCGAGCAGGCGCGCAACGAACGCGGCAAACTCCGGCCGTCCGCGCTCCAGCCTTCCTCTACCCCGCCTTCCTCCCCATGAGCGCCGGTCAGATCCACCTGATGGAGGAGGTGCTTCCGGCCGATTTGCAGCAGGCCGTATGGCAGGCGTGCAACGCCAAACGCTGGTACTTCGGCAACTTTTCGGTTGCGACTTCGGAGCCCGGATTCTGGAAAATGGATCTCGAAGGCATCGGCGCCATCGATCGCGCCTGGGCACATCTCAAACCGCGTTGCGAAGCGCTGGCCGGGCATGGGCTGCAAGTGGTGCGCCAGTACGCAAATGGCCATACCTATGGATTGGGCGGCCAGATACACACCGACGATCAGCGTGCCCATTTCTATACCTTGCTTTTCTACCCCATGCTTACGTGGGATCCCGGCTGGGGCGGTGAAACTGTTTTCCACCAGCCGAACGGCGATATCCTCGCGTCGCTTTTGCCGCGGCCGAACCGCGCCGCATTTTTCGACTCGCGCATTCCGCACGCGGGACGCGCTTCAAACCGCAGTTTCGGCGGCCTGCGCGTCACGGTCGCATTCAAGCTGGCGCCGCCGGACCCGGCGCCGGTCAGACATCAGACCGACCCGTCCGGCAACGGATGATGGGTAGTGTCGCAAAAAATATATAAAAATTAATAATTCTATTGCACGTAAACACCCGTTGTACGGGGGGATCGACGCGACAATTCTGGAAATTATACCCGGTCGCCTCACCCCTGCCACACCCCGTATCCCCGCTCCTTCAGCGCGATCGCCAGTTCCACTTCCATGTCCCGCGCGCCATCGTATGGCATCGGGTTGTAGCACTCATAGAGTTCCGGCATGAGGCGCACGCCGTACAGGCGCGCGTATTTGTTCGCCTTGATGCCTGCCTTGTGCTTGGCGAAACGCTGCGCCGGGGTGAGGCCGGACATGCCGACGTAAACGCACGGCTTGAGCGGGTTGTAGTCCGGATTGGCTTTGCGGAACTTCGGCTCGTACAGGACATGCCTGGAGAGCTCGATGACATAGACGTTGTGGCGGTAAGGGCGCGCTGATTTCATGCCGGCCGGGACTCTGCCGCCCGCTTTTCCCTGCGTTTTTCACCGATGAGCCCGGCCGCTTCGTTCACCACCAGCGCGGCCAGCACGATGGCGCCGCCCGCCAGGGTCATTGTACCCGGCCGCTCGCCGACGCTCAGCCACACCCACAGCGGGCCGCAGAGTATTTCCAGCAGGCCCAGCAGTCCGATCTCGGCGGCGGAGAGGCGCTTCACCACGAAGGTGGCGTAGAGCATGCAGGGACAGCCCAGCTGGAACACCCCCAGCAGGCCGAAGAGGGCGAGGTCGCCCGCAGTCGCCCCCAGCGGTGGCGCCGCGGACCAGGCGATGGCCGCCGAAATGCTGCCGCCGATGATCAGCGAGGGCACCAGCGAGACGTTGCTTGCGCGGCTGCCGGCGGCGCGTTTGAGAGTGATCACGTTGACGGTCGAGGCAATCGGCACGCCGAGCGCGATCAGCGCCCCCGCCGCGCTGCCGGTGTCGATGGCATGGGCGAACATGACGGCCACGCCGACCGCGGCGGCCAGCATCGCCAGCCAGGTGCGCGGCGGCACGCGCTCGCGCAGGAACAACGCGCCGCCGATGGCGTTGAAGAACGGCGTGACCGCCATCACCACCAGAGTGTTGGCCACCGTGGTGCGGGTCAGGGCCAGCATGAAGCAGGTGAACATCGCCGCCCAGCACAGGCTGGAAACCAGTCCCGGCCAGCCCATGGCGGCGATGCGTGACAGCAATCCGCCGCGATCGCGGATCAGCATCACCGCGGCGACGAAAATGACGCAGAACAGGGACCGCCAGAAGGTGACTTCCCAGCCGTTGGTGACCGAGGCGTGGCGCGTGACGATGCCCGCCGTGCTCCACAGCAGCGCGCAGCACATCATGGCGGCAATGCCGAGGCGATGTTCCCTGGGTGAAATGGCGATCATGGCAGGTGCGCAACAGCCGCGATGATACCCGCGCCGCGCGCCGGCACGAACGCGGACCGGCGACACCACAGCCGCCAGCTCGCCGACGCTGATGATCGCCGAGCGGGGCAGCGCCCTGCTCGGGTAAGATGCGCCCGGTGTCTGTCGATTTCGCCCCTCACCACGATTTTCCAACTCTTGATCAGGAGATAGAAATGACCGCAAGGCATGCGTCCCATCGCCGGACGCTCGCTGCCACGCTCACCCTGGCGCTGACTCTGACAGGCGTCCTCGCTGCGACCGGTGCACAGGCGCAGGCGGCCAGGCAGCAGGAATTCCAGCCGCACTCGGGGCAGCCGGGCAAGGACGTGGTGTGGGTGCCGACACCCGATGAACTGGTGCAGAAGATGCTCGACATGGCAAAGGTGACCAGTGCCGACTTCGTCATCGACCTGGGTTCGGGTGATGGCCGCACGGTGATTGCGGCCGCCAGGCGCGGCGCGCGTGCGCAGGGCATCGAGTACAACCCGGACATGGTGGCGCTGTCGCAGCGCAACGCCGAGCAGGCCGGAGTGGCGGGCAGGGCCACGTTCGCCAAACAGGATCTGTTCCAGAGCGATTTTTCCAAAGCCAGCGTCATCACCATGTTCCTGCTGTCGGACATCAACATGAAGCTGCGGCCGAAGATCCTGTCACTGAAGCCGGGCACGCGCATCGTCTCCAACACCTTCAAGATGGGCGACTGGGAACCCGACCAGAGCGGCGATGCGCCGAGTTGCAGCACCTGGTGCTCGGCCTACCTGTGGATCGTCCCGGCCAGGGTCGAGGGCCGCTGGAGGTCCGAACAGGGCGAGCTCACCTTGAAGCAGGAATTCCAGAAAGTCAGCGGTACCCTGAACGTCGGCGGCCAGGCGATGCCGGTCTCGAAGGGCAGGCTGAACGGCAGTGAAATCACCTTCGTGGTGGGCAGCGACGAGTATCGCGGCAAGGTCAATGGCGGGTCCATCGAAGGCACCGTCAAATCGGACGGCAAGGAAAGCAGCTGGAAGGCAAGGCGCTGAGATCGCGTCAAGCGCGGCGCGCGATGGATGGTGCGCGCCAAACACGTATCATTCCAGTGCGCGGGGCAGCCAGATTGCTGTACACCTGCCCGCGGCGGTTTTCGGCCACCGGTCCGGCGGCCGATTTGGCGACGCCCACAGCGGAGCACGACATGGAATTCGGATTGTTTTCAAATGCCCGGCGGCCCACGCGCAGCGCGGGCGAGGCCTGGGACCTGGATATCCGGGAAATCGCCGTGGCCGACCGGCTCGGCTTCCATGAGGCATGGATCAGCGAGCACGAAACGCCCGCCGAGCTGATCATCTGCAAGGCTGCGGCGGCCACCAAAAAGATCAAGCTCGGCTCCGCGGTGCGGCCGCTGCCGTATCACCATCCCTATCAGGTGGCGCTGGAAGCCGGCGCCTGCGACCACCTCACCGGCGGGCGCTACATGCTCGGCGTGGGCTTTGGTTTCTACGCTGCCCACATGGAAAAGCGCGGCCTGGATTTCAGCCAGGCGCGCGACATGATGCACACCTCCATCGACCTGATCCTCAGGATTTTCGAGGCCAGGGAACCGATCGACTACGACACCCGGTTCTGGAAGGGCAAAGGCGTGTTCCTGAAGCAGGGGACGGTGCAGCAGCCGCATCCGCCGATTGCGGTGGCGGTCAACAACACGCTTTCCTCAGCCGAACTGGCCGGCCGCTACGGCTTCCAGATGCTCACCGCCGATTTCATCAAGCCTGAGCGCCTCAAAACCTTCTGCGACGCCTTCGATGCCGGCACCCTGGCCGCCGGGCGGGCGCGCCAGCGAAACAAGGTCGCGGCGTGCCGCGTGGTGTATGTCGCCGAAACCGACCGGCAGGCCCGCGATGACATGCGCGAGTCGTACAACCGCACCATCAAATGGGAGATCGTCAACACGCCCCACCACCAGACCGAGCGCGTTCCCGAAGGCGGGACGCTGGATGACATCACCTTTGACGGGCTGGTCGAGACGGGCAACCTGTTCGTTGGCAGTCCCGATACCGTGGCGACGAAAATCCGCGAGTTCTACGACCAGGTCGGCGGCTTCGGCCTGCTGATGTTCCACTGCGGTCGCGATTACGCGACGCCCGGGAAAATTGCCGGTTCCATGAAGCTGTTCATGGAGGCAGTGGCCCCGCAAGTGCGGCATCTGGATGCCGATCGGGCGCTTGCCGCGTGATCCAATCACGGATCGGCACGCGGCTGTTCGGGAATCGCGACACGCACGTCGTCGCCGTCGATTTCCACTGCAAAGGTTCGAACAGGTTTGCCGGCATTCCCGATCCCTTTCCAGACATTGACACGGAAGCCGTGCAGGGGGCAGTTGACGGTCGTGCCGTCGAACTTTCCCTCGCCCAGGGACGCCCCCTTGTGCGGACAGCGATTGTCGATCGCGGCGACCCGGTCACCCACCCGGAACAGAGCAATCTTCAGCCGCTCGGAAACCTCAATGATTTTTGCACCGCAATCCGGAATGTCGGTCTTTTTGAGTGTCAAGCCAGGCACGATCCGAGTCTCCTTTTAGCAAGTCGGAGCCGCCCCGACTGGGTACGGCCGCATCAGCCGGAGCCTACACAGGCTGACCTGAAGCGGGCTGAGCGCGCAATCGGGAACCGGTTGAAGGCGGTGTCTGAGCTCGAACCGGCCCGGGGGAATCCCCTTGCAACCCGCATCACCGGCCGACTGGATCAGCCCCGAGGGATGCAAACACGATCATCTCATAAATGACCGATGCGAAGACTGTTGAGAGCGCCTTTCTGATCGAAGGCGGGACCCGTTGAAGGAGCACGCGTAATGAATCAGGCAGTTGTTGATCGACCCGCCAGTGTTCGCGGCGGCGACCTGGTTGCCGACCTCAGTTACACGCTGGACACCGGCGAAAAGCTGGTCAATGAAACGTTCGGCCCGAACAACATCCTTCGCAAGAATAACGGCACGCCCGATCTGCGATCGGTGCAGGTGAGAAACGGCCGGCCGCTCGCCGCCCAGTTCAAGCTCGACGTGAACGGCTTCGAGTTCGTGGAGCACAAGACGGCAGTGGTGAACTTTTTCGACGCGCAAGAGCTGCAATCGGTTTATTACCGTGAAGCCGAAGCGCTGATAAAAAAAGTGTCGGGCGCGGCGCGCGTGGTGGTGTTCGACCACACGCTGCGCTCGGGCGACCAGAGCGAGCGCGAGGCGAAATTGATTCGCGAACCGGTGCTCTCGGTGCACAACGACTACACCGAATGGTCCGGGCCGCAGCGGGTGCGCGATCTGCTGCCCGACGAAGCGGACAGGCTGCTGGCCGGGCGCTTCGCCATCATCCAGGCCTGGCGCGCCATCGGCCAGCCGATCCAGTCCGATCCGCTTGCCATCGCCGATGCGCGCAGCCTCGATCCTGCGGACCTGCTGATCGCCGAGCGCCGCTATCCGGACCGGGTGGGACAGACCTACCGCGTCCGCTACAACCCGGCGCACCGCTGGTTTTATTTTCCGCAGATGCGGCGCGACGAGGCGCTGGTGTTCAAGGTGTTCGAGTCCTCGACCGACGGCCGCGCCCGCTTCACCGCCCACACCGCCTTCACCGATCCGACCACCCCGCCCGGTGCGCCGGCGCGGCAGAGCATCGAGATCCGCACCCTGGCGTTTTTCGGCACCGATGGAACCGATTCGATCGCACGCTGAAACGCTGAACCGCCGCCTTACTTGAGCAGGTGAATGTCGCCCGTCAGGCCGATGATGCCGATGATGATCAGGTACAGGGCCACGATGTAATTGAGCAGCCGCGGCACGACCAGGATCAGGATGCCGGCGAGCAGGGACACCAGCGGGCCAAGACTCAGGGTGATGTTCATTGTTTTTCCTTTGGACGTTGCAATGGACGCGCACCGGCGGGCGGGCGCTATTTACCCTTGTACACGGCCAGAGCGACAGCAGTGCGCCCGCCTGACTGAAGGCGCGGTTGCGGGGCTAGGGAGTGCCGGGCTTGCGCGAAGGAAAGTATTCCCGGTAGCGACGCGGGTCGCGTGTCATCAGCGTGAGACCTGCTGTCGCCGCGTGCGCACCAATCAGGAAATCCGGCAGCGGAGCTGTCTTGCGCCCGCTCCGGGAGCGGTAGCGCTTGAATGCTTTACCTGCGACGAACGCCGCCTCCCACGGCAGGTGCAACCGCTCGAACCTGAACGGAGCGAGCAAGGATTCGAGCTGTTCGACACTGTCAAAATGCACGGACAGTTCGGCATAGACGATGGCATTGAGGGCAGGCCGATCCGACTCACGCGCCCTGGCGAGCTGGTCCGCGGACCAGTCTGCCCACACCGGGTCGTCAACCGCCACGTCGATGAGCACGTTCGTGTCGATCAGCACCACGCGACCATGATCAGTTGTCGCCACGCGTGAGCGCCATCAGCTCGTCGGTCGTGCGCTTCAAGTGTTTGAGCGAGCCGCGCAAGCCTTCCACGGCCGCCCTGCCCGGCGACTTCGGCTTGCCCACCGCATGCAGGGTGACGCGACCGTTGGCGAGCCTGAACTCCACTTCGGTGTTGGGTAACAGTCCCGCTTTGTCGCGAATCTCCTGCGGAATGGTGACTTGGCCTTTGCTGGTGATGCGCATGGTTGCCTCAGGTAATACCGTTAACAAGTAGGAATCTTACATGCTTCTCCACACATTACGGCGCCGGGACATCTCCTCCTGCGAATGAAAACCGCTGGAGGTGTCGCCCGATTCGCAGATCGCCGTCCTGGCGCAGTTATCCTCGCTCGTCCGCACAGGTTGCAAACAGCGGCCGGCTCGCGACACAACGCAGGGCTGCGGAATCTCTGGAATCTCTGGATCGGCGGAAAAGAGTGGGAGTCGAACCCACCAGAGACGTCTGACGCCTCTCGACGGATTTGAAGTCCGTGCGCCCCACCGGGGTGCGATTCTCTTCCGTGCCGGCACCGGTGTTCTATAGCTTGCGCCGCGGCGCCCTGTCAACCGGGCTTGCCAACCGGGTCCGGCCACACCTCCGCCACCGGACGCAGCACTTCGCGCAGGTCCCCGGCGCGGCGCGTGAACTTGATGCGGTCGAAGTATTCCAGCACCTCGATGGTGAGATTGCGGCCAATGCCCGAGCGGTCGCGAAATGCCGCGGCGGACACGCCCGCTGCTACAGCAGGCGTCGCTGCGCCAGCAGGTGTCGCTGCGCCAGCAGGTGCACCAGCCACCGCCAGCTCCTGCATCATCGCGCCGAGCGCGCGCAGCGGCGCCGGCAGATAGAAACGGTTCTTCGACACCTGGATCACGACGCCGAAACGCGCCGCGCGCGCCAGCATCGCTTCGGTTTTCTTTGCATCCTCGCGCAGCGCCGCGGCGACCTCTGCCACGCTGGGAGGGCGCAGCGCCCCCGCTTCGAGCAGCGGCCGGACGCGGCGCCACAATGCCGCGTCCGAGCCGGTCATCCGCGGCCGGTGGCCGGACAGGCGCACCCCGCTGCCGTCGCGGCGCAACAGCCCCTCGCGCGCCAGCTCGCTCACCACGGCGGTCACCACCTCCCGCTGCAGGCGCAGCCCGGCGCCGCGCAGCAGGCGATCCTCGGGTGGTCCGGCGTCTTCGGATGCGCGCAGGTGCCAGGCGCCGAGTTCCGCGAGCACGCTGGCGCGCAGCGCTTCCCAGTTTGCCGCCGTGAACAGCATCACACCCGCTTCGGCGGAAACGCTCCTGAGGTTCGCGGACGACAGCAGCGCCGCCAGTTCGTCCGCGGTCAGGTTGCGGCACGCGGCGAACCGCAACACGCTGAGTCCGCCGGGCGCCAGCGGCAGCAGTGCCTGCAGCGCCGCCCGGTGGCCGGCGTGCTCCATGGCATCAAGGAATGCCAGGCGCTCCGGCCGGGCGCGGCCGCGCGCCGGCGGAAAGATGTCGATCCGTGCCACCGCTCAGGGTGCGCCTCGCCGACTGGTCGCGAACGATGAACCGGTCGCCGTGCAGCGCGCCGATGTCCCGTTCGAGCGCGAGTTGCACCCGCGCTGCCCCGCCCGGTGCGATCGCCTGAGCGTCGAGGACGGCGATGCGCCCGGTCACATCGCTCGCGCCCAGGTGGACGTGCACCGGGGTCCAGTGCGCCAACGGGCGCTTCTCGCTCGCCAAAATGCGCAGGCGCGCGTCGATCTTGCGCACCGCAGGCGCAACAGCACCTGCGACGATCCAGTCGCCGCGCTGGATGCGTTCGCCGCGCAACTGGCTGCCGGCAAGATTGAGGGCGCAGCGCTGCCCGGCCCGGCCGTCTGCGGCCGCCGTGTTCTGTGCGTGAATGCTGCGCACCCGCAGCGCCATGCCGGAGCGTTGCACCTGCACCTGATCCCCCACGGCGACGCAGCCGGACACCGCGGTGCCGGTGACCACCAGCCCCGCGCCGGGCAGGGTGAACGAGCGGTCGATCGCCAGGCGGAAATTGCCGGCGGCATGGCGCGGCGGCAGCACAGCGGCCGTCGCCACCAGATGCGCCCTGAGCGCCGCGACGCCCTGCCCGGTTGCCGCCGACACCGCAAACAGCGGCGCGGCGGCGAGCGTGGTCGATGCGAACAACGCGGCAATCTCGCGCTCGACCTGGTCCAGCCGGGCGCCATCGACGCGGTCGATTTTGGTCAGCGCGATCGCGCCCGAGCGCACTTGCAACAGATCGACGATGGCGAGGTGTTCGCGCGTTTGCGGCATCGGTCCATCGTCGGCGGCGACGATGAACAACACGAAGTCGATGCCGCTGATGCCGCACAGCATGTTGTGGACGAAGCGCTCGTGGCCGGGAACGTCGATGAAGCCGATGCTGGCCGGCGATGCGGATGGATTCTCCGACGGGGCGAGCTGCAGATAAGCAAAACCGAGGTCGATGGTCATGCCGCGCCGCCAGCGCAATCGCCGCGATGGCCTCGGGCGGCAACGGCGCGCGGCCGAGGTTGGTGTGCAGCACCGTGCCGGTGAGGTTGTACACCGGCCGGAGCGATGCCCTCGTGTCATCGGCCAGCCGCGCTCCGGCACGCAGGATGATGTCAGCCTCGGAGAACGGCTGTCCGGTCCCGGCCCGGCTGGCAAGGCCGGGCGGGTTCGCGCCGAACCACGCCGCTCGCAGCGCGTCGAGCTCCGCGCGCAGGGCCGCGGTGACCGCGGCGCGTCCATGGATGCCGGTCAGCGCGCTGCTGTCCTCGCGGCGCAGCAGGCGATCCAGCGACGGAATGGCGGGCCGCTCGGGTGAATTCCGGGTCATTTCCGCGGCCCTGGCGCCTTAGCGCACAGGCTCGGGCAACCGGCGTCCCACGGTGTCCAACCAGCAAGCATCGAGGACCATACCGGCCTTTCACTGTACGGCGGCAAGACTGGTGCGCCGCGCCGGATTATATTATTTATGAAAACCACTTGGTTGCCAAAGCCCACCCCGACAGCCCGGTATTGAATGAATGTTCAGAATATAGGGACTTCGGACCAGCTCTCCCCGTATCGGGCGCCGCGCCGCGCTGCCAATCGGGCGCGGTCGCGCACGGAGAAAGCGCCTCGCGCCGGCGGCGCTTGCGGTACGCTTCGGACTCGCCGCCATCCTCGCTGCCATCCTGAAGGCGGCGCCCCTCGTCAAGAATGGACTGACATCATGGCTTCCGCTCCGCCCGCCGTTTCGCCCACGTTACCGCCCGCAGCGCCGCCCGCCGTTTCGTCTTTCATCCAAACCGCCTCGCACTGGGGCGTGTACGACGTCGCACTCGACGCGGACGGAGGCGCCAGGGTGCGCGCCGCCGCGCTCGATCCGGCGCCTTCGCGCCTCATCCACGGCCTGCCGGCGATCGTCCGCGGCGCCCTGCGCATTGCGCGGCCCGCGGTGCGCGAAGGCTATTTGCGACGCGGACCCGGCGCGACTTCCGCCGATCGCGGCCGCGAGCGCTTCGTCGAGGTGTCGTGGGACGAAGCATTGGATCTGGTCGCAGCCGAACTGCGGCGGGTGCGCGGCGAGCACGGCCATGAGGCGGTCTATGGCGGGTCCTACGGCTGGGCCAGCGCCGGCAGGATGCATAACGCGCCGCTGCTGGTAAAGCGCTTTCTCGGACTGGGGGGCGGATTCACCGACAAGCTCGGCAACCACAGTTTCGGCGCGGCCATGACGATCATGCCTTACGTCGTCGGCCGCGGCGACGTGCCGAATCTGGCCAGCGACTGGCGCGCCATCGTCGGCCATACCGAGCTGTTCGTGATGTTCGGCGGCGCGCATCCGAAAAACCTGCAACTCGACTCGGGCGGGGTGACCCGCCACACCGCCCTGGACTGGATGCGCCGCGCGCATGCCGCCGGGACGCGCTTTGTCAACATCGGGCCGGCCGGGGGCGACACCGACGGCCCGTTGGCGGCAGAGTGGATTGCCATCCGGCCGAACACCGATGTGGCGTTCATGCTGGGACTGGCGCACACCCTGGCCACCGAACGGCTCGCCGACGAAGCCTTTCTTTCACGTTATTGCAGCGGCTATGGCGAGTTCAGCAAATACCTGCTCGGTGAGGCGGACGGAGCGCCGAAAGACGCAGCCTGGGCGGCCGGCATTTGCGACACCGGCGCAGAGGCGATCCGCGCGCTGGCGCGCCGCATGGCGGCCAGCCGCACCATGCTCGGTCTGGGCTGGTCGGTGCAGCGCTCGCATCATGGCGAGCAGCCGTGCTGGATGGTCGCCACCCTGGCGGCGATGCTCGGCCAGATCGGCCTGCCCGGCGGCGGATTCGGCCTCGGCTACGGCGCGGTGAACGGTGTCGCCGCGCCGCGTCCGGAAGGCATCCCGCGACCGAAAATGTCGCCCGGGGTCAACCCGGTGAAATGCCACGTGCCGGTGGGCCGCGTCGCCGACATGCTGCTCAACCCCGGCCAGACCATCGACTACAACGGCGGGCAGGTGAGCTTTCCGGACATCCGGCTGCTGTATTCGTGCGGCGGCAATGCGTTTCACCATAGCGCCGATCTGGGCAAACTGGTGCGCGCCTGGCAGCGCCCGGAGACGGTGGTGGTGCAGGAGTCCTGGTGGAACGCACCGGCCAAATTCGCCGACATCGTGCTGCCGGCGACCACCACCCTGGAGCGCAACGATATCCTCGCGGCGGATCTTGACCGGTTCTACGTCGCCATGAAGCAGGTGATGCCGCCGGTCGGCGAGACGCGCAACGATTACGACATCTTTGCCGACCTGGCCGCGCGCCTCGGCTACGCAGCGGCATTCACCGAGGGCCGCGACGAGATGGGCTGGCTGCGCCACATGTACGACGAGGCGGCGCGCGCCGCGCCGCGCCTGGGCGTGACCTTGCCCTCGTTCGATGAATTCTGGGAGCGCGGCGTGTTCGAGTTTCCCGAACCCGAGGCGCCGCGGGTGCTGTTCGCCGATTTTCGCCGTGACCCGGAGGCGCATCCGCTGCGCACACCCTCGGGAAAAATCGAAATCGTCTCCGAAAAAATCGCCGGCTACGGCTATGCCGATTGTCCCGGCCATCCGGCGTGGCTCGCGCCCGCCGAATGGCTGGGCGCGGCGCTGGCCGAACGATACCCGTTCCATCTGCTGTCCAACCAGCCGCGCACCCGGCTGCACAGCCAGCTCGATGCCGCGCCGCTCAGCCGCGCGGCCAAGGTGGCGGGGCGCGAGCCGCTCCACCTGCATCCGCAGGATGCCGCCGCGAAGGGCCTGAAGGAGGGCGACCTGGCGCGGGTGTGGAATGATCGCGGCGCCTTTGTCGCCGGCGTGCGCTTCGATGCGGGGCTGAAGCGCGGTGTCGCGCAGATCGCCACCGGCGCCTGGTATGACCCGTCCGATCCGGGCCGGCCCGGATCGTTCGACCGGCATGGCAATCCCAATTCGGTGACCCTGGACGTGGGCACCTCGAAGCTGGCGCAGTCGTCGAGCGCGCAGACGGCGCTGGTGCAGATCGAGCGCATCGAATCGGCGCCGCCGGTGCGAGCCTTCGAACCGCCGGTGCTCATCGGTCGCGCGGTCTTTGCCTGAGCGCACCGTCACCGTTGCAGCGGCTGTCGGAGCGGAGCGTGTCTCTGCCCCGCATTGCTGCACTGTGATGGCTGGTTGAATGCCGCTGACCCCGGCGCTTGACGCGGCCTACCGCGACACCGACTACGTGGCGCTGAGTTCGCCGCCTGCGACCTTGCGCATCGACCAGACCTGTGCCGCGCTTGATCTGCTGCTTGCCCGATCCGGCAAACGCGTAGCGGCCTTCATCAGCGCATGCAATCCGCATGGCCAGGCGCAGCAGCAGGAGCAGAACGATCGCGCCCACCGGGCGCTGCTGGACCATCTGCGGCAGCGCGGTTGCGCCCTGATCGATGGCGAGGGAAGGGCGCGAAGCGGCGCATGGCCGCCTGAAAGAAGCGTGCTGGCAATCGGCATCGATCAGGCGGGCGCAGAGCAAGTGGGGCGGCAGTTCCGGCAGACATAGAATTGACTTTATTTTCGAAACTGTACGAATATACAGTGCACCGGGCGGTATTGCGTAGAGCGGCGAATGAGCGGGAGTGGCTGGATAAGGCGCCGGCGCCGCGCATGTATCGAGAGCCAAAGCGCCGAGTGCGCTGGTTGACTCCGGAGCAGCTTAACGAGCTGTTGCAGGAGCCCCCGGCGCATCAGCGCGAGGCCGCGATCTTCGCGGTGGCTACGGGCCTACGGCAAGCCAATGTTGTGGGGTTGGAGTGGTCGCAAGCAAATCTTGACAGCAGGACGGTCTGGATTTACGCAGACCAAGCAAAAGGCGGTCGGGACATCCATGTGTCCCGGAATGAAACGGCGGTGGCTGTTCTGCGTCGGCAAGTTGGAAAGCACGTCGAGCGGGCGGGCATCGAGAACTTCCGCTGGCACGACCTTCGGCACGCCTGGGCAAGCTGGCTGGCGCAGAAGGCGTTCCGCTAAACGACACCCGTGCGCCAGATTGATCATGTCCATGATGCCGAACACCAGGGTCAGACCCGCGGCGAGCAGAAACAGCATCAGGCCGAACTGCAGGCCGCTGAGCGTCTGTTCGAGAATCAGGATGCCGGACATGGTTTCGGGTGAGGGCCCTGCATGATCGGGTCACGGGGACCCGGCGCGGCGTGCGGCAGCCCTGCCCCGCACGCATGGCGCGCTGGTGCGGGCCGTGCCGCTTGATCTGGTTGATTCTGGGTCGGCAAGGATGCTGCGCATGGAAGTGACGGATCATACCTGCCGGGCCGGGGGGCGAACAATACGGGGTGGCAGGGTGCAAAAATTCAAGCATGAGAAAACAAGGACGGGAAAATGAGGTATTTTCCGAAAACTGGCAAAGACCTTTGTGGCCGATGTCTGCGTGGTTGAAAGTCTGCGTGGTCGAAACTGCCCGGTCGAACCCGGGTTCGCCTGAATGCCTGCAGCTCAATTCAACAGGAGAAGCACGTGAATAAATCCGTCGTCGTTGTCAATCTCGCGGACATCGAAGAGGAGCCCGCGTTGAGAGGCCGTGTCAACAACATTCGCCGCCACCGCTTTCCCCTGGACAGTGGCCTGCCCGGTGTCAATCTCGAGTTTGGCTACACTCTGGTTCCGAACGGCTATTTCACGCCGCGCCATCGCCACAATTTCGAGCAGCTTCGCTACACCCTCGAGGGCACCTTCGTCACCGGGCACGGCGACATGCCGCCCGGCGTGGCCGGCTACTTTCCGGAGGGCGCCTACTACGGTCCGCAACAGCAAAGCGAGGATGCGCGCATCCTGATACTGCAGTTTCAGGGGCCGACCGGCGACCATTTCCTGTCGAACGAAGAAGCCAACGCGATGGTCAATCAGCTCAAGGCGCAGGGCGGCACGTTCCAGGACGGCTTCTACACCGGCCACAAGCCGGATGGCAAACGCTTCAACAAGGACTCGTACAAGGCGATCTGGGAAGAGCTCAACGGCAGAAAGCTGGTGTTTCCCAAGCCACGCTACCGCACGCCGGTGATGATGAACGTGGAGAATTTCCGCTGGATTCCTCACCGCAGACAGTCCGGTGTGGCGGTCAAGCACCTGGGGACGTTCAGCGAGTACCGCTCCAGCATGGGCTTCCTGCGCATGGCGCCGGGCGCGTCGTTCGCCGCTGAACGGCACGAAGATGCCGAGATACGCTATCTGCTCGAGGGTTCGGTCGACTACGGCGGCAAGACATGGTCGAGCGGAACCTACTTCTATATTCCCCCAGGCGCCACCACCGAGGAACTGAAGTGCCGGGACGAGGCCAGGTTTTTTACCATAGGCCTGCCCATGCTGGTGGATCTCGCCCGGGCGCCCGCCGCCAAGACCGCTGTCGCGGCGGTGCGCGCCGCTGAACAGCCGCAGCCGGCGTAATGGGCCCGACAGGCATGCTCAGGCGCGGTTTTTTGATCGCCGCCGGCCTCGCCGCTGCCTGGCCGGCCGCCGCGGTGTACGCCCAGGACGCCGCGGCAGATTTCCCGAGCCGCGCGCTGCGCATCGTGTCGCCGCATTCGGCAGGCGGGCTGGGCGATACCTTCGCCCGGCTGATCGCCCAGCATCTGTCGGCGCGCTTCGGGCAAGCGGTGATCGTCGAGAATCGCCCCGGCGCGAGCGAGGCCATCGGCGCGCAGGCGGCAGCGAGAGCCGCGCCCGACGGCTATACGATCCTGTTCGCCACCGACACCGGCATGATTTCCAATCTGGCGACCAGGAAAAACCTGCCCTACGACCCGGTCAGGGATTTCGCGCCGCTGGCGATGCTGCTGAGAACGCCGCTGTATCTGGTGGTCCATCCGTCGCTCAACGTGCGCAGCGTCGGCGAGCTGATCGCTCTGGCAAAGGCGCAACCGGGCAAGCTCACCTATGCCTCCATCGGCACCGGGTCGGTGCAGCATCTGGCGGGGGTGATGCTCCAGTCGCAGGCAAAAGTGAATCTGGTCCATGTGCCCTACAAGGGCAGCGGTCCGGCCACGGTTGACCTGGTGGCGGGTCAGGTCAATCTGATGTTCCAGGGCGGCGCCTCCGCGCTTCCCCACGTGCGCAGCGGAAAACTGCTCGGGCTGGGCTCGACCGGACGCGCGCGGACCGCGGCAACGCCCAATCTCCCCACAATGGTTGAAGCCGGGCTGCCCGATTACGAATTGTCGAGCTGGTTCGGGCTGTTCGTGCCGGCCGGGGTGCCGCGCCCCATCATCGACAAGTTGAACCGCGAAGTGGTGGAATTGCTGCGCGCGCCGGCGACGCGCGAGAAGTATGCCTCTTTCGGCATCGAGATCACGCCGAGTACGCCCGACGAACTCGGCGAGCAGATGCGCAAGGACATTCCCTTCTGGACCAGACTCATCCGCGATGCGGGCATCGAACCCGAATAGCAGGGAGCCGGCGACCCGGCGCGGATGCGCTTCTCCCGGACTGTAACCGGGCGGGGTGGCCTGAATATTCACATGGAAGCGCAAAGCAGGTCCCCGGAGATTTCGCTACGCTTTATTATTCGATCGGAGCCGATATGTTCATCCGCAACGCCTGGTATGTCGCAGGGTGGGACCATGAGGTAGGCCGGACGATGCGCCGCCGCATCATCCTGAACGAGCCGGTGGTCCTGTTTCGCCGCGAAGACGGCGTCCCGGTGGCGCTGGAAGACCGCTGTGTCCATCGCCAGGCACCGCTCTCCTCCGGCAAGCTCATCGGCAATGTCGTGCAGTGCCCGTATCACGGGTTGCAGTACGACCCCACCGGGGCATGCGTCAGGGTGCCGAGCCAGGACCGTGTTCCGGCACCCGCGAAAGTGAAGGCCTACCCGGTGGTGGAGCGCAACCAGTGGGTGTGGATCTGGATGGGCGATCCGGCCCGTGCCGATCCGGACCTGATCGAGGACTTTCACTGGATGGACGACCCGCAATGGGGCGCTGCCGGGAGCTACCTGCACGTCGAGGCGAACTACCTGCTGCTGGTCGAGAATCTCCTTGACACCACGCACCTGCCGTTCCTGCACCCGACCTCGCTGGGCACCGATGCCTTCGCGCGCTCCGAACTCGAAGTCACGCGCGAGGGCGACCGCATCAAGGTGGCGCGCTGGCTGATGAACGAACTGCCGGCCCCGTTTCACAAGAAGATGGGCGATTTTCCCGACGGCATGAAAGTCGATCGCTGGCAGCTCGCCGTGTTCGGGCCGCCCTCATTCGTCAAGCTCGACGTCGGCTCCGCGCCGGTGGGCACCGGCGCGCGCCAGGGCGACCGCAGCCAGGGCATGAACATGTACAACCTGAATGCCATCACGCCCGAGACGGAGAACACCGCGCACTATTTTTTCGCCCAGGCCTACAACTTCAAGCTGGACCAGAAGTGGATCGCGGACTTGATACGCTCCCAGGTGGTCGGCGCCTTCCTCGAGGACATGGCGATGATCAAGGTGCAGCAGATCAACATGGATCTGGGGCCCAGCCCGGCCGTTACCCTGGGGCAGGACAAGGCCTGGCTCGTCATGCGGCAGATCGTCGAGCGCCTGGTTGCCGAAGAACAGGGCGGGCAGGCGAGCGGAGCAGCGGCCTCGCGCAGCGGGGAGGCGACCGTGAATGCCCGCCGGCCCGCGACAGCGGGCCTTGGCTGACCTCGGACACTTTCCCCGAATCCAGGCAATCCATGCGAATCAACGTGCTCGGCGGCGGCGCAGGGCTATCGCGACGTGGCGTGGCCGAAGCAGTACTACATGGGCCGGTTGCAACTGGAGCGCAACCTGGAGCGCGCGGCGCAGCTCGCCCTGGTGGCCTGACCGCAGTTATTGAAGACTCGGTTTTTTCAGAAAATCCTGGCGGTCCGCCGACTGCACCTGCAGGTGCGAAACTACCCCTTCGCGCGAAATCGTCAGCGGCACGCTGGTGCCGGCGGGCCCCACCCGCCATACCTTGCGGAAGAAATCGGCGAGACCGGAAACCGACTTGCCGGCCACCTCGAGCAATTGATCGCCGTCGTGCAACTGGGCTTGTTCGGCCGGGCTGCCGCTGGACAGGCCCGCCACCACCAGGCGGCCATCGATTTCGGTGGCATACAGCCCCAGCCATGGACGCGCTGGACTGCCGGGCCGGCCGAGTTTCAGCATGTCATCGAAGATCGGCTCGAGCAGGTCGACCGGCACGAACATGTTGCCCTGGACGGTATCCCCCCCCATTTTTTCCTGGACCAGCAGCGAGCCGACGCCGAGCAGCCTGCCGTCGGGGCCGAGCAGCGCCGAGCCGCCCCATTGCGGATGTGCAGGTGCGGTGAACACCGCCTCGTCGATGACATATTCCCAGTAACCGGCAAACTCGCGCTTGCTGATGATTTTTGTCTTGAGGGTGTGGGCGAGGCCGCCGTGGCCGGCGACCACGACCTCATCGCCCTCGCCGCATGCAGCGATCGAGCCGCGCTCCAGCGACGGCACACCGAGCCGGCCCAGCGGCTGTATCAAGCCGAAGCCGCTGCCCGGGTCGTAGGCGAGCGGATAACCTGCCACCGCCACGCCTTTGTTGGTGGTGAGCCAGATCGCGCTGGCTTCGGTGATCAGGTAGCCCATGGTGAGAACCAGTCCGTCACCGCGGATCACCACGCCGTTGCCGATCCGTTCGGTGCCCAGCACCGAGGCGGTGAATGCATCGTCGGGCGCTTCGGCCCGGACCAGAACCATCGAGTCGAGCGCCGAGTCAAGGTCGTAGCCGTAGTCTTCCGGACTCGGCTGCAGATTTGCCGGGAAGGCCCAGCCGCGCGATTTTGCCATCAGGTCTCCATGTCTCTTCCGGATGTTGCCCATATTGCGGCGCTTCGGCAAGCGTGATGCCGCAGGAGCTGCCGGGTTCCACGCGCCATTTTTCCATCTTTTCGTTATCGGTCAATCCACCGGGACTGGAATCCACAGGCAAATCCAAATCAAAACAGACCTGTGCGCATCACCATGCCGGACCGGGCCCAAGAGGTGTCCGGCCCAAGGGGTTGAATTGGGTTGAATTGCCGGTCGCGGAAGTGATAAAGTAAGGAATCCTTACTTTTCGAACCCTACACCCATGCTTGCAAAATTGACCGCCAAGAACCAGCTCACCTTGCCCAAGGCCGTGACCAATGCCGTCGGCGCGGCTGAGTATTTCGATGTGCAGGCCAGAGACGGCCAGATCGTCCTTACGCCTGTGCGAATTCACCGCGCGGATGCCGTGCGCGCCAAGCTCGCCGAACTCGCACTTACCGAGCAAGACATCGCCGATGCCGTCACCTGGTCGCGCCAGCCCGGACGCAAGCCCCGGAAGTGAGCGGGCGGTGGTTATCGGTCCCCGCGTTGTGCTGGACACGAATACCGTGCTCTCCGCACTGGTATTTCCGCATGGCCGGCTCGCAAGGTTGCGCGTGGCTTGGCAGCACTCGAGTTGCAAACCGCTGGTGTCGAAGGCCACCGTTGCGGAGCTGCTGCGGGTGCTGACGTACCCGAAATTCAAGCTCACCGCGGAGCAGCAGCGTGAGCTGCTCGGCGATTACCTGCCCTATGCCACCGTAGTGCGCGTACCCGCCAAGGTGCCCGGGACGCCGGCATGCCGCGACCCGTTCGATGTGCCGTTCCTGCAACTCGCCTTGGCCGGCAAGGCGGACTTTCTGGTAACCGGAGATCGCGATCTGCTGGCGCTCACCGGACAATTCCCCCGAAAGATCGTTACTGGCGACCAGTTCCTGAACGCGTTTGTGAAGTAAGGAAGCTCGCCTGCGAGGACAAACCTGGCTTTCGGCGAGGCAGCGATCGAAACGACCTGAGGACGGCGCGGATTTCCTCTTCGCTCGATCTGGCAGGGGCATGCCCTGCCGCGTGTGCTTCGACGAAAAGCGGAATGGCCTCCTGTGTCAAGATGCTCCCGGGGGCGTCGTTGAACTTGCCGCCCTTCCTTTATTGATTCAGGCAGTGGTTTCTGCTATATAGAAATCGATTCGCGCCACACGGCTCGGACGCGGGTTAGCGCAGCTTCAGCAGCCTCAGACGTTCCTGGCAATGGAACCTTGAATGCCGAAAATCAAAGTCTCGGACATTGAGATGAATTATGAGGTCGAAGGGGAAGGCGAACCCCTTTTGATCCTCTCCGGCTGGGTCAAGATCACCGCTTCCGCGGAGCGCTTTCGCCGGATTTTCGGCTCGAGCTACCGGATGATCCGGCCCGAACACCGCGGCATGGGGCAGACTGATGCGCCCGACGCGCCCTATGCCATCGAAATGCTCGCCGCGGACCTCAACGGCCTCCTGGAACGCCTCGACCTCCGGCAGGTCCGGCTGCTGGGCGGCGGCGGCATGGGGGCGCAGGTGGCGATCGTCCTGGCAAGTCGTCACCCCGACAAGGTCCGCTCCCTCATGCTGGGGGCGCCGATCGTCAAGGTTGATCCTTTCGCGCGCGAGCTTCTCCGGTTCTGGTGCGATCTGTACCGGGTCTCGCCGCAGCTATGGGCGCGGGACATCAGTCTGCATGAATACGCGGCGAAAACCTGGAACGACAGGCCCGAGGTCATTCATAAAGCCATCACGGCCCGGATTGCCGACAACCCTTTCGGCACGCCGGCGGTCTACGAAAAGCTGACTGCGGCGTACATCGCGTTCGATGCCTCCGATTTTCTTCCCCGGATTGCCTGCCCCACCTTGGTGACCTGCGGGGGCGCCGAAGACCGGATTACCGGGCCGCGCTACGCGAAAGAGGTTCATTCCAGGATTCCCGGCGCCACGCTTCATGTTTTCGAAGACGCCGCCCACGGCTACCAAACCGAGGCATTTGAACAATTCAGCCAGGTGGCGCGCGACTGGTTCGCACGCACCTGATTAAACCGGCTCGCGGTATTCCAGCCAGAGGTGTCACATGGGTGTTGCGGTCGAATTCGGAACCATCGGGCAGCGTCGCGTCGATCCCGTCCAGCTCGAAATCATCAAGGGCGCCCTGGTCTCGGCGCAGAGCGAGTGCGACGCGCTTTTGCAACTGACCGCGATGTCGCCGATCATCCGCGAGAAATTCGACTTCTTCATCGGTTTTCACGACAGCAAGGGACAGTTGGTGGTGGGAACGCAGATGCCCCTGTTCGGCAGCATCCTCGAACCGGTCCTCGAACAGTACCCGCCGGACACCATGCGCTGCGGCGACATGTACCTGTACAACGACTGCTACGGCAGTGGCGGCAGCGTTTCGCATACCCCCGATCTGGTGTTTTGCGCGCCGGTTTTCGTCGATGGGAAGCTGGTTGCGTTCGCGCATTCCTGGGCGCATTTTTTCGACATCGGCGGCAGCGAGATCGGGACGCTTTCGCCCAAGGCGGTGGACGTCCTGGCCGAGGGCACCATCATCCCGCCGGTCCTCCTCGCACGGGACGGCAAGCTGGTCGACGAGATATTCCGCATCCTGGTCAGCAATTCACGGTTTCCGGAGATGATCCGGGGGGATGTCCGGGCGATGATGGCGTCGGTGCGACTGGGCGAAGCGCGCCTGCTCGAAGCCTTCGAGCGCTTTGGACAGGAGAGTCTGTCCGCGGCATTCGAACAACTCCTGCGCGAGACCGAGCAGAACGTTCGCACCCGCCTGCGGGACGAGTACCGGGACGGTGAATACAAGTTCTGCGATTCAGTCGATGACGACGGAAACAATCAGGGGCCATTCACCATTCGCATGAGCATGAAGGTCAAGGACGGTCTGGTCTCCCTGGATGCGACGCAGAGTGATCCGCAGGCCAGGGGCCCGATCAATTTTCTCATGCGCGATTCCATGCCGAAACTGGTGTTCGGCATGCTCGCTACTTGCGACGATCCCGACATGCTGTTGAATCATGGCGCGATCGATGCGATAGGGGAAGTGGCCGTCAAACGCGGCACCATCCTCCAGCCCACTTTTCCCGCGCCCTTGGGCCAGCGGATGATCACACTGGTGCGTGTGATGAGCACCTGCGCCGGATTGCACGCCCAGGCACGGGGCGGTGAAGCAAACGCATCGAACTCCAGTTACACCGTTTATTACCTGCGCGGCTTCAACGCCAGGGAAAACGAATTTTTTTACGAATCCAGCGGCATGGGGGTGGGCTATGGCGCCCGGCCTCACGCGGACGGGCTCAGCGCCACCTACTTCGGGCCGGTAAAGAACTACCCCGTTGAATTTCTCGAGAAGGGATATCCGGCCCGCGTATGGGTGTACGCCATCCATGTCGATTCCGGCGGACCGGGCCGCTGGCGGGGAGGCTGCGGCATCATCCGTGAATTTGAAATACTGGTCGACGGCTGCCATCTGGGCCTGCGGATGGACAACGTCGTGAATCCTCCCTGGGGCGTCAACGGCGGCATGTCGGGACGGGGCGGCCGCATCGTGCTCAATCCGGGCACGCCGGCCGAGCGCGAACTGCCTCGGCTATCCGAGGGCACCAGGTTGAGCGCGGGAGACATCGTTCGGATGGAGACCCCCGGTGGGGGTGGTTGGGGACACCCTTACGATCGCGAGCCCGAGAAGGTTCTCGATGACGTGCTCTGCGGTTTCGTATCGCCCGGGAAAGCTCTGGAGGACTATGGTGTCATCCTCGGCAACGACCAGGAGACGGTGGATACGCCCGCGACGCAGGCGTATCGGCGGGCCAACCGCTTCGAGACGAAGCTGTTTCACCGCGGCCGCTATTTCGATGCCGACGAGTGGTATCAACATTACCGGCGTGCCCCATGATGATCCGCCGATTGCGAATCGGCGAATCATCGGGAAGGGCCTGACATGGCAAACGCAGCAAGCCGGCGCCGGGAAGCCGCAGCGAACGAAACGCATCTGCCACTTCGGCCTGCCGGAAATCGCAACTGCTCCATCGGTGTGGATACCGGCGGAACCTGCACCGACGTGGTGCTCGTTGATCGCGGCAACGGGCGTTTCTGGACCGCGAAAACCCTTTCTACGCCGGACGATCCCTCAAGAGCTTTCATCGATGGAATTCAGCAGGTCCTGGCAAAAGCCGGCGTCGCGCCCGATGCTATAAGCCACGTGTTTCACGGGACGACCGTCGCCACCAATGCCATCCTGGAGGGCGCGGGCGCCCGCATGGCGCTGCTTACGACGCGCGGCTTCCGTCACGTGATCGAGATAGGCCGCCAGGACATTCCCCGGGGCGAAAACCTGTATTCCTATGTGAAGCCGCGGCCTCCGGTCCCGGCTTCACGCGTGTTCGAGATCGGTGGCCGCATGGACGCCGAGGGCGTGGAGATACGTCCCCTGTCCGAGATCGACATCCATCGCGCCGCCGAGCGCCTGCGCGGCATGAAAGTCGAGGCCGTCGCGGTCTGCTACCTGCACTCCTACATGAACGCGGCGCACGAGCGGCGCACCGGGGAGCTGCTCGCGAAATTGCTGCCCGGGGTGATGGTGACCCTGTCCTCCGACGTGCTGCCCGTATTCCGCGAATACGAACGCAGCATGACGACGCTGCTGAACGGTTATGTGATGCCGCTGGTTTCGACCTATGTCGGCCGGCTTCAGGCGAGACTCGACCAGGCGGGCATCGACGGGCGGCTGCTGCTGATGAAATCCAACGGCGGCGTGGCGGGCGCAGAGGCGATCCGGCGCTCGCCTGTTCACACGGCCTTGTCCGGTCCCGCAGCGGGGGCCATGGGCGTGCGCCTGATCGGGCAGCTGTCCGGCGACATGAACGTGATCGGCATCGATATCGGCGGAACCTCGGCGGACATTTCGGTGGTACAGGGAGGCAAGCCCGCAGTCGAAGTGCAGGGGCAGGTCGGAAACTGGCCGCTGCAGTTTCCCATGATCAACATCAGCACCATCGGGGCGGGCGGAGGTTCAATCGCGCGCGTGACCCGGGACGGCCAGCTTCGCGTCGGCCCGATGAGTGCCGGGGCGGATCCCGGGCCGGCCTGCTATGGACGCGGCGGCACCGAGCCCACGGTAACGGACGCACATCTGGTGCTCGGACACCTCCCCACCTGGTTGCTGGACGGCCAGATGATTCTGGACGCCGACAGCGCCCGGCGCGCCGTCGAATCCGTGGCGCGTCCGCTCGGACTCAACATCGCCGCCGCGGCCGAGGGGATCCTGTCAGTTGCCGACAACCGCATGGTCGGCGCCATCCGGAGAGTATCGATTCAGCGCGGCCTGGATCCGCGCGAGTTCGCCCTCGTTCCTTTCGGCGGCGCCGGCCCGCTCCACGGGTCCGCGCTCGCCCGGCTGCTCGGTATCACCCGCATCATCGTGCCGCCCGATCCCGGCGTGCTCTCGGCGCTGGGCCTGCTGGTGACGCGGCTGCGCAGCGACTATTCAAAGGTGTGCGTGCAAAGGACGAGCGCGTGCGATCAGGCGGCGTTGTCGGCTGGTTTTACCGAACTGGAGGCTCACGCACAGGCATGGTTCGAGGAGGAAAAGATTCCCCGCGAGCACCGGGAACTGCACTGGTGGGCGGAAATGCGCTACCTGCGTCAGGGATCGGAATTGAGGATTGCCTGGCCGGGTCGCGAGGTCGGCGACGCGGCGATTGGCGAGCTGGCGAACCGCTTCCATGCGGCTCACAAGCAGCAGTTCACGTTTCAGCAGCCCGACACGCCGATAGAGATCGTCACCTTGATGGTCGAGGCCGCCGGGCTGCTGCCCCAACCCGGCATGGGCGGCTCGACGCTCACCAGCAACGCAGCCGACGCGGTGACCGGCCACCAGCAGGCCATATTCGACGGCGTCCCGATGAGGTGCCCGCTTCTCGATCGCCGGCTGCTGCGGCCGGCAGCGGTGCTCCACGGGCCGGCCATCATCACCCAACTGGACTGCACCACCATCGTGATGCCCGGGCAAACGGGCACCGTGGACAACATCGGCAGCCTGATCGTCACCGATTCCTAGCGGCGCATCATCGCAACAATTCAGCGGATTTTTGAAACGGGGAGATGAAAATGATGAATCAACAAATGATGAATCAACTATTGCGAATCAGTATTCGATATGCCCTGCTGGCGCTGCTGTCATGCGCCGCTCACGCGCAACCGGCGAAACTGAAGCTGTCCTATGCCACCTCCGACACCGACAAGACCTACCTGTTCGCGGTCAAGCCGTTCGCCGATGCCGTCAACAAGGACCCGGCAGCGCAATCGGCGGTGCAGATCGAGCTCTTTCCCAACGGCGCGCTCGGCCGCAACCTGGTGCAGCAGTCGCAGATGCTCATCGACGGCGTTGCCGACATTGCCTTCGTCGTGCCCGGCATCACCCCCGGCCGGTTTCCCGACAACGGGGTGCTCGAAATGCCCGGGCTGTTCCGCGACCTGCGGGAGGCTACACTGGTCTACACCCGGCTGACGGCCGCGGGAAAGCTGAACGGGTATCAGGACTACTTCGTGATCGGCGCGCTCGCGACCGCGCCGTTCAGCGTGCACATGCGCGCGCCCATCTCCGGGCTGAACGACCTGAAAGGCAAAAAGGTACGCGCCGGCAATGCCACCGAAGGCGCGATCCTGAAGTCGCTGGGCGCCGTGCCGGTTCTCATACCGGTCACGGAGATCGCCGAAGCGGTCGGCCGCGGGACCATAGACGGCGCCACCGCACAACCTGAAACGCTCATCCAGTTCGGCATATCGCGGGTTACCGGCAGCCATTACTTCATCCGTTTCGGGGTCGCGCCGCTCGCGGTACTGATGAACCGGAAGAAATTCGAGAGTTTGCCCAAAGCCGGTCAGGACGCAATACGCAAATACAGCGGCGAAGCATTAGTCCCCGGCTATATCCAGGGCCTCGATGCCTATTACAAGGAAGTCATGGCGCAACTCGCCGCCGACCCCAAGCGCAAGGTCATCATGCCATCGCAGGCCGAGCTGGAGGCCGCACAGTCGGCATTCAAGGTGGTGTACGACGAATGGCTCGCCAAAAGTCCGCGCAACGCAACGCTCCTGAAAGACGCCGAAGCCGAGATAGCGAAAATCCGGGCCGGTCGCTAGAGGCGGCGAGCGTTCACGGTGCTGTCCGGGCTTGAGCGCGCGGCGTTCGCCGCAACGCGCACGCTCGCGATCGCGGGGTTGCTGCTGCTGCTCGCGTTTGCCGCGGCAACCCTGTCCGATGGCGTGATGCGCTGGCTGTTCAATCGCCCGATCGATGCGGTACGGGACCTGGGGAATCTCGTGGTCGCAATCGTCATCTCCTGCTGCTTTCCGCTGGCTTTTCTGGAGCGCAGCAACATCAGCATACGGCTTGTCGGCAGCATGAGTCCCATGGCCGGCCGCGTTCTTGATGCGGCGGCCGCGGTGGTAGTCGGATTGATACTGATCCTGATCGCCACACAGTTCTTCAAGCACGCGGGTCAATTCGCCCACGCCGGCGACAAGACCTGGATGTTCGATATACCCGTTGCGCCGTTCTGGTACGCCGTGACAGCGGTGCTGTGGTTTGCGGTAGCCATACAAATGCTGGTCGTCGTGCTTGAAACGCTGCGCTGTTTCGGCCGCGAATGGTCGGGCAGTGTCAGCCGGGATGCCCAATGACGCTTTGCGATTTCTAGCGGGAGCCGCCCGTGGCGCCCCTTGAAATCGGCCTGCTGGGCATCCTCGCGCTTTTTGCCCTGATTCTGCTTCATGTCCCGATTGCGTTCGCCATGCTGGCGGTGGGGGTCGTCGGATACGGTTTGCAGGCCGGCTGGCAGCCGGCGCTCACGTTTCTTTCAAGCGAACCCATGGCCCTCATGGCCAACGTCGATTTGATCACGCTCGCGCTGTTTTTGCTCATGGGATCGTTCGCCAGCGCCGCCGGGTTTTCCGCGGACATCTACGCGCTCGCCGCCGCCCTGCTGGGCCACCGGCGTGGCGGTCTCGCCTTCGCCACGATAGGCGGCTGCGCGGCCTTCGGGGCCGTATGCGGGTCCTCGACCGCCACCGCAGCCACCTTTGCGAAGATCGCGCTTCCCGAAATGCTGAAGCGCCGCTACAGCCCGGCGTTTGCCGCCGGGACGATTGCCGCCGGCGGTGCGCTGAAGGCGCTTATCCCGCCATCGCTCGTCATGATTCTGTACTGCATCGTCGCCAAGACCTTCATCTTCGATCTTTTCAAGGCAGCGATCATCCCCGCCGTCATCGTCATTGTTCTGAATCTGGCGACGATCGCGATCATCGCCCGCCTGGATCCGTCGGCGGCGCCCCTTGCCGCCCGCGTCCCTGCCCGCGAGCGCATCGCTGCGGCAAAGCGCGCCCTGCCCGCCTTCGTTCTCATGCTGACCGTCTTCGGCGGTTTCTACAGCGGCATTTTCACGGTTAACGAGGCGGCGTCGGTCGCCGCGGTGCTTGCATTTGCGTTTGCGCTGGTTCGCGGGCGACTCGACTGGAGCATCGTCAGCAGGAGCTTGCAGGAGACCGCCAGCGTTTCCGCAATGCTGTACATGATACTCATCGGTGCCTCGGTGTTCTCGTACTTCATCACGCTGACGCGCGTCCCGGAGGCCCTGGTGCAGTTTGTCCATGGCCTCGACATGCCCCCGCTTGCAATCATCGCCGTCGTGCTTGCCGCCTATCTGATCCTGGGCGCCGTATTCGACGAGATTGCCGCCATGCTGATCACGCTTCCCTTTGTTCTGCCTGTCATATTGAAGCTTGGCTACGACCCTGTGTGGTGGGGCATAGTAAACGTAGTGGTGATCGAACTGGGTTTGATCATTCCCCCGATTGGAATCATCGTATTTCTTCTTCATGGCATGGCGCCGCAGATCGCCGTAAGAACGATCTATCGCGGCGTTGCGCCGTTCATCGCGGCCGATCTGCTGCTTCTGGCGCTGCTGGTGGTGTTTCCGCAGACAGTCCTGTGGTTGCCGAAGCTGTTATCAAGCTGACGCGGGCATCACCTTGATGATCGGGTCGCGATGATTGCCGTCATCGGGAGAAGGCGCCGGCCCCGGTTTTTTCCTTCCTTCCAGGACCCGTGCTACGCTGAACCCGTGTAACCCGGCCTCCGGAGCATTCATCATGGCCAACCTGACCATCACCGTACCCGAGGAAGTTCTGAAAAGCGCGCGCCGGCGGGCGCTGGAGCAAGGCACGTCGGTCAGTGCCGTGCTGCGCGACTATCTGCGCCAGTTCGCCGGCGCGCAATCCGCCCAGGCAGACGCGGCAGTCCGCTCCGCGTGATTGCGCTGGCGCCGGCGGCGTAAGCGGGCCGGGTGCTCGGCCGGGACCCGCGGAGAGGGCGAGCGGTATTGCCCAAGCGCCGCATCCTGCTTGCCTATCCGGCCGATCGGCGGGGTAAATCAGGGAGCAAAAGGATTGAGCAATTTCACGCCTGTGCCCGCGAAGTCCGCCACGTTGCGAGTGACTACCGTCATGGCGTGCTCGAGCGCCGTGGCGGCAATCATCGCGTCCCGATCCGAGCGCGGATTGGGCGCATGCATTGCCGCGCACAAGGTCGCGGTATTTTCGGTGAATGGAAGGATGCGGCCACCGAAAGTCGCGCGCACGCCTATCAGCCAGGTGCGTAGCGCGCTGCCCTGCGCGGGAGTCCTGCGTTCCAGCGCCAAGACGCCTTGTTCCATTTCGATGATGCTGATCGCACTGAGGAACAGCCGGCTCGCCGGTTGGCTTGCTGCCCATGCCCTTACCTCAGGCGACTGCTTGGGTTTGCCTAGACGCAGTTCTGAGATGACATTGGTGTCAAGCAGGTACATCGGCTGCGTTTCTCAGGCAGGATCGAGGGTTTCTCAAGCAAGATCGGCGGCGCGAAACTTGATCCGCAGGCGTGGCGGGTCGAACTCAATGCCAGTACCGTCCGGCCCGACAGCCCCGCAGGGTATGGCATCCATGACATCCAGCAGCGACGCTTCCTGTTGCCCCGCCAGGCGGTAATAGTCTTCGATTTTCAGCAGCGCGTAAGCGGGTCGCCCACGGTCGGTGATGAACACCGGGCCTTGGGCGGCAGCGCGCTTGGCGGCACTCACGTCGCGTGTGAAATCCCGACTTGAATAGGTGTGAACAGGCATGTTTCCATCCTCCTTGGTTCCAAACGTCTGAAGAAATCAATGTTTGTATGTTATGACATTTACCGTCTATGGTCAATAATTGTTCTTTGTGCTCAATGTCGAGGGGGCGTCGATGATCGCGGGCTGGATGCCACGACGCCAGGGCGCCGCCTGAGGCCTGGCGCCAGGAAGTTCGGCGCGCCAAGTGACATCGCCCCACTCGGTCAAATCGCAATTTGCGAGCGCAAGCATCGTCGGCGATAACCGACGTGGTATTCAACATCGGCGGCAACAAATACCGTCTGGTGTGTTGGCGCGCATTTCCGCGAACCACAGCGTGTTCGACCCGCGATCGGGCATCTTCGGGTCGTCGACCGCGACACGTGGCCTTCGGCCCAGTAACCGTTTTTGCGATAAGCAGACGAGGAATCAAATCGGCCGAAGATGTATTTGCCGCACCGAGGTCGCGAGCCGCCGCTCCAGGCGCCGCACCACCCATGATGCCACCAGGATCAGCGCCAGATACCCCAGCACCATCAAGGTGTGGATCTCGAGCGGGCGGTATTCGCTGACATTCAGTTCGTAGGTGCGGCGGGTCAGTTCCTGCAGTCCGATCACCGATACCAGTGAAGACATCCTGAGCGCGTAGACGAACTGGTTGCCAAGCGCCGGGAGTATGGTGCGGATCGCCTGAGGGAAGGCGACGAAGCGGAATATCTGCCAGCACGACAGTCCCAGGGTCTCGGCGGGGCTTCGCGCTGGCCGCGCGGCACGGACTGGATAGCGCTTTTTCCGCCCGTGGTAAGGCCGGGCAAGCAGGAGGAACGCATCAGGACTGCGCCAATCAACACCTCCCGGCGCCATGGCAAAATCGGCGCATTGCCGAGGAGAAAAAATGAAAACCGCGATGACCGTGAAGGGCTATCAGATACGCAAGTGGTTTACCCAGCTCGAGGACACTCTCGCCAACGAGACCGGTACAGCCGCGGACGGCGAGCCATTGCGCAAGATCGTCATCGCCGCGGCGATACGCAATCCCTACGCCGGCAGGTTCAGCCGCGCGCTGGATCGCATCGTCAAGCCGTCGCCAGCGCTCGGCGCGGCGTTCGGCGCGCGCATCCGGGAACTGGCCGGACGCAATGGCATTGAGAGCTACGGCAAGGCCTGCATCGTCGGCACGGCCGGCGAATACGAGCACGGCAATGCCTTCCTCACCTCGATCTTCGCCGACCCGGTGCGCGAGGCCATCGGTGGCGGCAAGTCCTGGGTGCCTTCGTCGGGCAAGCGCGGCGGCCCCGGCGCCGCAATCGACGTTCCGCTGGCGCACAAGGATGCGCTGTACGTGCGTTCCCACTACGACACCATCACCGCAAGCTTTTCCGACGCGCCGGCGCCGGATGAAATCGTGGTCATTTTCGGCTTCGCCACGCGCGGTCGCCTGCACGCGCGGCTGGGCGGACTGAAGGCCGCGGATATCAAGGGGAAAGACGGCTTGCGCTGACAAGGTGGCGGGTGTCGCCGGCGCTTACAATGGGAGAAGTCGAGCCTGTCGAGTTCACCTCCTTCGAGGAACTGCGCCGGCGCTTCGAGCGTGAATGGATCGAGCTTGCGAAACGTCACCTGAACGGCGAGATTTGAAAGGATTTCAATGCAGAAAAAACCGAAGATCACATCGAAGGATTTCTCGGCATTCTCGGAGCGTTTCGGGCGCGGACTGGCCGTGGCCCGCGCGCTGGATCGCGGCCAGCCCCTGCCGTTTTCAAAGACCGTGGTCGAAATCGATCTGGCTGCGTTTTCGAAGACCCTGACCGAAAAAAAACGTGTCGCGCTGTTCGATCTGGTGCAGCGCGACAGCTATTCAGTGACCGAGCTGGCCGAGAAAACCGGTCGCGACCCGTCTGCCGTGCGCCGCGATGTTGAACTCCTGGAGTCGGTCGGAATGGTCCGGACGGTCAAGGAGCCCAACCCCGGGCATGGCGCGTGGTGAGCGCCGCGGCAAAGCGCTTCTGGATGGAGGCGGCATAGTGCGTGGTCAGCCTCTCACCACTCTCGGCGGGCCTATGGAACTCCAGGCACATAAGAAAGAAGCAACTTGCTTTCGATAAATTTTCTCCCGACACCGGCCAGGCACCCGGGTTTGCAGCCTGTCATGGCGCCGTTAAACTAGTTCACCGCCTCACTTTGCCCTCTTTCGCCGACCACAGGACCGACCATGCCCAAACCCAATCCGCCGTTCAAGCCGACCAAAGTGCCGCTGCCCAAGGGGGCGCGCGCCACCCGCGAGTTGATGAAGTACACGCCGCAGTTGTCGCTCGCCGAGCGCGACCGGCGCTGGGACCGGGTGCGCAAGAAAATGCTGATGGCGGGCGCCGACGCGCTGCTGTTCCTCGGCAACGACATCTACTGGGGCATGGGCATGGCCAACATGCGCTACGTGCTGCAGGTGGACGCGCAGATCGGCGCCGACGCGCTGTTTCCGGCCGAGGGCGAACCGGTGGTGTGGCATTCGGTGCCGCACATGAACCGGCCGACCTCAATGTACCTGTCCATCCAGGACTGGGTGAGGGATTTCCGCAACCGCGGCGGGCTCGCCGCGATCGGCGAGGAAGTGCGCGCGCGCGGCCTGGATCGCGGCAAGATCGGCCTGATCGGCTTTTCCTCGACGATTCAGACGACGCCCACGCTGCTGCACGCCGACGTCGTCGGGCTGCAGAAGGAACTGCCGGACGCCACCTTCGTCGATCTGTCCGCGATTCTCGAAGAGATGCGCATGGTGAAGAGCGAGGAGGAGATCGACATCCTGCGCGGCGCCGGCAAGATTGCGCGCAAGGTGGTGGATGCGATGATCAGGACGGCCCGGCCCGGGGTGCGCGAGTGCGAGGTCTACGCCGAGATGATAAAAACACAGATCGCCAACGGCGGCGATCCGAACATCTTCAACATGCTCTCCTCCGGCCCGGTCGAGCATCCGAAGAACGAGCTGTGGCACACCCTGCACGGCTGCGAGCAGCCGCTCACCCCGTCGATGCGGCCGCTGAGAAAGGGCGACATCGTGGTGGCCGAGTGGCATACCAAGTACGGCGGCTATCGCTGCCACACCGAATTCACGGTCTATCTGGGCAAGCCCGCGCCGAAACAGTTGCAGCGCATCTGGGACGTGGCGGTTGAAACGCTGGACGTGAGCAAGAAGGCGCTCACCGCCGGGCGGACCATCCGCGAAGCGGTTGCCATGATCCGGCGGCCGGCGGACAGGGCGAAGCTCGATTTCGTCGAGCTGGGCTTCCACGCCATGGGCACGGCCTCGCCCGAATTTCCGACCGTCATCTATCCCGAAGGCTACGGCCCCAACACCCTTAACGGCTATCGCATCGGCGACTTCGTGCTGGAGGAGGGGATGTGCTTCGGCAACAACATCGATCTGCACGATTCGGCCTGGAAGCCTGACGTGGGCTGCATGTACTCCGATTTCATGGTGGTACGGCCGAAGGAAGCCGAATGCCTGATCGGCGTGCCGCGCGAACTGCCGCAGAATGGCTGAACTGCGCGGCCGCAGTCCGGCCCGGGCGTTCGCGACGGAGCGAGCCGCCGGCTTCGGACACGAACTGGGAGCGGCAACACACCCGTATCCGGCGCCATGATGTTTGAACTGTTCCGGACCCCGCGCACCAGAGGCCCCGCCAACCCTGCATCCGCGGCTTTGAACGAACCGGTTCTGCCATGACCGGCAAAGAGCATGTGGTCCTGATCGTCGGCGGCGGCATCGGCGGCCTCACCCTCGCGTTATTCCTGCACCAGGCCGGCATCCGCTGCCGCGTCTTCGAGGCGGCGCAGGAAGTAAAGCCGCTCGGCGTGGGCATCAACATCCTGCCGCACGCCACCCGGGAACTCGGACGCTTCGGCATTCCCGCCGAGATGCTCAAGGTCGCCTTCGAGCCCGCCGGCAGCGGCTTCTACAGCTGCCTCGGCCAGCACATCATGACCGAGCCGGCCGGGCGCGCAGCCGGTTACGAGTGGCCGCAGATTTCGATTCATCGCGCCGACCTGCACGCCATTCTTCTGGCCAAGGTCGAGGAGCGGCTGGGCGCGGCGGCGGTGCGGCTCGGTCATCGTTTCGAGCGCGCCGATCAGGATGACGGCGGCGTCACCATTCATTTCGCGCCGACGGCGGACGGCACGACCCCCAGGCCGGCGCGCGGCACCGTGGCCATCGGCTGCGACGGAGTGCTGTCGGCGCTGCGGCGCCAGTTGTATCCCGATGAGGGGCCGCCGCGGTTTGCCGGCATCAACATGTGGCGCGGCGTGACCAAAAGCAAACCGTTCCTCGATGGCAGGATCGTGGTTCGGGCCGGCGGGCTGAAGCCGGCGAAAATGGTCATCTATCCGGTCCGGCGGTTCCCGGACGGCGATCACCTGATCAATTTCACCGCCGAAGTGGAGATGGACGTGAAGAGGCAGAACGACTGGAGCACCCCCGGGCGTCTGGAGGACTTCCTCCATTTCTACGAGGACTGGCGCTTCGACTGGCTCGACGTGCCGCAGCTGTTGAAGAACGCCGATTTCATTCTGGAATATCCGATGGTTGACCGCGCGCCGCTCAAGCGCTGGTCGTTCGGCCGGGTGAGCCTGCTGGGTGATGCCGCGCATCCCATGTACCCGCGCGGCGGCAACGGTTCGGCACAGTCGATTCTCGATGCCAACGTGCTGGCGCGCTGGCTGGCGCAGCTTGCCGATCCGGTCGCGGCGCTGCAGGCATACGAGAAAGAACGCCTGCCGTACACTTCCAGCGTGGTGGAAATGAGCCACCACCAGCCGCCCGACAGAGTCATCGGCCGGGTTGAGGAACTCACCGGCGGAAAGCGCTTCGGACGTATCGAGGACGTGATCGCGCTCGACGAGCTGAAAGCCATTTCCGGCCAGTACGCGCGCGTCGCCGGCTATGACCTCAGCGCCGCCAACAAGCCGTTTCCCCGATGACCCGATGATCTGACGCCCTGATGGTCTGACGACTGAGGACAACCGATGAAAATTCCCGTGCTTCGTTCCGTTGTGACCGTCACGCTTGCCGCGGCGTTGCCGCTGCTGATGTGCGCCGCGCCCGCGGCCCGGGCGCAAGCCTTCCCGGCCAAAGTGGTTCGCATCACCTCGCCATATGCCTCCGGGCAAGGCCCGGACCTGGTGGCGCGCGTATTCGCCGACCGGTTGTCGAAACTGTGGGGCCAGCAGGCCATCGTCGATGCGCGACCCGGCGCCAACGGTTTCATCGCCATCGAAGCCGTCAGGAAGGCGGCGCCCGACGGACACGATCTGCTGGTCATCGCCAATTCGCACCTGACCATCAATCCCAACCTGTTCGCCAAGGTGCCGTACGACCCGGTGAACGATTTTGCCCCGGTGGCGATGCAGTACCGCACGCCGTTCTTCTTCGCCGTGTCGGCCGCCGGCCGCCATCGCACGGTGCAGGAGGTGATCGCAGCGGCCAGGGCCAGTCCGGGCAAGGTCACCGCGGGCGTGCCCTACATCGGCAGCCCGGCGCACCTGGGCGGGGTGATGCTGGAAGGCCTCACCGGGACGCAGTTCACGCACGTGCCCTTCAAGGAGAATGCGCCCCTGTACATCGCGCTGATCAACAACGATCTGGACTGGACCTTCGCCACACCGGCGACGGCGGGCGCGTTTCTCAAGGGCGGCAAAGTGAAGTTTCTTGCCATCGGCTCGAAGAAACGCCTGGCCAACTACCCGGACATTCCGACCCTGGTCGAAGCGGGCGGACCCGCCGGCCTCGAAGTCGGAGCCTGGGTGGCGTTCGTCGCGCCGCGCGGCACGCCGCCCGAGATCATCGCCCTCATCAACCGCGACGTGAACCGGGTGCTGGCCGAGCCGGAAGTGAAGGAGCGCTTCGCCGTGTTCGGCTTCGAGCCGGCGCCGGGCACGCCCCTTGATCTGGCCGAGATCATTCGCAGCGATCTGAAGACCAACGCGGAGGTGATCAAGCGCGCCGGCATGAAGCCGGAATGACGGAACGGCCGGCCAGGGTGTCGCGCGGGTGCCCGACTCCGGCGCGTTTCATACCGAGCACTATCAAAGTATGAGTTTAATAATGCAAGGGAAACTCTGATTAACCCCAAACCGCGGACAGCGTAGCGAGAGGCGAGCGCCACAAGTCCTTGATTAGTCGTGTGGACCAAGACCGCCGACGAAATTCTCGCCAGCCTGGCTAGATTTTGTAAGCGGATTTCAGACTCAGGACACTAGCCGGCATCTGCATACCGGACGCCGGCGCCTGCCGGCCGGCCGATCAGGGCACGGTGCGCTGCTGCCGGCCCAGCCAGGCCAGCCGAATGCCCAGCAGCAGTGCCAGAATCAGGGCATACATGATCGGCTGCGTCAGATCGCGCTTCACCAGCCACCAGTAGTGGACGACTCCGCAGAGCGCCACTGCATACACAAGACGGTGCAGCTGGATCCAGCGGCGTGCGCCGAGCTGCCTTACCATCGCGTTCCGTGAAGTCGCCGCGAGCGGAATCATCATCAGGAAAGCCGCAAAGCCCATGGCTATGAAAGGCCGCTTTGCGATGTCCTTCAGGATCGCAGCGGCGTCGAAGAACTGATCCAGCCAGATGTAGGTGGTGAAATGCAGGCAGGCATAGAAGAAAGCAAACAGACCCAGCATTCGGCGCAATCGCAACAGCCAGTTCCAGCCCATCATGCGCCGCAGCGGTGTCACGGCCAGGGTGGTCAGCAAGAGCACCAGGGTCCAGGTGCCGGTGGAGCGGGTGATGACTTCGATGGGATTGGCGCCCAGCAGGTCAAAAAGCACGCCGGCGATCAACCGCGCCAGCGGCAGCAGCGCCAACGCGAACACCATTGCCCGGATCAGCGCCACGACGCCGTTGCCGGGATTGGCGAACCGTATTGGGCGCCGCGCTTGCTTGGCGGCGGGCTGCGCCGGCGCCATCGCCGGTGCTAGAAGAATTTCCGCAAATCCATACCCGCGTAGAGCTTCGCGACCTGGTCGCCGTAGCCGTTGAACAGCAGCGTCTTGCGCTTGCCGAACTCGCCGATGCGCCGTTCCGCCGCCTGGCTCCAGCGGGGATGGTCAACGTCGGGATTGACGTTGGAATAAAACCCGTATTCCTGGGAATTGGCCTTCTCCCACGCGATTTTCGGCTGGGTCTCGACAAACCGGATACGCACGATGGACTTGCCGCTCTTGAAGCCGTACTTCCAGGGCACCACCAGCCGGACCGGCGCGCCGTTCTGGTTGGGCAGTTCCTCGCCGTACAAACCGACCGACAGGATGGTGAGCGGATGCAGCGCCTCGTCCAGCCGCAGACCCTCGACGTAAGGCCATTCGAGGACCGGCAAGCGCACACCAGGCATGGTCTGGGGCTGGAGCGCCGTGACGAACTCGACAAACCTCGCCTTCCCGGTAGGTTCCACCTGTCGTGCGATCTGGTTGAACTCGAAACCGGTCCAGGGAATCACCATCGACCAGCCTTCCACGCAGCGCATCCGATAGATGCGTTCTTCCAGCGGAAATTTGAGCAGTTCCTCGATGCCGAATGTTTTCGGCTTTTTCACTTCACCTTCGACCACGACTTGCCAGGGCCGCGTCTTCAGCTTTTTCGCGGCGTCGGCCGGCGAATACTTGTCGGTGCCGAACTCGTAGTAGTTGTTGTAGCCGGCAATGTCCTTGAACGAGTTTTGCTTTTCGGTGGTGCTCAGGGCGCTCCTGCCGATCCCCGGGAGCTTTGCCGCAGCCTGCGCCTGGCGCTGCGCCGCCATCAGGCCCGTTGCACCGGCAATCGCACCGAGGCCGGCTGCCTTGATGAATTCACGCCGCCGGATATAGACGCCATGCGGCGTTATGTCCGACGCAGGTATGTCCCTCGCCCGTTTAATCAACATTCGCTGCTTCTCCCTGAGATTGCGCCCCGCCGCGCCGAGCCGTCCGATCGTCAGTCGTATTCCCCGGTGCATTCCTTACCCGGGAATTTGCGTGCCCGGGTTCGCGGCGTGCCGCGACTTGGCGGGAACCAGGGGACCAAAAGTCGAATGGCGGGATCGAACTTAGGGGTTAAGCTGTTTATAGACGACATTGACCACCCCGAGCAGCGCATCGCGTTCGACTTCGCCGGAAAGTGCGTAGCCGTAATCGCGATCGATCCAGTAGAACACCGAGACGCGGTTTTCCTGGCTGAAGCGAAACGCGGTCTGATTCTGCCCGCCCCTCTGCGCGGACACATACAGGGTCAGCCGCTGGCCCTTGGGATCCTGGTACATGAAATGCGCCACCGGACCGGCAGGACCGGAAAGCAGCCGGCCGCCGACCAGTTCATAGCCGAGTGCGGCCAGCTTCGGCGCCGTCAGATCCGTGCCGAGGCGCTTGGACAACCACTTCACCAGGTGCTCTTCCTGATCAGCGCCGACCTCAACCGGATGGCGTACCTCGGGAGCGTAGACCGCATGGGCGATCGCCGCCTGGCGTGCCAGGGACGGCGCGGATCCGGCCGCTCCGGTCTCCGCCCGCTGCCACATGCCATGCGCCAGCCAGCCGAGCGCGGCGCCCGCGAGCAACAGTCCCGCGGCCAGCGCAGCGTGGGCCCGGCGATACCGCCGCGGCCGCACGGTGCGCAGCCGCTCCGGCAGCGGCTCGTCAAGGACGCTGCCGTACAGCGCGCGCAGCGCGGCATTTTGCGCCGCGTAGTGACGCAACTGCTCGGCGGAATCCGGATGCGCATCCAGCCATAACTCCACGCCGGCTCGCTCCGCCGGCGGCAACCAGCCGTCGATGTAAGCGTGGAGATCGTCTTCGCCGTACTGCCTCATTTAACAACTTTCAAAGACACCGGTGCATTGCCGCTCAGCAACTGCCGCAGGCGCTCCCGGGCGCGCGACAGGCGCGACATCACGGTTCCGATCGGAATGTCCAGGGCCACGGCCACCTGCTCGTACGTCAACTGCTCCAGCGCGACCAGCAGCAACACTTCACGGTGTTCGGCCGAGAGACCGCGCAGCGCATTGGCCATGTCCTGCAATTCCAGCGGATCGCTCTGACTCGCGCGCACTGCGACGGTCGGCAGCTCGCTCATCGACTGTTCCATCTCGTGGCGCCTGCTGCGAAGCTGATTGATGAATACGTTGTGCATCACCGCGAACAGCCACGCCCGCAGGTCGCTCCCGGGGCGCCACAGATGAAACTTGTTGACCGCGCGCTCGAGCGTGTCCTGCACCAGGTCATCGGCCGCGTAGCGGTCACCGGCCAGGGCGCGCGCGTAGCGCCGCAGGCGCGGTATATGTTCCAGCACCGGATGCTCGATCATCGGCGTCCTGCCCGTGTTGCCGGTCCAGGCGCCCGCATTCCCGCCGGTCCTTGCGCTACGGCGGCTCGCGTCATGTCCGAACTGCTTTCTGCCCGGTTAACAGGCAGATGAGGCGCGCTATTCCGGTCACGGGCATATCGCTGCGGTGGCGCTTACAGCTGGCCGTAGGAGTGCAAGCCGGAGAGGAACATGTTGACGCCGATGAAAGCGAAGGTCGTCACCAGCAGGCCGACCAGCGCCCACCATGCGGGCAAGGTGCCGCGCAGACCCTTCATCATGCGCATGTGGAGCCATGCGGCATAGTTGAGCCACACGATGAGGGCCCAGGTCTCCTTCGGATCCCACTGCCAGTAAGCGCCCCAGGCGTCCGCGGCCCAGAGCGCGCCGAGGATGGTGGCAATGGTGAAGAATGCAAAGCCGACCGAGATCGATCGGTACATTACCTCATCGAGCACCGGCAGGGGTGGCAGGCGGCCTGCGAGCACGCCGCGCTCGGCGAGCAGGTACGCAACCCCGACCATCGCAGCGAGGGCAAACGAGCCGTAGCCGATGAAATTGGCGGGCACGTGAATCTTCATCCACCAGGATTGCAGTGCCGGCACCAGCGGCTGGATCTGGTGCGCTTCACGGTCGAAGGTATACCAGAGCAGGAAACCCACCGCGGCGCAGATGATGAGCAGCACGAACGCACCCAGCGAGCGCGTGCCGTAGCGGTCCTCGTACAACAGGTAGAACAGCGCGGTGACCATGCAGAACAGCACGAACACTTCGTAGAGGTTCGAGACCGGTATATGGCCGATGTCGGCGCCAATCAGGTAAGACTCGTACCAGCGCACCATCAGTCCGATGAAACCGAATGCGACTGCGCACCAGGTCAGCACGCTGCCGGCACGCGCGGCGAAAGCGGAGCGCGCGAGAATGCCCGTCCAGTAGCTCGCCGTCGCCAGCGCGAACAACACGCTCATCCACAGAATGGCAGACTGGCTGGAGAGCAGGTACTTGAGGAAGAACACGCCGTCGGCGCGCGCCAGTTCGTCCTGATACAACGAGATTGCGAACAGGCTCGCGCCCGCCACCACCAGCACCAGCGAGCGCATCGGCCGCCAGTTCCAGCCCAGTACCGAGAACAGGCCTGCGGCACCGAACAGAATGGTCTTTTCGTAGACGTCCATATACGCGCCATAGCGCTGCAAACCGAACGTCGCGCCGCCAAACAGCAGCACGCCAAACAGCCAGTCGGTCCAGCCCAGGCGGCGCAGGTAAGGAAACGGGGTTTGGGTCAGTTCCATGGTCGGAAACACTCAAGATCGGAATGCGCTCAAAATCGGGGACGCTCAAAACTCAGGTGATCAGCCTTTCGATCGCTGCCTTGTGCCGCTCAAACTCATGATCGATATTCATCGAGCGGCGATTGGAAGCTAGCGCCAGCCGGACATCGCCATCGGGCTTGACCAGCAGCCACACGCGCCGCTCGCGAATATAGAACATCGCGAAGATGCCCAGCACCAGCAGGGCGCAGCCCCAATAGACGATAGACTTGCCTGGAGAGCGCGTCAACTGGAATACGCTCGCTTTCACTTCGTCATAGCCGGTCATGGAGAAGTACACCGGGACACCGTAAAAGAAAGCGTCGCTGACCGCGTTCAGGCTGTCCTGAACAAAGCGTGCGTTGAGCGCATCGGGCGTGAGCCGCGGTTGGCCCTGTTTCTCGCGCCGCAGCATCCATGCCTCCCAGGCGGCGCCTTGCAGCACCCGCACATAGATTTCGGCCGCTTTTTCCCGCTCTGCCTCGGGCACCGAGGCCTCCAGAAAGTCGGCGACTGCCTGGAAACCCCGGATCGAAAACGTTTCGAGCACGCGTTCGGCCGTCTCGGCGAGGCGCCGCTGCATGGCGGCCGAGGCCGCGCCTCCGTCAGCACCAGCCGGGCCTCCATTAGTACCGGCCGAGACTAATGCGAAGCGCCGCCCCGCTTCGGCGCGCAGCCCCTGGTCGAACAACGACGCGCGCATGCTCATGAACGCATCCAGCGAAGCCGTATCGTCGAGCGGGATGCGGAGGAACCGGAATGCATCGTTGGGGTTCTCGCGCATGCCGCTCATCAAGTACCAGCGGCCGTCGAACTCCAGCGGCAGCATGTAATTGTGATACTCGCGCGCCTGACCGGCGGCATCGCGCAGCTTGTACTGAAAGCTCGGCCCGACGTTGCGCAAGTCACGTCCGCGCGAGGGTGCCGCGGAGCCGAACTGCTCCCTCAGGCGATCGACGCCGGAGCGCTCGGGACGGACCTCCGCGGCGCTGAGGCTTTCGACGTTGAACGGCCTGAATGCGCTCAACTCGACGCCATAGGAGCTGTCGCCGAACTTCAATTCGAGCGAGTCGCCGACACGCGCTTCGATCTCGCGCATCACGCCATGGCCGGCAAGCAGGTTGCGCAGCGCGATCCTGACCAGCGTGCCGCCGTCGTCGAAGCTCGCCTGGTAGGCGGCGATGCCTTTATAGACAAGCGGACGATTGACCTCGATGCGCGCCTCGAACGACTCGCCGCTTTCCTTGTCGGTCACCAGCACGTCGCTGGCGAACAGCTTCGGGGCGCCGGTGGAGTAGTGTTCGATGTGGAATTTCTTCAGCGACAGGATGTAGGGCAATTGCTGCAGCAGAACGCCCTCGCCATAATTGAGGACCGCGATGTCGCTGGAGCGCCCTTCGGCAATGAGCGTGTTGCCGCGGAAATTCCAGCTGTCCGGCGACAGACGTGCTTCGACCGGCACATCGGCAATTTGCATGTTGCCGACCACCGGACGCTTGATGCCGAGCATCACCTGCAGCTTGAGCGGCATGGCGCTGTCGGCGAGCCCGCCAATGCAGATGAGGACAATGGCGGAATGCGTCAGAATGTAGCCGATGCGGCGATACAGGCCTGCCTTTGCGGCGATGAGCGTGCCGCCCCCGGCCTTTTCACTGATGCGAAACTGGAAGCGCTCGCGCTCGAGGTAAGCGCTGAGACGCTCCACCAGCACCGCCGGGGCGAGCGCCGAGGAATAGAGGGTGGTGTGCGCCAGGTTTGCCAGCGAACGCTCGTGCACGTGATCGCGGAAACGCACCACTTCGCGCAGCATCTTGGGACCATTGCGCGTCACGCACAGCGAGGTGGAGGTCACCAGAAAGGCGAGGATAAGCAGGAACCACCAGGCGTTGTAGACCGAATACAGCCCGACCCGCTCGAACAGCGGGAACCAGAACGGCCCGAACTGGTTGAGGTAGTTGGCGTAGGGCTCGTTCTGCTTCATCACCGTGCCGATCACCGAGGCCACCGCGATGATGGTCAACAGGCTGATGGCAAAGCGCATTGACGAGAGCAGCTCCAGCCACGATCGTGAAAGAGAGCGCATGGGGGCCGGGGAGAGGAGGGATGCGCGCGGAAATTAACTGCCGGCCGACCGCGCCGCGGGCGGCCTGGGGAATCAGCGCAGTCCGGCGATGTAGTCGGTCACCGCGCGGATATCCTCGTCGTTCAGCCTCGAGGCAATGGTGCGCATCACCTTGTTTGCATCATTGGCGCGGGCGCCGCTGCGGAATGCCTTGAGCTGCGCTTCGGCGTACTCCTGATACTGGCCGGCCAGTCGCGGATACTGCGCCGGAATGCCGGCGCCGCTGGCACCATGGCAGGAAGCGCACGCCGGCAAACCGCGGGCGAGGTCGCCGCTGCGATACAACTTGCGTCCCAGCTCGAGGGTTTCCTTGCTCTTCGCCACGCCGGGTCTGGCTTTCTGGGCGCCGTAGTAGGCAGCCACATCGCGCATGTCATCGGCCGACAGCGGCATCGCCATCGGTTTCATGATCGGACTGTCGCGCCCGGTCGCCTGCTGAGCACCTTTGAAGTTGACCAGTTGTTTCTGCAGATACTCCGGAAACTGCCCGGCCAGATGCGGATTGGCCGGCGCCGGACTGTTGCCCTCGGCGCCGTGGCACGCCGCGCAGACCTGCGTCGCGATTTTCTGGCCCTTCGCAATATCCGCCTTGGCGGCGGGGTTGACGACGTCGGCCACCGGTCCGGCCGCCCAGGCGGCGGAAGCGGCGCCGCCAGCGCAAATGACCAGGGTAAGCAGCACGGCTGACTGCGCCAGAGCTCGTTTCATGCGGTGTCCCAAAGTAAAGAATGTGGGAAAACTGCTATTCTACCTGAGGTTACATTCCTCGGACCAGCATGGCCCTGTTCCGCAACGCAGTGTTCCACACCAGCGTGGCGCGGCTCGAAAATCTACCGCCGGATCAGGGAGGCGAGGTCGCTTTTTCGGGCCGTTCCAACGCCGGCAAATCGAGCGCGATCAATACGCTCGCCGAACACAATCGCCTCGCCTTCGTCAGCAAGACACCGGGGCGCACGCAACTGCTCAACTATTTCAGCCTGGGTAATGGCCGCTTTCTGGTCGATCTGCCCGGCTACGGCTATGCAAAGGTACCCGATGCGGTCCGCGCGCCATGGAAGAAACTGATCGGCGACTATCTGCTGACGCGGGCATCGCTGCGCGGTCTGGTCCTCGTCATGGATTCCCGCCATCCGATGCGGGAGCTGGACCAGGTGCTGCTGGAATGGTTTCTCCCAACCGGCAAACCGGTGCATGTTTTGCTGACCAAAGCGGACAAGCTGTCGCGATCGGACAGCATCCGGACAGAGCGCGCGGTGAGGAAACAACTGCAGGCGCTGGCGCCCAACTACACCGCGAGCCTTTTTTCCAGCCTGAAAAAGACGGGCATGGTCGAGGCCGAAGCAGTACTTGGGCCGTGGCTCGCCGAGTCCCCGGACGAGGCGCCTGAAAGCGCTGGCAAACACGAGCCGCGCATAAAAAAACCCCGGGATGAACCCGGGGCTTGAATAAAAACCCCGGGCTAAAGGGGAATAAAGCCCGGGGAAAATGCCTTAAGGGTTTAAGGCACCCGCTCAGGGAGGAGAAGCGGGAGACGATCTTGCGATCACCTGTTAGGTAGAGTCCACCCGTAATAAAAGGTTCCCAAAAAAAAGGGCGCGCGGAATAAACTCCTGATTCCTTTACGATTCACTTGTAATACCGACCCATGACCTGGCACGGCACTTTTCCGACGGTACGAATGCGCCGCATGCGCCGCGACGACTTTTCGCGGCGCATGATGCGCGAGCATGTGCTTACGACGAGCGACCTGATTTACCCGGTGTTCATCATTGAAGGTAAATCGCGAACCCAGGCAGTGTCGTCAATGCCCGACACATTGCGCATGAGCGTCGACAAGCTGCTGCCGGTCGCCGAGCAGTGTCTCGAGCTCGGCGTGCCGGTGATGGCGCTTTTTCCGGCAATAGAGCCCGCGCTGAAAACCGCTGATGGCCGCGAAGCCCACAATCCGAAAGGGCTTATTCCACGCGCGGTGGCAACGCTCAAGAAACGTTTCCCCGAACTGGGCATCATGACCGATGTCGCGCTCGATCCGTACACCAGCCACGGCCAGGACGGCATCATTGATGGCAATCACACCATCCTTAACGACGAAACGCTGGTGGTGCTGGAGAAGCAGGCGCTGACTCAGGCGGCGGCAGGCGTGGACATCGTCGCGCCCTCGGACATGATGGACGGCCGCATCGGCCGCATCCGAAACGCACTGGATGCGCGGCAACACATTCATACCAGGATCATGGCCTATTCGGCGAAATACGCTTCCGCTTTCTACGGACCGTTTCGCGAGGCAGTGGGTTCCGCCGCCGCGCTCGGCAAAGGCAACAAGCACACCTACCAGATGGATCCGGGCAACAGCGACGAAGCATTGCGCGAAGTGGCGCTCGATCTGCAGGAAGGCGCCGATATGGTGATGGTTAAGCCCGGCATGCCTTATCTGGATATCGTGCGCCGGGTGAAAGACCAATTCGGCGTACCCACCTTCGTCTACCAGGTAAGCGGCGAATATGCGATGCTCAAGGCGGCCGCGAATAACGGCTGGCTTGACGGCGAGGCCGTCATGCTCGAATCGCTGCTGGCGTTCAAGCGCGCCGGTGCGGACGGCGTGCTCACCTACTTCGCTCTGGACGCGGCGCGCTGCCTGCGCGCGGCTCGCTGATCGGCGCAGGTTGCGCCGGATCGCCGCAGCGCAGTTTGTCCGGCACAGTTGCTCCTGCCAGGAGCGCAATTTGAACGGGATGCCCTCATGACCATCGTCGAACAGATCAAGTCGCGTTATCTGGGCGAACTGACTCGCGTGCGCCGCGACATTCACGCCCATCCTGAAACCGCATTCGAGGAGCGGCGCACCGCCGAGGTGATCGCCGCCGCGCTCCAGTCCTATGGCATCGAAGTGCACCGTGGCCTCGGCAAAACCGGCGTGGTGGGCGTGCTCAGGAGCGGCCCCGGCGGCGCCAATGCGGGCGGCTCGCGATCCATCGGATTGCGCGCCGACATGGACGCGCTGCCGATGCAGGAAAAAAATACCTTTGCCCATCGTTCGACGAATGCCGGAAAGATGCACGCCTGCGGCCACGATGGCCACACCGCCATGCTGCTGGGAGCAGCCAGACACCTCGCGGCCACGCGCAGCTTCGATGGCGTGGCGGTGTTCATTTTCCAGCCCGCCGAAGAAGGCGAGGCGGGCGGCAGGGCAATGATCGATGACGGGCTGTTCGAACGCTTTCCGGTGGAGGCGGTGTTCGGCATGCACAACTGGCCCGGCATGCCGGCCGGCCGCTTCGGCTTGCGGCCCGGGCCGATGATGGCCTCATCGGACACCTTCGAGATCACCGTCACCGGCCGCGGCGGCCACGCCGCAATGCCCCATGACGGCGTCGATCCGGTGACCACCGGTGCGGCGCTGGTGCAGAGCCTGCAGACCATCGTCAGCCGCAACCTTCATCCGGTCGATTCGGGCGTCGTCAGCGTGACCCAGTTTCACGGCGGCGAAGCCTACAACGTGATTCCGGACGAGGTGTTCCTGCGCGGCACCACGCGCGCCTTCCGTCCGCAAGTGCGCGACCAGCTGGAGAACGGCATGCGGCGTGTCTGCGAGGGCATTGCCGCGGCGCACGGCGCGCAAATCAAATTGAATTACCTGCGCCGCTATCCGCCGCTCATCAATTCGGACAAGGAAAGCGACATTGCCAGACGCGTGCTGTGGGAGCTGGTCGGAAAGGAAAACGTCGATTCGGACGTGGTTCCGACCATGGGCGCGGAGGATTTCGCCTTCATGCTGCAGGTCAAACCCGGCTGCTACATCTTCATCGGCAACGGCGTCGGCGGCACGCCGGGAGTAAAAAAGGACGGCGCGCCGGGGGAAAACGGATCGGGACAAAGCGGCGGCGGCGCGACGGCATGCATGCTGCACAACGCGAACTACGATTTCAACGATGCCATCATCCCACTCGGGGCGGCGTACTGGGTGAAGCTCGTTGAACATCTGCTTCCCGCCAAAGCCTGAGTTTTTTCGCGCCGCCTGTCCCGGCGCCGGCTAAAGTCGCGTGGCGGCCTCGATCGTCCTGAGAAAACGCGCGGCTGGCTGGTAGCCGATCACCCGCAGACCGCTGATCTCGCGACCCTCCTTGTCGAAGAAGACGATGCCGGGCGGGCCGAACAGGCGAAAGCGCCTGAGCAGCGCGCGGTCCTCATCATTGTTGGCGGTCACGTCTGCCTGCAGCAGCAGCCATCCATCGAGCCGCGAGCGCACCTCTCGATCGCTGAAGGTGTAGCGCTCCATTTCCTTGCACGACACGCACCAGTCTGCGTAGAAATCCAGCATCACCGGACGTCCCGCGGCGGCAATGCGCGCATCGAGTTCTGCCACGCTGCGAACGCGCTCGAAGCGCAGCGGCGCGGCGGCATCGGCGGAAGCATTGAATACGCCGGCGAGCGGCCGCAACAGGTCGCGGCCGCCTGCCCCAGCGCCGCTTACCCGCGACGCGCCGGCCAGCAGCAGCATCACCCCCAGCGCCTTGCCCAGCCGGGCATACGCGGGGGCATCGTGCCCGAGCGCTTCTGTGGCGCGCAGGAACACCGCGCTGCCGATCAGCAACGCCGCCCAGGCCAGCATCTGCGCCGCGAGCGGCAGCACCGGTGACACAACCAAGATTGCGACCGCCAGCAGCAGCGCACCGAACACGCGTTTGACCCGATGCATCCACGGACCGGCGCGCGGCAGCAGCGCGCCTTCGGACACTCCCACGACGATGAGCGGGACGCCCATCCCCAGCGCCATCACGAACAGCGCCGCGCCGCCCAGCACAAAATCGCCGCTCTGGCCGATGTAGAGCAACGCGCCTGCCAGCGGCGCGGCGACGCAGGGGCTGACGATGACCGCGGACAACAGGCCCATGAGCGCGACCGAGATCAGTCGCCCGCCGGTCAGCCGGCCGTGTGCGCCATGCAGCCGCTGCAGCAGCGCGTGCGGCAGCTGGATGTCGTGGAAACCGAACATCGACAACGCCAGCCAGACGAAGATCAGCGCAAAGGCGGACAGCACCCAGGGATTCTGCAACGCGGCGGCGAGCATCGACCCTGAAAATCCGGCGAGCACGCCGGCGACGGCATAAGTCACCGCCATGCCAAGCACATAAGCGAGCGATAGCGCGAACGCCCGGCCTTTGCCTGAATTGCGCACCTGGTTGCCGTCCTTCGCCCGGTCCCCGACGATGATACCCGACAGGATCGGCACCATCGGCAGCACGCATGGCGTGAACGCGAGCAGCAGTCCGAAACCGAAAAAACTGGCGAGCACCAGCAGAAAACTCCCCGACTCGAACATCGCCGCCACCGCGATGTCCGATCCCTGCAATGCAGCCTGCAGACCGCCGGCGCGCCCGGTTTCGATACCCGGGCGACTGGCCGCGTCACCTGCCTTCGATTGCGGCGGCGCCAGCATTCGCGACAGAGCGGTACCGCCCGGATTGCCGAGCGTCGAAATCGAGACCAGACGCAGTTCGGCCACCTGTTCATTCGGCACATAGCACACGCCGACATCGGCGCAGCCTTGCGAGGTGACCTTGAGCTTGATGCGTTCCTCGGCCCCCTCGATAGGCAGGCGAATCCGGACCTCCTTGCGGTAGGTCTCGACCCTGCCGAAAAATTCGTCCTTGTGCATCTCGCCCTTGGGCAGCGCCGGCACGCCCGCCTTGGCCGGCGCCGGCTCGACCGCAAAACGAAACTTGTCACGGTAGAGGTAGTAGCCCTCGGCGATCTGGTAGCGCACCTCCACCACGCCCGGCTCGGCGACCCGCGCGCTCATGCGGAACGCCTTCTCGGGCTCGAGCAGATCCTGCGCTGCCGCCGGCGACATCGCGGCGAGCAGGAGCAAAGCGAGGATCAGCAATCGGACCATGGAGAAAACGAGCAGCTCGCCCGGTTTCAGACCGCCGCGCCACGGCTTTCGGCTTCGACCCACTGCAGATAAGCGGGCAGTCCGGCGGCGATGGGGATGGCGATGATCTCGGGAAGTTCGTAGGGGTGCCCGGCGCGGATGGCCGCTTCGAGCGCGGCATAGCGCGTGCGCGCCACCTTGATCAGCAGCGGGTGTTCCTCGTCGTGCTGCACGGCGCCTTTCCAGCGATACACCGAGCGGCAGGGCGCGAGGATATTGACGCAGGCCGCAACGCGCTGTTCCAGCAGCGCGGAGGCGAGGTCCTCGGCGCTGGCGCGATCGGGCAGGTTGGTCAGCACCAGCAATGCCTGCGGAGTGGCGCCGGTCCGGGAATGCGTTTGCGTGTTCGTTTCGTCCATGCCGCTGCCGTTCATGCGCTGGATGATATCGGAGCAAGGCAGGGCAGGCCCTGCAGCACCGTCGGAAAACGCAATGTCACACCCAGCACGCGTTTCAATCTGCCGTTGTCGAGGCGGCGCGATTCCCGCCAGAACGACAACAGCGACTCCGGCAGGCGCGCTTCGGCCTCGGCGCGCGCGATGCGCGGCGGGCGCGCCAGGCCGTGGCGTTCGGCCACCAGGTCCAGCCACTCGCCCATTTTCATTTCGGTGTCGTCGCTGGCGTTGAAGGCGCCGGCGGCATGCGGATGCTCCAGCGCGACGGCGGCAATGGCCGCCAGATCGTCCGCATGAATATGGTTGGTGAAGACGTCGTCGGCCTCCTGGAGCGCGGGCGTGGCGCGCCGGATGCGCTCCAGCGGCAACCGGTCCGCGGCGTAAATGCCGGGTGCGCGCAGCACGCTGATCATCACGCCTGAGCGTGCGCCCCAGCCGGACAACACCGTTTCGGCATCGACGCGACGCCGCGCGCGCGGCGTCTGCGGATTCAGCGGACGCGCCTCATCGACGCGTGCGCCGCCGCAGTCGCCATAGACGCCGCTCGAGCTGATGTATACCAGTCGCTGTGGTACCATGCCGCGCTCTGTAAAAGTGGATACCAAATGCCGCGTGCGCTGATCGATGTCCGCAGCTTCCCCGGGCGGCGCGCTGTGCAACACCAGGTCGGGGAACTGCCGTTCCGCTGCCAGCAGCGGCGCAAGGGATGGCGCATCATCCAGATCGCCGATCACCGGATACACGCCGCGCGCGGCCAGCTCCGCCGCCTGGCGCTCGTTGCGAACCAGCGCGCGGACGCGGTAGCGCCCGGTCAACACCGGTAGCGAGCGCCGCACCACGTTGCCACAGCCTATGATGAGTAACCGCTTCACACAGCGATTTTACCCCGCGCGATTTTACCCCGTGCCCCCGCAAAGATAACCATGACCCATCAAGTCACGATACGCAACACCGGCCACCAGTTTCCCGCTCAGGCCGGCGAGAACGTGCTGCAAGCCGCCCTCAACGCCGGCCTGGTGCTGCCCTACGGTTGCCGCGACGGCGCCTGCGGTACCTGCAAGGGCAAGCTGCTCGAGGGCAGCATCGACTACGGCGAATACTCCGACAAGGCGATGAGCGCCGAGGAAAAGGCGAACGGCCACGCGCTTTTCTGCCAGGCGAAGCCGCTCTCTGACATCGTGATCGAAGCGCGCGAGGTGCGCAACGCCGGCGACATCCAGATCAAGAAGCTGCCGGCGCGCGTCGCCGCGGTCGAGCGCGTCGCCGACGATGTGATGATCATCCGCCTGAAGCTGCCGGCCAGCGAGCGCCTGATGTTTCTCGCCGGGCAGTACATCGACATCCTGCTGAAGGACGGCACGCGGCGCAGCTTCTCCATGGCCAACGCGCCGCACGATGACGAATTCGTCGAACTGCACGTGCGCCACGTTCCGGGCGGCTCGTTCACCGATCATGTGTTCCTGAAAATGAAAGAGCGCGACATGCTGCGTTTCGAAGGCCCGCTGGGCACCTTCTTCCTGCGCGAGGAAAGCGCGAAGCCGATCGTGTTCGTGGCGAGCGGCACCGGCTTCGCGCCGATCAAGGCCATCACCGAGGCAGCGCTGAAGAAAGGTATCTCGCGGCCGATGACGCTCTACTGGGGCGCGCGCCGGCCCAAGGACGTGTACCTGAACGAGTTGCCGCAGCGCTGGGCCGCGGCGCATCCGGGATTGCGTTACGTGCCGGTGATCTCCGAAGCCCTGCCCGAGGACAACTGGCAGGGCCGCACCGGCTTCGTCCATCGCGCGGTCATGGAGGATTTTCCCGACCTCTCGGCGCACCAGGTGTATGCCTGCGGCGTGCCCATCATGGTGGATTCGGCGAAACGCGATTTCACGGCCAAATGCGGCCTGCCGGAAAACGAGTTCTTTGCCGATTCGTTCACCACGGCGGCGGATCTGGCCAAGCCGGGCTGAAGGGCGGATAGCGCCGGGAATTTCTAAACAATATTCGGGGAGCCTACCGGCGGCGGTGAAACTCTATGCCGGCAGGTTCAGGGGCTGAACCTTGGACCTGCGCTTCTTTGCCGCCCGCCAAAGGTCATGTGAGGCTTGCATGGTCAACCAGGATTCCGCCGAGCCGCCCAGCGCAGCAGCCAGGCGCAGGGTCATGTCGGCACTGAGCGCGGCGCGACCGTTCACCACGCACGACAGGGCGACGCGGGACACGCCCAGGCGCTTCGCAAAATCGGTCACCGTAATCCCCCCCTCTCCAAGCACCGTGTCCTGAAGTACTTCGCCGGGGTGTGGCGGGTTATGCATTCGCGTCGCCATATCGTTCCTCAGTGGTGATCCACGTAATCGACCAGAATTGCCTCCTCGCCCTCAAAGGTGAAGGTCATGCGCCAGCTCTGATCGACCCAAACCGCCCAATGTCCCTTCAACTCACCCGACAGCACATGCCACTTCCATCCCGGCATTCTCATGTCGTCGGCCGTCCGTGCACCATCCAGCCGGGCAAGCTGTAGTCGAAGCCTTTTCGCATGCCGCGGCTGTATGCCGGCCTTCATCCCTTCCCGGAAAAACCGCTCAAGCCCTCTGTGCCGAAAGGTCTTAGTCATGATTACTGTATAGCGTGGTGAGTCTAAAGTTCGTTTAACAATTAGTTTGCTCCGTTGTCTCAGCGTACGGTGAGACACGAAGGAGTGAACATGAAACGCGGTCGGCCCCTTCCGGAGCTGGTGTTGAGTACCTCTGGGAATAATCAGCTCGTTGAGTGAACGAGGCGCCAGAAGACCTCCCTGGCGCTGGCGCTGCGTTCTCGAATCATCTGGCATGTGCGCAGAAACTGCCCAATGGCGAAGTTGCCAAGCGGGTTCGGACGACGCCTCGGACAGTTGGCAAGTGGCGACGCCGGTTCGTACAGCGCCGCCGGACGGTTTGCTCGATGAACCGCGTCCGGGAACACCGCGTGGCATCGGCGATGCGCAGGTCGAGCGACTTATCGCTACCACTCTCAACGAACTGCCGCGCGATGCCACGCACTGGAGCACGCGCTCTTTGGCGCGAAAGCTCAAGCTCTCGCAAAGCACGGTGAGTCGGGTCTGGCGCGCGTTCGGACTTCAGCCACACCGCACCGAGACCTTCAAGCTGTCCACCGATCCGCTGTTTATCGACAAGGTGCGCGACATCGTTGGGCTTTACCTGAATCCCCCAGCAAAAGCCCTGGTACTGTGCGTTGACAAGAAGAGCCAGATCCAGGCACTGGATCGCACCCAGCCGATCTTGCCACTGGCCCCTGGGATTGCCCAAGGACGCACCCACGACTACATGAGGCACGGGACCACCACGCTGTTTGCTGCGCTGGACATGTCCACCGGCAAGGTCATCGGAGAACTTCACCGACGCCACCGCGCCAAGGAATTCGTTCAATTCCTGCGCACCATCGATGCAAACGTGCCTGAGGCGTTGGACGTACATCTGGTGATGGACAACTACGGCACGCACAAGACCCCCTCTGTGAAGGGCTGGTTTGCCAGGCACCCACGGTTCCACGCGCACTTCACGCCAACCTCGGCCTCGTGGCTGAACATGGTCGAGCGCTGGTTCGGTTTGCTCAGCGAAAAACAGATCAAGCGCGGAACTCATCGCAGCACCATCGAACTCGAGCGAAGCCATTCGCAAGTACCTTGCTATTCACAATGAGAAACCCCAACCCTTCGTGTGGACCAAGACCGCCGACGAAATTCTCGCCAGCCTGGCTAGATTTTGTAAGCGGATTTCAGACTCAGGACACTAGCCCTGACGATAGCCGGGAGTTCATCCGCCGCTTCCTGTTGGATATTCTCCCGCAGGGGTTAGCACAACCGGCACTCCGGGCAATAGAGCCGATCGGCTTCATACCCCTTGCGGATCAGCCGCGTCCATGCACGCCCTCGCGTGCGGCCATCAGCTTCGCCAATGCCGAGGCGAACGCATCCAGCGACTGCATGCCGGGAAGGGTGGGCGAGGCGAAGCTTGCCGTCCGCTCCGGTCTCGCATTTTGACTGCCCTACCCGGTTTGTGGAGGAACTCGTGACCATGCGCCTCGCGCCGGATCGGGCGGGTTTTCGCGGCAGCCGGAAGGTAATCGGATCTCGGAGCCTGCCGGGCACCTACGCAACGCGCTTTTTCTGCTTGAGTTGCGCGGCGCTGGTGTGCAGGGATGCGTAGGCCTGGTGCGCCGCCGCCTCGGCGTCACCGACGTGGACCGGCAGGCCCATGTCCTGCAGCACGGATCCGAGCGCCGACAGGCACAGCATCACGTTCTCCGGGCGGCAGGAATAGCCCATCAGGCCAACGCGCCAGATCTTGCCGGCGAGCGGCCCCAGTCCTGCGCCGATTTCGAGGTTGAACTCGTTGAGCAGTGTTTTGCGGACGTCGGCTTCCTTGGCGCGGATCGCCTCGGGAATGTGGATGGCGTTCATCTGCGGCAGGCGGAAGCCTTCCTTTACGAGAAAGCGCAGGCCCATCGCTTCGAGTCCTGCTTTCAGCGCCAGATGATGCCGCTGATGGCGCGCCCAGCAGTTATCCAGTCCTTCCTCGCGAATCAGCAGCAGCGCTTCGTGCAGGCCGAACAGCGAATTGGTCGGCGCGGTGTGGTGATAGGTGCGCGTGGTGGCGCCCCAGTAGCCCAGCAGCAGATTCATGTCCATGAACCAGGAGTGAATCTTGTCCTTGCGCGCCTTCACATACTCGACCACGGTCTCGGAAAACGAAACGGGCGACAGTCCCGGCGTGCACGACAGGCATTTCTGGCTGGCGGAATAGATCGCGTCGATTTTCCACTCGTCCATCAGCACCGGCGTGCCGCCGAGCGAGGTGACGGCATCGACGATGGTCAGGGCCTGGTGCCGGTGGGCGATCTCGACCAGCGTTCTGGCATCGGACTGGACGCCGGTGGAGGTTTCCGCGTGAACGAATGCGACCACGCGCGTGTCCGGATTTTTCTTCAGCGCATCTTCCAGCTTCTGCGGATCCACCGGTGCGCCCCACTCGTCTTCGACCACCACGGCGACGCCGCCGGCGCGCTCGACGTTCTCGATCATGCGCCCGCCGAACACGCCGTTGCGGCAGACGATGACCTTGTCACCGGGCGCCACCATGTTGACGAAGCAGTACTCCATCCCGACCGAGCCGGGTCCGGAGACCGGAAACGTCAGTGGGTTTTTCGTCTGATAGGCATAGCGCAGCAGCGACTTGAGTTCTTCCATCATCTCGACAAACACCGGGTCGAGATAACCGATGGCGGGTTGGCTCATGGTGGTCAGCACCCGCGGGTGAATCTCGGTCGGACCAGGCCCCATCAACGTGCGCTGCGGCGGGTGGAACGAATGAATACGTTTTGCGGGTGCATAGCTGTTCATGGCTTCACTCATGGTTTGTGACCCGAAGTCGTCGGGCCGGGATTTCACTTTGACCGGCTTTTTTGCACCGGCTTCATTGAGCACCTCGAGCGCGGCAATGCGGCCGTTGGTGGCGCGCTCGACCTCCATCGCCCAGCGCGCCGGGACATAACCGCACTTGACCCAGTGATTGACCACGGCGCGGTCAAGCTGAAAGGCCCGGGCGACTTCCGACTGGCTGCCGAAAATATCGACAAGACGGGTGGCGCAATTCATGGGCGCATGGACGCAGTTCCCAGTGTACTTTCGATGGACGCCGGCGAGCATAACATGTCAAATTTAATTTGACAATTGATGGCAAAGCCACGGATCTGACGGGTCCCCGGAGATGAGTGAGAAGCGAGCCGGGCCGCTGCTGCCGGCGCCACGTTGAAGCCAACTTGATGCAAAATGCCTGTGGAACAGGGCAACCTGCCAAGGATGCCTGCGGGCCTCGTGTCCCCTCTCGGCCGGAAGCTTGCAGCCGTGCTGCATGGAACGCCGGGAGGCGGTTTGCTCGAAACAGCGACGCCAGCCTGCGTCGCCAACTACAGGCTTGACTAGTGTAGTGCTTCGTTCTGTTTGGAACTTAACTGACTGTTTGCGCGAATGACCTTGGCGAGGATGTCTTTGGCCTTGGCGGTCCAGATAAATGG
>Ga0080064_1001115_pt1 | contig 59054 bp, 53 predicted proteins | sample Subgrocontami54m_FD_69260 | JGI IMG/M metagenome (GOLD analysis project Ga0080064, IMG submission 69260) | Subsurface groundwater microbial communities from S. Glens Falls, New York, USA - GMW46 contaminated, 5.4 m (SPADES assembly) (version 2) ... | reverse complement strand
GGGGGCAGGGGTACAACCCCGCTGCCCTGGGGAAGCCGGAGGGGGGTGGGCACGCACCCCCCCGCGGTGGGGCTTGGGGCAACGCCCCATTCCAAGAACAGTTCTAAGTGGGACACAACCCGGCGACTTAAGCACCCCGGTATCCTTTCTTCGACGGCTCATAGACGAGCTCCCCATCCCGGACCAGCTCCACCAGATACTCATCGACCAGTTTGTCGAAATTTTTCTGCTTTGCCAAACGTTCAAAAGGCAGGAGCCCCGGCGCCTCGCTGCGATAGCAGAGCGGAATCAGGGGATGGTCTAGCAGCGCCGCCCGAATCGCGTCGCGAAAAACAACTACGCCGCCCCCGCGCCGAACCAGGTCCACAACAAAACTTTTTACCTCATCAAAGCGCTCTGCTTCCGGATGCATGATCCCGCCCTTTTTTTATTTTTCCTTGAAGTTTTCTATTCATGCCGCCACCTGCGGTTGATATAAATATTTCTGGAAACCCGTGAACACTTTCCCGATCTCTTCCGGCTTGCGGAGGTCGGCGACGGCATCGGAAATGGAGTCGTGATATTTGAGACGAAGCAGGGGCGTCAGCTTTTCTTGACTCAGTTCCTCCACCCCCACGCTCACATAATGCGAGAGGACGAAGTCGAGAAAGAGCTGCTGCTTTCCGTTGAAGTGGGTGTCGATCTCCAGTTTGGCCTTTGCAGCCCGTTCTTCACGGGTGAGCGTGGGGAGTGCGTAGGAAACATGAGCGAGCACGTCGAAGAGGTCGCTCTTCTCGGCGTCGATGATCCTCTGCATCTCGGCCATCTGTTCCCGGCCAAAGCCTTTCTCGGCCAGACCCTGCAATAGCATAGACCGGGTATCCGGCGCGCTCCAAAGGGCGCGCAGTTCGGCTTCGTTTTTGAAGAACTCGGGCAGCTTGCCAAAGAGCATTTCCATAAATTGCTGCGCGGACATCGGTGTGCCGTCCGGGTGCCAGAAGCTGGTGACCATCATGTGCTGGATGGTCCGGGTCTTGCCATCGGCGAGTTTGATTTTGACCTTCTGGGGTCGCGGGCCCGGTTGGGGGCCTGGGTCCGGCGGAATGGAGAGGCCAGGAAGCCTTGGCTTCGGCTCCGGGTCAATCGGCTCGCCATCCCACTCCGGGTCGCTGAAGTGGTGGTGCGCCTTCACGAAGTCGTAAATCGTGAAGTAATCCTTCCCGTCGTAAAGCCGCGTGCCACGCCCGATGATCTGCTTGAACTCAATCATCGAATTGATTGAGCGCATCAGCACGATATTGCGGATGTTGCGGGCATCCACGCCGGTGGAGAGCTTTTGCGAGGTCGTCAGGATCGTCGGGATGCTCTTCTCGTTGTCCTGAAAGTCGCGCAGGTGCTGCTCGCCGAGCGCGCCGTCGTTCGTCGTGACCCGCTGGCAGTAGTTCGGGTCTTTGCTCGTTTTCATCTGGTTGATGAGGTCGCGCACGGCCAGCGCGTGGTCCTGCGTGGCGCAGAACACGATCGTCTTTTCTCGCTGGTTGATCTGCTCCATGAACAGCTTCACCCGGTGCGCTTCGCGTTCCTTGATCTCGATAATTTTGTTGAAGTCGGATTCCTCATAGCGCCGGCCGTATTCGACCTCGCCTTCCATCACGCGGTCATCCGGCGTGTAGACATACTCGTCGAGCGTGGTGGAAATCTGCTTCACCTTGAAGGGTGTCAGGAAGCCGTCGTTGATCCCCTCTTTCAGCGAGTAGATGTAGACCGGCTCGCCAAAATAGGCGTAGGTATCCACATTGTCTTTGCGTTTGGGCGTGGCGGTGAGGCCGAGTTGCACGGCGGGGGCGAAGTAGTCGAGGATGCCGCGCCAGTTGCTCTCGTCGTTGGCCCCGCCGCGATGGCATTCGTCGATGACGATAAAGTCGAAGAAGTCCGGCGGATACTCGCCGAAATAGGGGGAGGGCTTTCCCTCTTTCGGCTGGCCGCTCATAAACGTCTGGAAGATGGTGAAGAAGAGGCTGCCGTTCTTCGGCACCCTGCCCTTCTTGCGGACATCCTCCGGGTCGATCCGCACCAGCGCGTCCTCGGGGAAGGCGGAGAAGGCGTTGTACGCCTGATCCGCCAGAATGTTGCGATCAGCCAGAAACAAAATGCGAGGCCGGCGGGCCGGCTCGCGGCTCAGGTTCCAGCGGGAGTGAAAGAGCTTCCACGCGATTTGAAAGGCGATGAAGGTTTTGCCGGTGCCGGTGGCCAGCGTGAGCAGGATGCGATCACGTCCGGCGGCGATGGCCTCCATCACCCGTTCGACGGCGATGTCCTGATAGTAGCGGCTCGGATGCGAGCCGCCCTTGTCCTCGAACGGCACGGCGGCGAAGCGGTCTCGCCAGGCGTTATCTTCGGCGAAGGTTAGGTTCCAAAGATCTTCCGGCGTCGGATAGCATCGCATCTCTTCTTCGTGCCCGGTCTGCATGTCGATGCCGTAGATTCCCTGCCCGTTGGTAGAGTACGTGTAGCGGACGGCCAGTTTCCCGGCATAGTTCTTGGCCTGCGCCACGCCTTCGGTCAGTTCTTCGTCCCAAGCCTTGGCCTCAACGACCGCCAGCTTGGTGTTGCGATATTCCAGTACATAATCCGCCGTGAGCGGCTTGCCGCGCCGCCCGAGGCCTTCGATCCGGCCGAGCGTGATCGGATACTCGCGCAGGATGCGGCTCCCTTCGATCACGCCCCAGCCCGCCGCCTTGAGTGCGGGATCAATATGTTCGGCTCTGGTTTCGGTTTCGTTCATTTGACCTTTTTGGTGTCTTTGGACGGGGGCAAATAGCTTTCGTTGGAGATGATCTTCCTGCCGGTTTTTTCTTCCAGTTCCAAGCGGGCTTTTTTGGCGATACGACCGCCCGTCTTCGCGGCGGCTTTATTTTCCGCCATGCCGGTGGCCTCCGCGCTTTCGGCGATCTGGCGGGTGGACAACTCGGCCAGCGCGGTGAAAATTAACTCCGCCTCGCTCATGTGGTCGCGCAGGTTTTGGGTCTTGAGGCCCTTGAGGTCCTTGTGCGCCTGGACGCTGACCTCGGCCCACTCCTGATGAATGATGTTGGTGAGGATGGCGTATTCGTCGCCCTTTTTGATGTCATGCCCGGCCCAGTAATCGGTGAGCTTGTTGCGTGTTTCCTGCCCGGTCATGCGTTGCTCAATCCACTTGCCGCTGCGGCCCTGTTTCTGCCAGGTCTCACGGGCGCGGTCGAGGGAGCGGGCGGGGTCGGACATCTCCTGCATCCGTTCATAGCCTACCTTGGCCAGCCAGAGCTTGATCGGTTCGGCCTTGGGGCTAGGGACGGACTGCACCAGGCGCAGCAGGGTTTCGGCGGTGGCGGTATCAGTGAGGTAATGCTTGCCGTCGGCAGCGGGCAATTTCAGTCGGTTACATTTTGTAACCGACTCACTGCCTTCCTTTGCAAGCCGGTTTTTGAGGACCTTCCAGTAATTTCTGGCTGCCTGAAAATCATCTTGTTGTGTAAGCACTTGAATAATGTCCACCACCGAGAACCACCAGGTTTCGGTCTCCTCGTCGTAGACGCGGCGGATGGCGTGGTCTTCAAACTGGGCGGGCAGGTGTTTCATGGGTACTCCTTTACAGCTCTCCGGTAAAGGCTTTGTGGAGCAGCGACTTTTTCAATGAGTCCAGCGCGGCCAACTTGCGCTGGGAGAGGCTCGCGAGGCGTTGGGTTTCTTCCGAAAGGCTTTGGATTTGATCGACTAACACTTTCTGAGCTGCAAACGGTGGGAACGGAATCGCCAGCGCCGAAAGCATTCCTTGATTCAAACTCTTGATATTCGTGCCTGTGCCACCTTCGGTAAGCAACTTTCTCGAACCTGCAGATTTCATAAAATGACAGACGTATTTCGGAAGGACGCTGCTGTTCGATAGTCTGATGCGAATCGTAAAACCTGAATGGGAAATCTTCCCTGTTACTTCGCCCACCAGAATACACCGGCCAATCAGGTCAATGTTGCCGTTTGAGCGGACAGCGAGGATGTCGTCCTGCTTCAAAGAATCTAGTTCACTGAGCTTGCCGTCAATCGTGACCGTGTCGAGGTCGTCCAGCGGCGCGGAAAAGTGCTTTTGAAAGTTCCGTACACCAACGATTTTAATTCGTTCGCCTTTGCTGTCCTTCGTGTAGTTGATTCCATTACGAAAGGTTGCAAGTTCGCCCAACGGTTTCTCCACCCACCCCGCGCCGCGCTGGGTGAAGACGCCTTGCAGATGGCTCTCGAAAAGGGCGCGGGCGTTTTGGAGATTCTTTTCAGCGTTGGTTTTGGCGGTAGCGATGCCCGCAAACGCTTCGTCGAGGAGGCCGACGATCCGCTGCTGTTCAGGAAGCGGGGGGATAGGAACAGGAAGGTTTTCGAAGTGTCGGCGTCTTAGCGACTTGACCGTGGCGCCTACTGCGACGCTTGGAAAGTAGTCCGATCGGTGATGCAGAAAGTGATAAAGAAACCGAACGTCGAGATCCGGGCGAAAGTCGAAGAGCGCGTATGCGCGCTGGTGCAAATCGAACTTTCCATTGAAGTGTTTCGGAAAAAACTCTTTTCCTTCACCGGGGATAATTAGCGCTTCGCAGTCATACAAGAACCGGCTGCTCCGCTTAATGGTTTTCGAACGGTCGAAGAACGCGTAGGGACCGTCAATAACGGCATCCTGGGTGTCAGACTCCCCGCTGGAGATCGAGCAGAGTTTGCCCATTGGGACAAGTTGCCACCCCGTCTTCATAGAAGCGCCTTAATGTTCCCCAACACCTCGGCACTCTCGGCGTCCAGCGCCGCGATTTCCTCCATGATCTCCTGAGGGTTACGGTGCTTGACTGCCTCGCCGCCGTTCGGGTTCTTCACGGAGAGGTCAAAGATCGTCGGGTCGATGGTCTTCGCGTCCACGCTCCAGCTCTTGAGCGAGTCGGCAAAGGTTTTTTGCAGCTTCACGAATTCGGCGAGGTCGTCGTCGTTGAGCGGGTTAGTTTTACCGAGGTTGCGGCCGGGATCAAGCTGGTAGTACCAGATCTTGCGGGTCTTGCTGCCCTTCTCGAAGAAGAGCACCACAGTCTTCACCCCCGCGCCTTGAAACGTGCCGCCGGGGCAGTTGAGCACGGTGTGCAAATTACAGCTTTCCAGTAGGAGCTTGCGAAGGCTCACGGAGGCGTTGTCGGTGTTGGAGAGGAAAGTGTTTTTAATCACCACGCCGCCGCGCCCGCCGGCCTTGATTATTTTGATGAAGTGCTGGAGGAAAAGGAAGGCGGTCTCCCCGGTTCGGATGGGGAAGTTCTGCTGCACTTCTTTACGTTCTTTGCCGCCGAAGGGCGGATTGGCGAGCACCACGTCGTAGCGGTCCTTCTCCTGAATGTCGGCGAGGTTTTCGGAGAGGGTGTTGGTGTGGACGATGTTGGGCGCCTCGATGCCGTGCAGGATCATGTTCATGATCGCAATCACGTAGGCGAGGGACTTCTTTTCCTTGCCGTAGAAGGTGCGGGTCTGGAGGGTAGTGAGCTCCTTGGTCGTCAGGTTCTTATGTGCCTTGAGGTAATCGAACGACTCGCACAAAAATCCCGCCGAACCGCAGGCGCCGTCGTAAATCCGCTCGCCGAGCTTCGGCTGGACTACCTGAACGATGGCGCGAATGAGCGGGCGCGGAGTGTAATACTCGCCGCCGTTGCGCCCGGCGTTGCCCATGTTCTTGATCTTGGCCTCGTAGAGATGACTCAGCTCGTGCTTCTCGGTCTGCGATCGGAATCGCAACGCGTCGATGTGGTCGATGATCTCGCGCAGGTTGTAGCCGCTCTGGATCTTATTTTTGATCTCGCCGAAAATCTGCCCGATTTTGTATTCGATGGTGTTCGGCCCGCTGGCCTTCTGTGTGAAGCCGTGCAGATAGGGGAAGAGCTTCTGATTGACGAAGTCGCGGAGGTCGTCGCCGGTCAGGGCAGCGTTGTGGTCGATCTTGCCGTCCTTGCCCTTGGGCGCGGCCCAGCTTTCCCAGCGGAAAGGCTTGTCAAGGATGAAGGTGTATTTCTTTCCATCCAGCGCGGCTTCATCGGCTTTATCCTGCTCCAGCCCGTCGAGGTATTTCAGAAACAGGAGCCACGAGGTCTGCTCGGTGTAATCCAGCTCGGTGGTGCAGCCGGCTTCTTTCCAGAGGACGTCGTCGATATTTTTGAAGGCCTGTTCGAACATGGACACCTATTTTTAAAATGATGGTTGCGCAGTTGATTGCTATTTCTTGGAGCGATGTTTCCACAGAACGGGAGTTCGGTCGAAAATAATCTGATGAGGGATACTACCGAAAAGCGCCGAAAAAGGCAAACAAGGAGGTCTTCATTTTTGCGGGCGGAATCATACGCCGCGTCTTCTATCCCCCGACATGATGCACTCGGACCCGGTCTTCAAAGCCTGCGAAGTCTTCTCTCAAGCTCTTTGCGGGGGATTACGGAGAGGATTTCAATTGTTTTTCCCAAGATTCGATAAACGATGCGGAAGTCGCCGGAACGAAGCCTAAGAAGAGGAGGCCGAAACCCACGGAGGATTTTTATTTCAGTGTTACCTTTCGGAAGCGGGTCGGTTTCGAGGATCTTCATTTTTGTTAGGATCTGAAGACGGATCAGAGGTTCAAGAGCATTAAGCTCTTTTTGTGCGCCTTTTAAGATTTGAACTTCATGCCTTTTTACCAAGCGCCTGCTCCGTTGCCTGAACCATTTCGTCCAAACTCAAGGCACCTTTGGACTGATAATTCTTTGGTTTCGTTTTCAGACGCTTTTCCATCAGCTTTGTCAAAACATAATCTTCTAAATCATCCTCGCTAAAGGCCTGAATCAGTGCGGCAGGCTTGCCTTTAATGGTAACAATAAGGTCCTCTTTTTTTGCCTGTTTAAGGACTTTCGCCGTATTAATATTCAGTTCTCTGGAATTGATCATTTTCATTGAAGATCTCCTGCAGGCTTTTTACACTACAATACTTTTACACTACAATACAAGGGGAAGAAGGCAGTGTCAAGAGATCATTGGCCGGCGGGTTCGGTCTTCTCCCGCTCCGGCAAATCCAACCCGTGCATTCTGGCGAAGATCTCCCAGTCGAACGGCCGGGGTTCCACATGGTGGAGCGGGATCGCCTGGATCGGGCCGCCTTCGACGCGGCCTCCCAGCAGACAGCCGACGGCGGTTTCGGGTTGCTCCACCAGGCGGCGGACCGCTTCGTAGGCGAGGTCCTGCGCGAGGGTCTTGTCTTCCGGGACCGGCGGGGCGCCGCGCAGGGTGTGTCCTAAGATCGTCGCCTTGGTCGCGACGGTGAGGGGGTAGTGGTCGGCGTCGGGCCTCATCTGCGGCCATTGGGCGATGGTTTGAGCGACATACTCGACGAGGCCGTGGACCCCCCCGCGGGGATCATGCCTGTGCGGGGTCTTTTCGGCGACCACAAAAATATGGCTTTTGTTCGGGACGCCGAGGGTCCGCTTGAGGGTGCCGAGGATCACGCCGTCGATGTAGGCATTCGGGTCGGGATGCTCGTTGACCAGAATTCCCTCGGCGCGGGCCTGGTAGGCGCAGGCGAGCGCCAGGTGCCCGGAGCCGGCCCCCATCACCTCCACGAAGAAGACGCTCCCCATCGCGGCGCTGGTCGCCTTCAGCGATTCGAGCGATTGGTTCGCGAGCGCCACGGCGGAGTGAAACCCGAGCGAGGTGGCGCCGGCGAGGTTGTTGTCGATCGTGCCGGGCAGGCCGACGACCTGGACGCCGTAATTTTCAAAAAGCGCCCGCGCCCCCCGCAGGCTTCCGTCTCCTCCGATGACGATCAGGGCGCCGTCTTCGAGGTAGGGAGCGAGATTTTTCATGGCGGCCTGCTGCACCCGCTCGTCTTTGAAATCTTCGAACCGGCTGCTCCCGATTGGGCTGCTTGCCTGTTTCGCCATTCCGCGCATCTCCCGCTCGCTGAACTGCTCGATCCAGTTGTTCGCCAATCCTAAGAAGCCATGCCGGACGAAATGGACCGAGATCCCCAGCCGGTCTCCGGTGGCGCGCAGCTCCTTCAGCGCCGCCCCCGCCCCCGCAAAGTCGCCGCCGGAGACGAGCGCGACCAGCTTGCGGATCTGCCGCGGCTTGAGGGTGACATGGCCGACCCGGACCTTCTCGACGCTGAGCCAGGCCTCCCTTGCGGTGCGGTCCCGTTCGGAGAGGCCGACCGCGGTCGAGTAGCCGGAGAACTGGCCCTGTTCATAGGCCAATAGAACGACGTTGTCCTGCCCCTCCTTGTATTCGCCATATTCACTGAAGGCCTCCTGGAACGGACGGGGATCGAGGTAGGTGACCAGCGCCCGCAGCGTGGCGCTGTGGGTGTAGAGGCAGGCGACCTCTCCCAGTCGCGATTGCGCGATACGGTGGAGGCCGTCGACTACGTCGACATAAAGATCGAAGAAAGAATGGCCGCCGGGATAGCTGTAGAGGGGATGCTTGAGAAGCCGCTTGGCGGTTTTGACGTCCACCCCAAACGCGCGGGCGGCCTCTTCGGCCTCGGCTGTTTTTTCAATCCCGGTTGCCCATCCGAAATCCTGAGATTCCAGCGTGGGATCAGCCGTCGGCTGAATCGGAAGGTACTCCCGGATCATGGCGCCGGTTACCCGTTCGAAGAGCTGCTTGGTGTTGGGGCTGCTGCTGATGTGGTGATGAAAGCGCTTTGGATCGAGGTAGTTCTGCAGGTGGAGAAAATCGAGCTGCTGCCCGATCACCCCGATCATCCGCGCCAGGGCGGCGCCGACGGCGTCCGCCTTCATCATCCCCGGCCCGAGATCGAGCATGTTGGCCAGGCGGCGGCCGACCCGGTGGGTCTTGCTCTCCACGCGGGAGACGCCGTGACGCAGGGTGAAGAGAAGGGTGCGGCCGGTGAGATCGCGCGGCAGGAGCCAGAATCGGTCGTCTCCGAGATCGAGGACGATCCGTCCCTCGGCCAGCTGCGGGGTGAGGTGCTCCCTCGGCACGATGGCGACCGGACGGCGGCCGACCGGTTTCTGAACAGACCCGATCGGGGCGCGGTAGAGCGGGGAGAGCCCTCCATCGGACAGGACCTTGTTCCAGGCGGCAAAGAAAATCAGTTCGTCCCCCCCGCATCCCTCCTCCATCAGCGACCGCCGGGCGGCGCGGTAGGTCTCGGCGCTGGGGAAGCCGGCCTGGGCCCGCTCCACGAAAGTCCGGATCTGCTGCGTCGCCGCTTCGGCGCGCCGCAGGCGGTCGGTGGACGGGGGCGGGGGCGGTGGCAACGAGACCCCTTCGCCCGGCGTCCGTTGGGATAGGGTCTCCCCGTAGGCCAGGAGCGCTTCGAGGGTAAGAAAGGAGAGCTGCGTTTTTTCGGAGTCCATGAAAGACCTCTCAACCAGGCTTGGGGGGGCGAATTCAGTGTACATGACAATAATATCTCAATGCAATTGGGGCTCCGCCCCAAGCCCGGCCGCGGGGCCGCCGCGCTGCGGCCCCTCCGGCGTCCCCGAGCGCCGGGGTGCCCCCTGGACCCCGACGGTCGGAAGCGAGCGCGACCGCAGGAGTGCGCTGCGGACTGCGACTTCAAGCCGACCTGAAAAGGTAGGTGGGACGCCGATGCGTAGTGGGCCCCCGTGTGCGGGGAGACCTCACCGGGAAGAGGGAAAGATCTGTTTTCGATATCTTTTCTTTTCATCTAATGGTGCCTGTCCCGTGATCAGAAAAGCCCCGTTGGCGATGGGAAGATTAATCCTACTGACTTGTCTACCGCGCGTCAGCGCTATGATCAGACGTATCACCTACCACTTCAGGTCGGCTGTCTGAATGCGCAGTCCGCGAAGCATTATCGCGGTCGCGCAGAGTTTCGACCGCCGGGGGGCAGGGGTACAACCCCGCTGCCCTGGGGAAGCCGGAGGGGGGGTGGGCACGCACCCCCCCGCGGTGGGGCTTGGGGCAACGCCCCATTCCAATCCCTTTTGATTCCTAATTCTCATTCCTAAGTTCTGATTGATCTTTCGATGATTTCTAATCCCTTTTCCGTTTCTTCTTCGGACAGTGTCAGGGGGGGGGCGATTCGGACGACGTTGTTTGTGTGGAGGGTCCAGCCTAAGATGAGGCCGGCATGGAGGGCTTCTTTGACGAAGCGCGCGGTCTCTTCGGCGTCTGAGAGTTCGAGGCCGATCATCATCCCTTTGCCGCGGACGGCCCGGATTGTTTTTTTCTTTTCGGCCATTTTTCTGAGCGCCGCTTGAATCTTCTCTCCCGTGATTTCCGCTTTTCTGGGCAGGTCGTTTTCCAGGATAAAATTCAGACTCGCCAGGCCGGCGGCGCAGGAGACGGGGTGGCCGCCGAATGTCGTGACGTGGGAAAGCGGGGGGTCGGACGAGAGGGTTTTCATGATGGCGGGGCTGGAGATGAAGGCGCCGAGCGGCATGCCGCCCCCCATTGATTTGGCGAGGGTGAGGATGTCGGGGATGACGTTCCAGTGCGCCATGGCGAAGAGCTTACCGGTCCGGCCGAAGCCGGTCTGGACTTCGTCGAAGATCAACAGCGCGCCGGTCTCGCTGCAACGGGCGCGCAGCGCCGGAAGAAAATCGTCGTGGGGGATCCGCATTCCTCCCTCCCCCTGGATCGGCTCGATGATGACGGCGGCGACAGATTCGTCGATTTGATCGAGCTTGCTCACATCATTAAACGGGAGAAAGGTGACGCCGGGAAGGAGCGGCTCGAACGGCGTTCGGTAGATTTCCCGGCCGGTCACCGAGCAGGCGCCCTGCGTGTCGCCGTGAAAACTCCCTTCAAAGCTGATCAGCCGCTTCCGGCCGGTCCATTTCTTCGCGAGCTTCAGCGCCCCTTCGTTTGCTTCGGTTCCGCTGTTGGTGAAGTAGACCTGTGAGAGCGGGCCCGGAAGAACCGAGGCGAGCTTCGCGGCGAGGTTAACCTGTGGAGATTGGATATATTCCCCGTAGACCATCACGTGAAGGTATTTCTCCGCCTGCTCCTGAATCGCCTTCACCACCGCGGCATTGGTATGGCCGATATTGGCGACGCCGATGCCGGAGATAAAATCGAGATAGCTCTTTCCCTCCCTGGTATAAAGATAGGCGCCTGCGGCACGATCGATTTCGAGGCCGATCGGATCGGGGGAGGTCTGGCAGAGATGCTTGAGGAACGCCTCGCGCCGTGAGGTCACGGGTTCTCCCAATCGACGAAGCGGAGGAGGTTCAGGAGGCGGAATCGGCCGTCATGATGCCAGGTCATCGGCGGTTTTTGCATCTTCCCCACCGGGCAGATCCGGTTCACCCCCAGCTGCGCCAGGGGGGGGACGATCTGCGGCTGGCGCTCCGTCGGGACGGCGATTCCGACCGCCTGAAGGAAGGAGCGGATCGGTTCCAGATGGGTCGGGACTTCAGTCAGATCGGCCACCGGTTTCACCCAGATCGTCCGCGCGAGGGGAGAGATCGAGAAATGGGGATCGGGGTCGTAGAGAACGGTCCAGTCGAGCCCTTTCGGACTTGGGAAGACCTTGCCCCCCCTCAACGGAAGCGATCCGCGAAGCTGCTGGATCTGCGCCGCCTCGGCGGGGGAGGTCGGTCCTTTGGGGAGCTGATGGGAGACGACATAGAGCGACTGGGCCAGCCATTGCGCAAACTCCAGCGGCGACGCGGCCCCTCCCTCCTCGACATAGTAAAGGTGGGGAGAGAGGCATCCCCTTTGATCGTAAAGGGCGATGTCGATCGCCGCCTGTTCGGAAAGGTGGGGATCGACCGCTTCTCTCGCGATGATTCCCAGGCTCAATTTATGGCCGTGATAAATCGCCCGGGTCGTCGGCGGCACCTTTTCACGGATCTCCTCGATGGTCTCGTCGCTGCCGTAGACGATGACCAGGTCGGCTTTTTCAAAAGCCGCTTCGGTGATCTCAACGGCATGATGATCCCAGGTCATCACGGCGAGACTGTTCGCCAGGTCGGGCGCAATTTCGGAGAGCGACCGGGCAAAGAGGACCGGCAGAAGGAACTCTTCCATGCTGACCTTGGCGAGATTGGACGATTTTGCCAGAAGGCCGCAGGCGAGGCTCAGGACGGAGGCGCCGGCCGCGTTTCCCGGAAGGAGATGACTGATCAGGCGCGGCCCGAACGCCCGATAAAATCCGCTCCCCTTCCGCTTCGGCCGGAAGTGATCGAGCAGGCTCGGATCTCCGAGCTCTTCTTCAAGAAGTTGAATCAGAACGGGCCGGGTTAAATTCTGGAATAAATCGTCGAGGCTCACCTCGATCATCTCTTTCGACGCGCCGGTCAGAAGGGGAAGGGCCGCTTCGGCCTCCTGCCGGACCGGGTCTTTGTGATTCAGCCAGCGCTGCGCGGCGAGATCGATCCAATCGACGATTTTGAAAATGGAGTGTCCGACCAGTTTTTCGTGAGACCGGATCAACCCCTCTCCAATCTGCGCAATCCGGGCGGGAGTGAGAACGGGAAAATAGAACGTCACCCCGTTGATTTCCCGTCGCACCTCCTCCACTGAAATATGGGAAAGAAAATATCCTTTTAAAATAAGCCCTCAAGCGAAAATTTACGGCGTTCCTTCATGGTCTTCACCTGCACCGATCATTCACCGGCTCGCACGGCCCGGCGTCATCTTTAAAGTAAGTTCTAGCGCGAAAATTTACGGCGCTCAATTTTATTTTTATCAAAGGCCGCGCTCCTGAAGCGGGCCTTTTTCCAAAAGGTCGTCGAGGGTGAGGGAGCAGCCTTTGGCGTCGGCGCCGGTCGCCCGACCGATCAATAGAAATCCCCCATCGACTTCCCGCCCGATGTCTTCGGTCAGGATCGCCGCCACGGAGTCGATGTTGGCGAGATCGATATGGGCCAGCAGGCCGATCTCTCCCTTGGCCACCGGCTGGAGCGTCTCAGGGGAGAGGACGCGCGTCCGGACTTGCGGGGGAGGGGCGTAGGCGCGAAGAGACTCCCGCCCCGCGATCCGGTCATAAAACTGAGAGGTCATCTCCGCCATCCCGTATTCGTTGACGCAGTTTTCAGCCGGAATTCCCCACTGCTGTTCGGCCATCGCATAAATCCACTCCCGGGAGACCTCCCGCGACTTTCCCTTGAACCCGCCCGTGTCCATCAGCCGGCTCCCCTTCGGCAAAATCAGCGGAAACGACCGCTCCTCATGAAAGTCAATGAAGTGAACGAACGAGAACGAGGTCCCCAGAAGGCAGACCGGCTCTCTGATCTCCGCCAGATCGTAGGCGAGCCGCTCCCCCTGAAGCCGTCCCCGCTCGATATAATACCGGCTCTCCCCGGTTCCATACGCCTCTCGAACGGTTTCCATCATGTGGGAAAGGGAGGAGTCGGGCGCCTCGTCCGGCGAAGGGGTCAAGATGGCCAGCCGGATCTTTTTCCCCTCCGGCATCAGGTGTTTTCCAAAATGGGAGAGGATGGCCGCGTTTGATAGTTCCGGATCGAAGAGGTAGTGCCGGCTTTTGTCCTCGCCGGTCGTCCCGCTCGAACGGAAGATTTTTTTCGCTTCTCTGAGGGGCCGGCAGGCGATGTCGAGCAGCTTGAAGGCCATCACCGGAAGAAACGGAATCTCTTCCCAGCGCCGGACGAGACCGGGCTCCTTTTTTTGTGAGAGAGAAAATTGGCGGTAAGCGGGGTTACGGTTGAATTGATATTCAAAGAGCTGAAGGGCGGCGGGGTTGAATAGACTGTCGGAAGCCTGGGCCGATTCCGCTTGAATCAATCGAAGAATCATCTCTCGCATCAGTCAGAGATACTATAAGGGATTGATGATGTCAAGCCTGATCCGTCGATAAGGCGGCATTTGCTGTGTTGTCACCTTTGCTTCGCGTCCTCACGTACAGAAGTACGCTGCGGGTCGAAGCTTCGGCTCCGGCATTGCGACCCACTTCCAGCAATAGAATCCCGGAAGTCCCCGGAGGGGGCAACTGCCACCTTCTCAACGGCCAGGTTTTAAGGATGATGGGCTCACGGTTCTTTCATGGACATCATTTTGGCCATCTGGTATAGTCTTGCACTTGGACGGAGGGTAGGAACGCACGATGACCGAATGGCTTCAGGCGGTGGTGTTGGGGCTGGTGGAGGGATTCACCGAGTTCATTCCGGTCTCTTCGACCGGGCATCTGATCGTGGCGGGGCAGCTCATCGGCTTTGAAGGCCCCAAGGCGAACACCTTCGACGTCTTCATTCAACTCGGCGCGATTCTCGCGGTGGTCTTCCTCTACCGGGAACGATTCTTGAGCCTCCTCTCCTTTAAAGTAGGCCCAAGCGAAAGATTACGGCGTTCCTTTGAAAAAAAAGAGCGGTTCGCCGGTGTCAACGGCATCATTCTTCTGGCACTGACCACCCTTCCGGCCCTCCTGTTCGGCGCGGTGGCCCACTCCTATATTAAGAAGCACCTCTTCAACTCGGCGACGGTCGCCATCGGCCTGGGGGTGGGGGGGGTCGCGATTCTCCTCGCCGAACGGAACCTTCCGAAGGTGGAGCGGACCGGGCTCGACTCGCTGACCCGGCGGGACGCCCTGGCGGTCGGGTTTTTTCAATGCCTGGCGATGTGGCCCGGTGTCTCCCGGTCCGCTTCGACCATTCTCGGCGGCATGTTCATCGGGCTGGAACGGAAAACGGCGGCGGAATACTCTTTTCTCGCCGCGGTGCCGGTGATGTTCGCCGCGACGGCGTACGACCTCTACAAAAGCCGGGCGTTCTTAACGTCTTCGGATGTGCCTCTTTTCCTGGTCGGATTTGTCGTCTCGTTTGTCTCCGCCTGGTTTGCGATTAAATTCTTCATCCATCTTCTTGGAAGCCATACCCTCAAGCCGTTCGGATGGTATCGGATTGCATTGGCCCTGGTGATCTTTTGGGTTATGGGATCCTTCTGATCAGCTGAGCGCCGTGATCTTGCGCGCCAGGACCTATTTCAATCGGTCCGGCTCTTTTTGGATGATTCATGCGACCCGGAAGCGACAGAGAGCAGGCCCCGGAGCGACTTCTCAAACCCGGCGGCGGAAAAAAGTGGCTGACCCCCGGCATCCTCGGTCTCGGCCTGACCAGCTTCTTCGCCGACATGAGTTATGAGATGGCGACCGCCGTCCTCCCGATGTTTCTGGCGACCCTCGGAGGGGGGGCGGTGATGCTCGGCGCGATCGAAGGGCTCTCCGACGCCGCATCGAGTTTCGTCAAGCTCGGCATGGGATACTACAGCGACCGGATCGGGCGGCGAAAGCCATTGATCGTCCTCGGCTATGTCATGAGCGCCGCCAAGGGGATGCTCGCCTTCGCCGCCTCCCCCTTCCATGTCCTCCTGGTCCGGACCTTTGCCTGGATGGGCCGCGGCGTCCGGGGGCCGGTGCGGGACGCGCTGATGGCCGACCTGGTCGATCCGGCCTATTACGGACGGGTCTTTGGGTTCCACCGGATGATGGACACCGCCGGCGCCATCGCCGGTCCGCTCATCGCCCTGTCGCTGATCGGCGTTCTCTCGTTCCAGTCGATCTTTCTCGTCTCCTTTCTTCCCGCCCTGCTGGCGATTGCCTCCGTCCTCTTTTTAGTTCAGGATAAAGTCAGAAAACCGGATCAGACGGCCCGCCTCCGCTCCGGCATTGCTTCCCTCCCCCGATCGTTCCGGCTTTTCCTGGCGAGCGCCGGTCTCTTCGGCCTCGGAAACTTTGCGCACACCCTCCTGATCCTCCGGGCCAGCGAACTGCTGACGCGGGACCACGGCCCCGCGCGGGCCGCGAACCTGGCGGTTTTTCTCTACCTGCTCCACAATGTTTTTTACGCCGCCCTTTCCTGCCCGGTCGGCCGGCTCTCCGACCGGATCGGCAAGCGGGGCCTTCTGGGACTGGGGTATTTTCTCTTCGCGCTGATGAGCGTCGGTTTTATCTTCGTCCCCCCGGTCAAGTCGTACGTCGGCTGGCTTCCGGCGCTCCTTTTTTTGATGCTTCTTTTTGCCCTGGCCGGAACCTATGTTGCGCTGGTCGATTCGATGGAGGGGGCGCTGGCCGCCGAACTGCTGCCGGAGCCGCTTCGCGGAACCGGCTACGGGATGCTCGGCCTGGTGAAAGGGGTCGGCAATTTGATTTCCAGTTTTACCGTCGGGGTTCTCTGGTCTTTTTTTTCGCCGGCGGCCGGGTTTCTCTACGCTGCCATCATGGCCCTCGCAGGGGGGATCTTGCTTTACCGCCTGCCGGGCCGATCCAACGGTTGAACATTTAAGATCGGAGAGCTGGGATGCTGTTTGATTCGACCCTGTCTGGAAAATCGACTGGCAATGATGGAATTGATTTTACGGAGTTCATGTGATCTATCCCGGTCGTCCGGAATTTCAAAAGCCCCTGTATTCCTTCCCACTTGACATATATGTATATCGTACATATAATAAATGATGCGCTTTCAATTCGATCCCAAGAAGGCGGCAACCAACCTCAAAAAGCACAGGGTGTCGTTTGCTGATGCGGAGGGGGTGTTTCTCGACCCCCTTGCGATCCATCGGGAAGACCCCGATACCGAAAATGAAGAAAGATTCATCGCTCTTGGAATGGGAAGCGCCGGAGGAATCTTGGTGGTTGTTTATACGCTTCGTGATGACGAAATCCGGCTGATTTCGGCTCGTCGCGCAACACGTAAAGAGGTAAAGGATTATGAGAGCTGAATACGATTTTTCCAAGGGTAAACGTCGCGCGCTGATCCCGACAAAGGGCAAGACACGTATCACCATTTATATCGATGATGTGGTGATCGAGGAGTTCCGCGCCCGCGCTGAAAAGGCAGGGACCGGCTATCAAACCATGATGAATGATGCGCTCAAAGCTTACTTGGCCGGTAGCGCTGAAGGGCTGATCACCGAGTCGATCTTGAGGCGGGTCATTCGGGAAGAGTTGCCGGAGCCTTCGCGGCGAACAACTCGCACCAGCCGACGCGCAAAGACCGCGCGCCGCTGAGCTAGCTATTGAAACGTAGGAACGGGGTTGCGTCTTGCAATCATGTATTGTCATAATGCAAGACGCGACCCCACGCTACGCGACGACCCCACGCTACGCGACCCCATCCGCGACCGCTAAAGGACTCCGCCCTGGCCCGGCTCTGGAAAACCGCCCGGCGGACGGCCATTTCAAAAGGTTCTTGGTCATCTAAGCGGATGTGACATACGATACTCGTCTGTCGTTTCAAAGAAGAAGTTTTCTGTCTATTTACACGCTTTTTGAGGATGTCTCAGAGAAACCACCTTGATTGTTTTAACCAATGTTACTATAGTTAACATGAAATGAAGATCAATACCTTAAAAGAAATGAAAGCTGCGGCTCTGCCACGCCCTTCCGCGCGATATAAAGATGTCACCGAAAAGAAGTCGGGCGGGGCAACGTATACACCCGAGAACCTAGCCAGTTTTGTTGCAGGGCAGATCGTTTCGCACCTATCCACAACTCTCCGCACGCCCCTGCGAGTACTCGACCCAGCAGTTGGTGAAGGAGCTCTTCTAGTAAGCCTTTTGAATCAGCTCAAGTGTCGCGGGATTGAGGACGTTGATGTCCATGGGTTCGAGACTAATGACAGCGCCCTCAAAGCGGCCAGTGAACGCTTGCGGCTCCTTTTCCCGAACGCAAGGCTCCACCTCACTTCGGAGAATTTTCTCAACTTCGTTGACCGCTCTGATAACCTCTTTGCATTTCACTTTCCTATAATATTCGATCTTATAATCGCAAACCCTCCATACGTCCGCACTCAGGTCCTTGGAGCAGACCTAGCTCAGAAGATCGCCCGGCAGTATGGGCTAACAGGCCGCATAGATCTCTATTACGCCTTTGTTCTTGCGATGGGGTTGGTTCTAGCAAAAGAGGGCACGGCCGGGATTATCGTCTCGAACCGGTTCATGACGACCAAATCCGGCGCCTCTGTCCGGAAAGCAATTCTGGAGTCTTTCCACCTAAAGCACGTTTGGGATCTCGGGGATACGAAACTTTTTGACGCCGCCGTTCTCCCCGCTGTTCTCTTACTTCACCATCGCGAGACAAGCGGTCAGCGCTGTACCCCAGCGTTCACCAGTATCTACGAAACACAGGGTATCCCTTCCGCTCATGCTCACGACCCTATCAATGCGCTGGAGCACGCGGGAACAGTCTCTGTACAGGACGGCCGTAATTTTCATGTACAACATGGGAAGTTGAAGGCCCTTAAGGATGACGTTTGGCGCGTTGCAACAGTCAGTTCCGATGCTTGGCTATCTACTGTCGAGGCCCATACTTGGGCAAGCTTTGGCGACATTGGCAACATTCGCGTTGGCATCAAAACCTGCGCCGATAAGGTTTTCATACGCTCGGACTGGACTACCCTTCCAAAAAATCAGCAGCCCGAATTGTTGCTCCCCTTGACTACCCATCATATAGCCAGGCGGTTCAAGCCAGACTCGCAGAACCGTTCTGCGCAGGTGGTTTATCCCCACACCGTGATTAATGGTCACCGGCAAGCCGTCGACTTAAATCTTTATCCGAAAACAAAACTCTATTTGGAAGCACACCACCACACGCTCTCTGCACGCACCTACGTTACTGAGGCGGGCCGCCAGTGGTATGAGATCTGGGTTCCGCAAGATCCCAATGCATGGTGCGGCCCAAAGCTTGTATTCCGTGACATTTCTGAACTGCCGACATTCTGGGTCGATCAAGAAGACACCGTGGTCAACGGCGATTGCTACTGGCTGGCCGCCCGCTCCAAGGAGCAAGAAGAGCTGCTGTGGCTGGCTCTTGCCGTAAGCAATTCAACATTCATAGAAGCTTTTTACGATCACAGCTTCAACAACAAGCTTTACGCTGGCCGGAGACGTTTCATCACCCAGTATGTTGAGCGTTTCCCCCTGCCCGATCCGAGCACCCCGCTTGCATGTCAGATGGTCGCACTATCCAGAGAAATCTATCAACTCACGCCCTCTGAAGAAGCTCGCCCCCTAGAGCTACGGTTAAATGCCCTAGTCTGGAAGGCCTTTGACTTATCCATTGAAAAAGTCGTTCGGTAGAGGGATCTGAAGCTTCTTGTTCAGAACTTTGCCCTGAAACTGTGGGAAGCGATCGAAAAAATCGATTCCGGTGGCCAGGAAAACGTGTGTGATCTTTACCGTCTTGTTATTGATGACAGCATAGAACAGGGCATATCTCACGTCGCAATGTCGGATTTGACGGCCGCCCACCTTGGGCATATCCAGAGGATCTATACTGTTTGGTCGGACGAGCCCGAGATCTATCGTTGGTGAGGTCTGCAGTTTTACTTCGAGGAGTTGTTGCCGCACATCCGGGAATTGGCCATCATCCGCGTAGTCCAAATATCCGAGATGGTGGCAAACCAGTTTATGCAAATCCGCCCCTCGCCTTCTCTCTTGGTCGTGACCCGAATAGGGGAACGAAAGACCGATCATCCGCACCAGCCGCTTAAAAACAGAGTCTATCGGCACTACCAATCCGGTCAGCGGATTATCTGTGGGGGTGATCTTGCTTAAGTCAACCTGCCCTTTTAGATTGACCAGAAGTTGTTTGACAATTCCGGTATCTTCGGCGGAGATGAGCTCTGCTGGCTCAGTACCGCAGATGAGACTCGCTTGGTACTTCTGCGTCAGAGTGCCGGTAGTGTCCAGCTTCGCGAGTGCATCCCCAGCCACAACCTTTACCCGCTCGATCACGTCCCCGCCCGAGATACGAATGATGACATAGCGGCGAGTCGGTGCCAATTCTTCGTTCCATATCTGAAGATTGTTGGATTTTTGAGTGTACGTATCAAACATCTGGCCGGGAAAGCGAGGCTTTGTTCTTTTAAAGCTACGTGGCACAGGGTAACCCAGCGTCTTGCACACGGCACTTTTCACTACCTTTGATCGAGTTCTGAGCGGCAGTCCCGCAAGACGCATGCCACGCAGACCCCTATTGAGAAGTGCCTCAAGGGCTGGAGCCGGTATCCACAGCCGTTGATCGCCGATTTCGATCGGGTCGTAAATCGACAGCCCGCTGCGGGCTATGTCTTTGACGTAATGGTCGTATGAAGTGGGTGCAGTGTTCATCGAGCTTGGGGTCCGGTCAAGAGTCCGCTGCCAGGTCGATATGGAGAGATGTATCTAATTATCAAACAGATCTTTAACCTTGATATTAAGGGCTTGAGAAATTTTCTCGATATTTCCGAGCGTGATGTTTTTTTCCCCTCTTTCAATCATGCCTATATATGTGCGATGAACTCCGGCTTTCGCCGCCAATTCTTCTTGAGACAAACCTTTCCTTGTTCGCTCGCTGCGAACCTTTTCTTCGAACTTTACAAGGATTTCTTTTTTCATACAGAAAGGGGGTATTTACTTTGGCAGTATAATCCCCTGCTAACTTTAGTTCTACATACTATAGTTAGCATTTTTAGTTTTACTTAAATTGAATGCGCCCACTTTTATTGGCTCGCCGTTGTACCAGCAGACTGCCTTGGCTCTTCACTATAGGGACAAAAAAATGAGGGACACATCCCTATTTATTATTGGCATGGTCCCACGCGCCCAACCCGTCGCTGGAGCCCGGCCGCTAAAAAGCCGCCATGGTTTGGTCAGCATCGTTTCAGTGGCGGCTCGCCTCGAACGTGGGGCCGCATCCGGAGCACACGGGTGTGCTAGTTGATGGGGTGAAGCTTGGGAGTTGTATGAAGATCGTCCGGAGCGGCAGGGGCCTAGCCGCCAGGCGGGTGATCGGACCGTTCCGGACGGGGCATTCCCTTGATGATTTCGGGATTGATCCCAACGCCGAATTCAAAGACCAGCCGGCCGCCGCGGTCGGCTCCCAATGCAACCGCCGCCGACAAAAGAATCAATCCGACCAGAAGTCCCCAGCGATGAGAGATCCATTTTTTTCTTTGATTGATCCAGAAAATATAACCGGAGAGAAAGACCCCCATCAGGGTAGAGGCCACCATCCAGGCCGGGGGCGTCGTGACCGCGCGGATCGGTCGCTGCGACCAGGTTGGCGGCGATCAGGCCGGTCGGAAGGGTGATCATCGCGGAGAGGGTTCCCAGGTAGAGCATGCAGGTCGCGGGGAAATGAAATTTCTCATCGCGCAAAACGGCGAGTCCTTCCATCAGGAGCGCTCCCAAAAAGAAGGCGATCGGAAAATGAACCAGCAAGGGGTGGATATTATTCTTAAGAGCGGCCATTCCGGGGAACAATACGTCCATCTCATTTCCTCCTAATCGAACCGATTTTTTTCGGTTTCGGCCTCTTCGCGAGACGGAGTATATCACACCTCACTCCCGTCCTTCCGTCGTATTCCTTTCTCCCGTCGGTCTTCCGCCCACGCGGTGTTACCGACGTCAAAAGCTGTAGCGAAGTTCGGTATAGACCCGGTCGTTCGGATTAAAAAAGCCGATAAATCTAAAATCGTCCTGTTGGATGTTGCCTTCCCTTCCTTCAAAAAGATCGACGCCGAAGGAAACTTTTAAGCGATCGCTCCATTGATACTCGGCGCGGGGCCGGATCAACGCTTCCCGGTCGTTGAGCATGTAGAGTATGAAAAATTTCAAGATGAGGCGATCGTACATCAGGTTTTTTTGAAAAAAGAGACTGGCGCCCGATTCCACCCGCTCTGCAATCAGGGAGGGATCGTAATTGAAGATCCATTGCTGCGAAAACTGGAAAAAGGCGGCGACCCCGCCCGGCAGACGGGTGTCCCAGCCGAGGCCGTATTTCAAATGATTCCGCTTCATCTCGGTCAGATCGGAAACGCCGTCTCCGTTGAAATCGACCGGAAAAGTTCCGAAAATCTTTCCGACAACATAGGAGACTTCTCCTTTGAATAAATTTTCTCCGACTCCCCTCGTAGCGGAGAGTCCGAAGGTCCGGAGCCGATGGTAACGGGGGACGAAATCGGTCGTCCGGTTGGAGAGATCGCCGGCCAATCCGAAGAGGGTCCGGGAGGCGGTCGGAAAATCATCCCATGCATCGAGATAGCTGACCGCCAGATCGACCCCTTTCAAACTGCCTGAAAGCCGAAGGCCGGTTTCGGTGTTAAGGAGCGTTGTCGGCGGCGCTTCCAGCCCGGGCGGAAGCTGAAACTCCTCCCATTCGCTCCCCGGCGGGGCCGGCCGGTTGAACGTCAGGTCGGGAATCCAGACCCACTCCAGGGTCATCTCCTGAAAATAATAGTCGGCCTTGACCATCCAGAGCGGAATATACCGGTCGGTCAACTCGCGCAGCAGGAACTCGTTGAAGTCGAGCGGGTTGAGTTCATCGGTGATTCGAAACCCCTCAATCACCCCCCATCGGGCGATCTGCTTGCCGATTCGGACGTCGACCTTTTCAAAAAAGAGATCGGCGTAAAACTCCCGAATGCGGCTGTAGAAATGTTTTACATCCGAAATGTCCCTCGGCTCGGTCGGTTGAAACCGGTTCTGAAACGGGTTGGTGGCGTCAAGATCCTGCAGATCGTAGATGGCATCGTAGGAAATCCGGCCGATGCCGGTCCATTTCAGTTTCGGCGAGTGGCTGTAGCGGACGTCGATTTGATAAAACGTGAGGAGTTTGGTAAAGGCCGCCGATTCGCGATAGCGGTAAGCGGTTTCGTTTTGGATGAACTGGGCGGCTTCCCATTTTTCGGACTGCGCGCTGCCCGCGGCCGGAAAGAAAACGATCCAGTAGAGGCCTATCATCCAGGAAAAGGTTCGAATTCGGCGGATCGTCATCATCGGGGGGCGATGATATCGCTCTGAACCTGGAAAAGCAAGCTGAAGTCCAAGAGGGAAGCCGCTGGGAGAGGTTTCTCAAGCAGGCCTGCTTCTTGCACTATTACATAATGATCCTAACACGGTGAGAGTGTTATTTAAGAATAGGCTTAGAGGCCACGATAAGATCGGTTCAATGTGGAAAAGTTTTTCATATTTATTCCTTTTGCCGCTCCTTTTTTCCTCTTTTGCCGATGAGAAGTAAGGTGTGGGGGTCATGCAACGTGTAACAGGAGGGATCGTCAATGTTGGGTAATGGAATGATGGGTGCGGGCATTATTACAAATTCGGTGGTTGTTTTCGGCTTTTTCGTCTGGTTCGGTTTTTTTACCGTTTTGATCGTGACCTGCTTCTGGATGATGCAAAGCGTCCGGGGCCTGAAGGAAAAATACAATCTGCTCAGAGAACCGGCGGTTTATAAAAATGGGGCGCTCCTGAAGATCGGCGTCGCCGGCGGAAGGATCCACGGAAAAAATTCTAAACGGAGGGACCGGGCGGCATAAGATGTCAGGAGGCCGTCTTCACCTCCGCCCAAATCTTTCCCCTGTCTTCGCTTTTAAAAAGTCCCCTGCCGCTGCCGGCGTAGACCACATCGGGCCGAAGCGGGTCGATCGCAATCGCATTGATATCAATCTCACCGATCTTCTCCCACTTTTCTCCTTCATCCAGACTCTGGTAAAGGCCCCGGTTCGTTCCGGCGTAGAGGGTTTTCGGTTGAGTACGACTGACCACTACCGTGGTGATAAAGGGATCTTCGATTCCGCCTTTATCGATCTTGATCCATGATTCCCCTCTGTTTCGACTAAGATAAAAGCCCCTGGCGCTTCCGACGTAGACCGAATCGGGCTTTTCAGGATCGATGGCGATGCTGTTGATTCCAAGCGACATGGCGTTCACCCGCGTTTCCTTAACAAGCCCCTGATTGGAGGTTTTCCACGTCGCGCCGGCATCGGCGCTTTTGTAAATGCCCCCGCTGGTTCCGGCATAAAGGAGTGAGGGATTTTCAGGATCGATGGCCAGGGCCACCGTAAAGAGGCTATCGAGGCCGACGCTGGTCCGCTCCCAGCTCCCGCCGTTGTCGACACTCTTATAGACCCCCATCGTCGTTCCCGCATAGAGGATGGTCGGGGTTTTCGGATCGATCGCCAGCGCGTTGACGACGGCAATGTAATCTCTCATGCCGTTATTGATCAATCCCCAATTGCGGCCGTTGTCGACGCTCCGGTAAACCCCATCCGAGAAGGTTCCGACATAGAGGGTGGAAGGGACGGCGGGATTGATGGCGATCGATAAAATTTGGTAAGTTCCAAGCCCTTCTTCCATCGATTTCCACGTGGTCCCCTGATCGAGGCTTTTATGAAGCCCCTTGTCCGATGAGAAATAGAGAATCTCCGGCCGGTTCGGGTGAATGGCGATCGAGGAGACGGCGGGGCCACCTTTCTGGCAGCCGGGAAGGAAAAGCGGGGAGAAGAGCTGCAGCAGGAGGGTGCAAATTGAGAGAAAAAGCCTGAAAGCGCGGCCGGATTTTACGTTGAAAGAAGAACGTATCTTTAAGGTCCAAAACGGGGTGAGAGACCCGGCTTTTTGCAAAATCATTCGTCGGCCATCTTGCTCAGACCGGTCCATGTTCCAAACCATTTGTTTCCCTCTTTGTCGAACGCGATTGAGAACACGTTGTCGTCGAGAAGGCCGTCGGCCGTCGTATAGGTCTTCCATGTTTTTCCATCAAAGCGGGTGACCCCTTTATTCGTCGCCGCCCAGAGATTCCCCTTCGGATCGATTTCGAGGGCGTGAACAAAGTTTCCCCCGATGGTTCCATCGCCTGCGATATACGTCGTCCAGCGCGTTCCGTCGAATCGGGAGAGCCCGGCCCCCCAGGTGCCGATCCACTTTATATTCTGCCGGTCAATGGCGATGTCGAGAACGAAATTGGGGTTGGCCTTCCGGTTTTCTTTCTGATGCCGTCCATGGTGCCCTTCCTCGTAAGGATCGCTGTTCCCGTCCTGGGGCGGGCCGCCGGTCTCGGCGCCGAGGCCGTCCTCATGGGTATATCCCGTCCAGGTCCTGCCGTCGAAGCGATTGACCCCCCCCTCCGTGCCGAACCAGAAAATCCCATTCTGGTCTTTTGCGATGGCATAAACCCATTTGTCAAGCAGGCCGTCCTTCTGCGTATAAGTTTTGAAAGACTTCCCATCGAAGCGGCTGACCCCTTTCCAGGTAGCGACCCAGACGGTCCCGTCGGGATCAAAATAAATGTCATACACCCAGAGGTCTCCGAGGCCGGTCCCCGCAGGATAGATCGACCACGAATCGCCGTAGGTGGTCTTCCCCCCGCCGTAGGGGGTGAAGGTGGTCCACCCTGCACCGTCGTATCGGGAGAGGCCGCCGCCGTACGTGCCGATCCATTTGACCCCGTTCGGGTCGACCGCCACTTTATAGATGCCGTTCGAGAGAAGACCGCCTGTGGATCGGACGGTGAAGATCTGATGCTGGTCCGACGTCGCTGTATTATACCGGATTATCCCGTTGGAGAGTCCTAGCCAAAGGGTGTTTCCTTCGAAGGCGAGACTTTTGACGTTGGCGCCGGTTTCAAAATTGGTAAAATGGGGCAGCCGAACCGCTTGAACGGGCGCCGGTGGGGAGGGCTGCGGTTGAGAACATCCGGTGGAGTAAAGAATCAATATTACGAGGAAATAAAGTTGTATTCTCAATCGAAAGTGAACTCACTTTTTATTGACAAACCCTAAAGTTGGTAGTATTCTACACAACGTCGCCCGTCTTTTCAAGCGAGTGGATTGCGAAAGGTCCTCGATGAACCGCTTTGGGTTAGAGGGCGGATAGCTCAATTGGTAGAGCGTCGGCCTTACAAGCCGAAGGTCACAGGTTCGATCCCTGTTCCGCCTACCAAAGCTGGAACAGGCAGTGCTTCGCGGACATCTTCTCCCTTGTGAGACGGAGTAAGAAACGAATATCGGACGATTGTCGCCGCGAGTCGTCCGGGGGTATTTAAGTCGGGGCTGTAGTTCAGCTGGTTAGAACGCCGGCCTGTCACGCCGGAGGTCGCGGGTTCGATCCCCGTCGGCCCCGCCAATAGAATTTTCAACTCAAGTGGTCGTGAACACCGATCGACCTTCTCCCCTTTTCCCAAATGGGATGGCCTTTTTGTAGGGAGATCCAGCTGTTTGAACGCAGGCTCTAGTTCCTCCGTCATCGCACTTTTTCTTTCCGCAGGGATCGTTGCAAAGCTTATTCTGGCTACGCTTCTTCTTTCCTCAATTGCCTCTTGGGCCATTATTTTATATAAGTGGATGACCCTGCGGAGGGCCGAATCGGAGAATCGGCGTTTCCTGGTTCTTTTTTCGAAGGCAGATGACCTTGACGATATTCGAAAGAGGGTTCTGAAGCGAAGTGAAGGGCCGCTGGCACTTCTCTTGGAAGCCGCTCTTGAGAAAATCGACTTCTACCTCTCAGCGCAAAGCGCCCGGGCGATTTCATCGGAAGATGGAAACCGATCCGTCAAATTGACGACAGTCGAGCGGACGGTTCAAAGCGCCATCCAGGATGAGATGGGCCATCAGGAGCGTTATCTCCATTTTTTGGCGACTCTGGGAAACACGGCGCCGTTTGTGGGGCTCTTTGGAACGGTCTGGGGGATCATGGGGGCTTTTCAGGAAATCGGCCGGCAAGGGTCGGCCAATATCGCGATCGTGGCTCCGGGAGTGGCGGAAGCCCTCATTAACACCGCCGCCGGTCTCTTTGTGGCGATTCCCGCTGTGGTGGCCTATAATATCTTCGTCAATAAATTAAGAAAAATGCAGCTGCAGCTTGAGGTTTTTGGGGCGGAAGTGATTACCCTCGCTGAGGAGAAAGCGTTCAGCGCGCCGGATGTCCAAAGAATCAAGTAGTTCCCACCCACAGGGTAAGGTCTGATTTTAAGAGAGGGGCACAGATGGTTTCCTCATCAAAAGGGAATCGGCAATTGATGGCGGAAATTAATATTATTCCGTTCGTCGACGTTGTTCTGGTATTACTCATTGTTTTTATGATTACCGCGCCTCTTCTATATCGGGGGATGGATATCAAGCTTCCTCAGGCATCGACCAATACGATCAAACCGGAGGAGCGAAAGATTTTAACCGTTGAGAAAAATCAGACGGTCTATCTGGATAAGGAAGAGATCGGCCTGGCGCGGCTGGAGGAAAAACTTCGCGCTTTAAAAGGCAGGTCTCCCGAGGTTTCTCTTTACTTGCGTGCCGACAGAGATGTGTCTTACGGCGCGGTGGTTCAGGTAATGGATATGATTAAGCGTGCCGGTATTGACAAGCTTGGTATTGTAACAGAACCGCTTCCGAAAGAAACTCTCCCACGCTAGAGCCGAATGAAATAGAACCGCGACCTCCATCCTGCCGTTCGTCAAGCGGAGCGGCCAAAAATATTCAAGCGGTTTGTTTGGAGGGCGGAGCACCAGGCGGCGGCTTCTTCGAGGCCCCCGCTGGACTCCTGGCTCTAGCCCGATGAAGTTGACTATGTGAAGGAATCTTCCTTGTTGAGGATTGGATTCTTAGATTGAGAGAAAAGATGTCTGCCATCGGCTGGAGTTCTGGGTGGGAATCTTTAAACGGGCTTGATTCGCGCCGTCATGGAAGCTTGTCTAAAATGATGGCCCTCTCCTTCTCTTTTCACCTTTTCTTTTTTATTTTTTTGCTCGTAGGCCACCCTTCTTGGGGAAGCCGCCCACCTGCATTACAGGGCTACCAGGTAAACCTTGTTTCCCCCGGACCTCTCGGCTCGGTTTCGGTGCAGGGATCTCCTTCTCGCTCTAGAGGGGGTGTCGGCTCGGATGGAACCGGGGGAATCGCCGGCCCCAGTCGAGTTCAGGCCCCGTCCCCAGCGCCCCTCCCCATCTCCGCCCCTCGCTCTCCTGTTTCTGCCAAGGCGCCGAAAATGGAGACCGAGCCGGACCCTGAAAGACTGCAAGAGTGGTGGAAGAAAGCAGCGGGGTCGATCAAAGTTCCGGCGGTCCAGCCCAAACAGCCGGTATCGTCCCCTCCGACCTTGTTGAGGGAATCGTCACGGGTCGATATTACAAAGCGGCAGACAAAAGTTCCACCCGCTGACCCATCCAGTCCGGCGGTTTCGTCAAGCCCTGTGGTCCCTTCAAGCCAAGGGTTCTCTTCGGGCGGAGGATTTTCGGGTACCGGAAAGGGGACAGGGGAGATCGGGCCACACGGGACCGGACCACAGGGCGGGTCACAGGGCGGGTCACAGGGTTCACTCACCGGCGGATCCGGTTTCCAGGCTGGAGTCATCGGAGGCGGGGGATCGATGAATGGCCCTATCAGTCAGTTTCCAGGTTATCTGCAGATTATGGAGAATAAGATCAGCGGACAATGGGCCCCCCCCCCGATTTCGATGCAGGGGGAAGGAGTCGGCGCCATTATTCAATTTAACGTGAGAAAAGATGGGAGAATTGAATCGGTCGAGATTGAAAAGAGCTCAGGAAATAAGTTTTTTGATCTGGCGGCAATGCGGGCGGTCTCCCAGGCCCATCCACTTCCTCCCCTCCCGGAAGATCTCAACGAAGAGCGCCTGACGGTCCACTTTAGCTTTACGGTTCAGAAAGGCTCATAGCCGTGCGAAGTACGATCCTTTTTTCGGTTCTCTTGGGATTGCTTCTGGCGGGAGCGTCCGACGCAGCCGACGTCTTTTTGGGAACCAGTCGTTCCGGTTTTGAAAAAATCCCATTGATGGTGCTCCCCTTTCAAGGGACCGCTGAAAATGGAGAGCAGGTTTTGGTGGCGGAAACGGTTCTTCAATCCGATCTCGCCCGATCCCAGTTCTTTCATGTGATCGAGTCGGGCAAAATCGAGCTCTCGTTGACGCCGAACGGCGCTCCCGATTCGGCCATGATCGCCAAAGCAGCCAAGATGGGGATTCAGGCGCTGGCATGGGCGAAGCTTTATCCCCGCGGGGATGACTGGGTGTTGGAAAGCTATGCGTATGAAACCGCCAAAGGAGAGCAGACCGTCGGGGTGAAAATCATCGGAGACAAAAAAACAGTGCGGGCGATGGCCCACCGCTTTTCAGACAAGCTGGTCCTTCATTTTACCGGAGAAAAGGGGATTGCCCAGACCAAGGTCGCCTACGTCTCGGACCTGTCCGGCAAGAAAGAGGTTTACGTGATGGATTACGACGGCGCGAACGAAATGCGTGTCACCGGGGACCGAAGCATCGTCATCTCTCCCCGCTGGTCGTTCGATGCCGGTCAGATGACCTACACCTCTTATCGGGATGGAAACCCGGACATTTACTTCTTGGAATTGAGCACCGGCCGGAGAAAAAAGATGGTCTCCTTCTCCGGACTCAATTTTTCTGCGTCGTGGTCTCCAACGGGGGATCGGGTTGCATTCGCCACCACCAAAGACGGCAATGCAGAGATTTACTCGATCCAACCCGACGGAACCGATCTGAAACGGCTGACGTTTAACGGCGCAGATGACCTATCTCCGAGCTGGTCTCCTACGGGAAAGCAGATTGCCTTTACCTCCGATCGGGGGGGAGGCCCTCAAATTTACGTCATGGATGCCGACGGCTCCAATGTTCAGCGGCTGACCTTTACCGGGGAGTACAACACCTCGCCGGTCTGGTCTCCGAAAGGAGACTGGATCGCCTATGCCTGTCGAAATGATGAAAAACGGCTCAAGATTTGCGCAGACCGGGTGGATGGACAGCAATCGGTCAGGATCACCGAGAGCGGTCCATGGGACGACGAATCCCCTTCCTGGGCGCTCAATGGGCGCGACCTGATTTTTACGTCGAACCGGACGGGTAAAAATCAAATTTTCTCGATCCACGCCGAGGGAACGGGGTTGATCCGTTTGACATCCAATACGGCAAACAACACCAGCCCGTCGTGGTCACCCCGCTGACGGAGGAGCCGGTTTTTTAAAATGAGAGGTCGTTTGTCTTTAATGGGCGATGTCGCTTCGATCAACTTATTACAAAGGGGGCAAATAGATGAACAGGTCTTCCGGGTTCTTTTCTTATGGCGTTGCGGGTTTGCTACTGGTGGCGTCGTTCGGTTTGATGGGGTGCCCGAAAAAGGTTCCGCCGGCTGAAGGCTCTGCCGGCCTTTCCAAGGAAGGTCGCTCTTCCGATTCGACGGCGCAGACGGATAAACCGGCGGAGCGAGGCCCCGCTTCTCCCCGTGATGGGGGGGTCCGGGAAGAAGGGGCGCTTCCGTCTCAACCGGAAGAGAAATTGTCTCCCCTTGCCAAGAGCGAACCCGAGGCCGGAAGCGCGGAGACCGGAAGCGCGGCGGGAGAGGGGCAGCCCGGACCGCTGCAGGATGTTTTTTTTGAATTCGATCAATGGGTGATCCAGCCCGAAACGCGGACGATTCTGGAACGGAATGCCCGGTGGTTGGAGAGCAACCCGCAAGTGAAAGTTCAGATTGAAGGCCATAGCGATGAACGGGGTACCGACGAATACAATTTGGCGCTCGGCGAGCGGCGGGCCAAGTCGGCGATGAATTTCCTGACCAATTTGGGGGTAAATCCGTCGAGGGTCACATTCATCAGCTACGGCGAGGAAAAAGGATTTTGCAGCGATAAAAATGAGGCCTGCTATCAAAAGAACCGGCGGGCCCATTTTGTCGTCCAGAAGTAGGAAAGTGGCGGAAATCTGATGCGTCCGGAGAAAAAGATGCGTTTCTTATTCTTCTTGTTTGTCTCGATCTTTTTGATGCAAGGGTGCGGCTACTCCTTCAGAATGATGAATGGGGACGAGCAGCGCAGGGAGACGGAGAACAAAAGGGACTTGGAAGATCGGGTGGCCCGGCTTGACTCACAGGTGGCCGCGCTTCAGGCGGCGGCTCAGGCGGCAAAAGAGGAGGTGGCCCGGCTTCAATCCGATGCCAAGCAGATGAAGGAAGAGAATCGCCAGGCGGTCGCTTCGCTGCAGAAAAGACGGGCCGACATGGATGTCCGCCTGGATGAAGCGATGCTTCAGCTCCGGATGATTCAGGGAAACAGTGAAAAAGAGGTCCACCGGTTTAAAGAGCTTTCTCATCAGGTGGAGAACATCGCGTTCAGGGTTAACGAGCTGGGAGAGATCAAGACCCGGTTGGGCGAGCAAGAAAAAAAGTGGGACGCCGTTCAAAAAACGTTGCAGGGACAGATCGATTCCATTAAAGTAGGCGGAGCGACCTTTCAAAAATCGTCAGAGGAGCAGGCAAAGAAACTGGAAGAGGTCTCCGATCAGGTTTTGGAATTGGCCGAGAAGATTCCTCCGGCACTCAACGCGCAGGGAGTCCAGTTGAATGATCTGGGAAAGCAATTTGAAAAGATGACGAAAGGGGCGGATACCGAGCAGGTCAATAAAAGCTTGACCGATCTTTCTGACGCACTGAATGTTTTAGGCCAGAAAATTACGGCCAAGGTAGACGAACAGGAGCGGCTTCTGCAAAAAACCGCGAAGCGTTTGCAGGCGCTGGAGGCCAAGCTGGCCACCGGGAAGCGCTCCTCTCTGTCCGACGAGGCAGGTTCGGACCGATCCCTTTTCTCGGAGATTTATTACGAGTTAGGCGCGGGCTACTATGATCTCAATGACATACAACGGGCCCGGGAGGCGTTCGAACGGGCGCGTGAAGTTTCCGGGCCGTCTGCAATGGCCTTTGAGCAGGTTCTTCCGGTCCATGAATAAGGGTTGGCACAGGCAAGTCACTTTAACAGGAAACGATCAACTGAATAAGGAGGAAGTTTCGATGAAGAAGGGAACGCAGGTTTTTCTGGCAATCGGGTTGGGTCTGTTTTTTTTACAGAGCGGCTGTTCAAAGAAGGTGACCCCGGTTTCGGGAACCGCCGGTCTGAGTGAAGATCGCGCTGAAGATCGCGCGGTGGGAGAGGTCCCGTCGAACGGTCTGAAAGAAGAGCGGGTTCAAGAAGCGCCGGCGGAAGAAAAGATCGGGGAACGCCACTCCTCGGCGGAATCGGCGACAGGGGGCCTGGATGATATTTACTTTGAGTTTGATCAGGCTTCGATCAAAGAGGAATCGAAATCGGTTCTTCAGAAAAATGCCAAGAGCATCATCTCTAATCCAAACGCAAAAGTTCAGATTCAGGGCCACACCGATGAGAGGGGAAGCGAAGAGTACAATCTGGCGCTGGGGGCGCGCCGCGCTCAAATCGTGAAGCGTTTTCTGGCCGCCCTGGGGGTTGACTCAAACCGGATTCAAACCATCAGCTTCGGAGAAGAAAAACCGTTCTGCCACGGACGTGAAGAGGGGTGCTGGAAGCAAAATCGGAGAGCGCACTTCTCCACTCAGGCGCCCCGGTAAAAAAGATGAAGATGAAGGTCTTTTTAGCGCTTCCTGCCGGATGGCTTCTTTTTACGTTGATATCGGGCTGCGCCCTCCAATCGAGCATGGTCGAAATGGAGGGGGATGTCGAGACGACGAGAAAGCACCAGCGGGAGCTTCAAGGACGTTTGGAGCGTCTTGAGAAGGGGCAGGGGCCCACGGCCTCTGCCGCGCCTTCTTCCTCTCCCGCCGGAGGCCAAAAGATCCCAGCCGATCTGGTGGTTCGGGTCGAAAGCCTCGGGACCGATGTACAGATCCTTAACGGAAAAGTGGACGAAGAAAAGCATTTGCTGACCTCTCTGGCGAAAAGGACGGAAGATCAGTCTTTCCGGACGGAAGAACTGCTAAACCGGCTCGACCTCCTTGAAGCCCGTCTCCTAGCCATTGAGAAGGTGTCCGGCTCCCTGAAAGAGGGCGACGCGAATGGCGGGAAGACCGTGTTGCCCGGAAAGACGCTCGAGTCGCGGCCTAAGGGGGCGGCGCTCTCTCCGACCGAGGCGTATAACCTGGCCTATAACGATTATCTGAAAGGGAATTATGATCTCGCGATCATTTCATTTCAGAATTTCGTCCAGCAGTATCCCGGGTCGGCCTTGATTCCCCAGGTCATTTATTGGACCGGAGAGAGCTACTACAGCAAAAGATCTTTTTCGAAGGCGGTCGATTATTTTGAGCAGATTCAGCAGACCTATCCGAAAAGTGAAAAGGTCCCGAATGCCCTGATGAAGGCCGGATTTGCTTATCTGGAGATGGGGGACCGGGTGAAGGCGAGGCTTTATCTCAAAAAAGTCATTGAGCAGTTCCCCAATTCTAACGAAGCCAACCTGGCAAAGGATAAACTGGCCAGCCTCAATTGATGCCGATCGCGCAGGTCGGTTTGAGTCGAATTTAATCCCATAGGGGCACGGTGCATTTGGGGTCAACACCGTGCCCCTCACATTTTAAAATAGGTTCTAGCGCGAAAGATTACGGCGCTCCTTTTGATAAGATCGTCGCATGCCCAAAATCAAAATTCTTTCGGAAAACTTGGCGAATAAAATTGCCGCAGGGGAGGTGGTGGAACGCCCTGCCTCGGTGGTGAAGGAGCTGATCGAGAACGCCATCGATGCCAAAAGCCGCCGGATTTTCGTTGCGATCCGGGAGGGGGGAACCCGTCTCATTCAGGTCCAGGATGACGGGGAGGGGATGGACCGGAACGACGCGCTCATGGCGTTTCAGCGGCACGCAACCAGCAAGGTGGCCGGAGAGGCCGACCTGACGTCGATGATGACCCTCGGATTCCGGGGGGAGGCCCTCCCGAGCATCGCCTCTGTTTCCAGGGTCCGGCTGGTGACGCAGAGCGCGGCCGACCTGGCGGGGACGGAAATCGCCCTAGAAGGGGGAACGGTCCGGAACATCCAATCGATCGGCGCTCCGCGCGGCTCGCTTTTTGAGGTGAGCGACCTTTTTTTCAATACGCCTGCCCGAAAGAAATTTTTAAAATCGAGGCAGACCGAATTGGGACATATTCACGATGTCGTTTTCCAGCTTGCGTTGTCTCATCCCGAGGTCCATTTCCGTCTTTGTCACGAGGAAAAGGTCCTCATCGATTCCCCTTCCGTGGTCCATTTAAGGGACCGGGTGCTTCAACTTTTTGGAGCGGCCGCGCTGGAAGCTTGCATGGCGTTTTCAGAGGAGTGCTTCTTTCCGCCCCCGGCCGGGCCGGGGGGGGTGGAAGAATCAGGCCGGTTTCCAGAAGCGGTTTCGGACGCGCCGCTTTTGATTCATGCTTTTTTCTCGCGCCCGCCGCTTCGGGGAAATCACCGCAGGGATCAGCATCTTTTTGTCAACCGGCGCCCGGTGAAAAATCACCTCCTCTCTCATGCCGTCTACGAGGCGTATGGAAGCTATTTGATGAAAGGCGAGCATCCTTTTTTTGTCCTCTTCCTGTCGCTTGATCCGGAGCGGGTCGATGTCAATGTCCACCCGACCAAACGGGAAATCCGCTTTCAAAATGCCGATTGGATTTACCAGGCGGTCCGGGGGCTGCTTAGGAAAGCCTTGTCATCGGCCGGCTGGACCTCCCCTCCGGGGGCGTTTAAAGACCCGCCGCGTGTACCTGATTCGGAAGCCGACCGGTTGCAGGTCCCGGCCGCCGCCGGGCGGGTGGCGGAAGAGAGGAGCGTTTATCTGACGCAAGCGAACACGGCGGCCGGGAGGGAGACCTGGCAGGAATCTCCTTCGATCATCTTAAGCGACCGGTTCCCTCTCATCCGCCCTTTGGGACAGGTCTACGGGACCTTTCTGCTGGCGGAAATCGGCGGGGAGCTGACGATCATCGACCAGCACACGGCCCATGAGCGGGTCCTCTACGAGACCTTTCTGGAAAAACTGGGAGATCCACGGGCCGCTTCAGGGGAAAGTGCGCCCCCTCGCTCCCGGATCGAAATCCAGCCGCTCCTCATCCCCCGGCAGGTCGATCTCCCGCTGGCGGAAGCGGCCCTTTTGAAGGAGCATCTTAAAAAGCTGGAAGCGATCGGTTGGAGCATCGATCTTTTCGGAGAGGCCACCTTTCTCATCCGGGAGGTGCCGGCTTTTATTTCCGGAATCAACCTGGAATCGCTCCTGCTCGACATGACCGGAGAGCTGGCCGAGATGGAAGTCTCTTCCAAAGAAGATCAGCCGATGCTCAAGATGATTGCTTCCATGGCCTGCCACGGCGCGGTGCGCGCCCATCAGTCGTTGACGCTGCCGCAGATTGAAACGCTTCTCAAGGACTACTTCCAAAGGAACACCCCTCCCACCTGCCCGCACGGGAGGCCGATTTTATTGAAGTATCCTTTGTCGGAGTTGGAGAAGCTGTTTCGGAGAAGAGGAACGCCGTAAATCTTGCTTTAGGGAACCTATTTTAAAATGAGTTCGGACGCGCCCATCGGAAAAGAATCAAAGCCGCTTTTCCCTGAAAGAAGAGATCCGCCATCGGGGGGCGTACGGCCTTGGTTTGTGCTGGTTGGTCCGACGGCCGTCGGTAAAACCCGGGTCGCGGAGGCGCTGGCCGCGGGGCTTCAAACCGATATTATTGTGGCCGATTCCAGGCAGGTTTATCAAGGAATGGACATCGGCACCGACAAGCCGACGCCGGAGGCGAGGCGGCGGGTGGCGCGGCATTTGATTGACCTGGCTCCTCCCGACCAGTCTTTTTCCGCCGGCAGGTATAAGCAGCAGGCGGAGCTGAAAATCGCCGAGATGGAAGCGGCGGGGAAAGGGATCTTTATCGAGGGGGGGACCGGCCTTTACATCAAGGCCCTTCTCTATGGTCTCTGGCAGGGACCGCCGGCCGACTGGGCGCGCCGCGAGGTCCTTCTCCATAAGGAAAAAGAGGAGGGAGAAGGAACCCTTCACCGGATGCTGTCCGGCGTCGATCCCGCCTCCGGCCGGAGAATCCATTTCCGGGACATCCCAAAAATCATTCGCGCCCTTGAAGTTTACGATTTGACCGGCCGGCCGCTCTCCGAAATTCATGCGGAGCACCGCTTTCAGGAGCCGAATCCGCGCCCGTCGTGGATCGTCGGATTAAGGCGGGACCGGAAGACATTGTACCGCCGGATCGAGGCCCGGGTGGATGACCAGATCGCATCCGGCCTGATCGAAGAAACGGAGCGGTTTCTGTCGTCGGGCCTCTCCCCGTTGCTGCCGTCGATGCGCGGCCTTGGCTACAAGCAGATCGTCCCCTATCTTCAGGGAAAGGAGTCGCTGGAGGAGGCGGTTTCGATTCTAAAGCGGGAGACCCGCCACTATGCCAAAAGACAGATGACTTGGTTCCAGGCCGATCCTCGGATCGAGTGGATCGATTTGGAAGAAGAACCGGCGGAAGAAACGGTGGATCGGATTAAAAACTTGAAGAATTACAGGATTATGCTATAATCCGATCCAGTTTTGGCCCCTTAATTCCGGCTCGGAGAACTCAGGATCGATGAAGAAGAAACGGACCGCCCCGAAATCGAAGGGCGCCCCTCAGGCGCGAATCGGGATTATCGGCGGAAGCGGTCTCTATCAGATGGAGGCGCTCAAAGAGGTCAGGGAGGTGGCGATGACCACCCCGTTTGGCCGGCCTTCCGGTCAATTTGTTCTGGGAACCCTGGAAGGGGTCCCGGTCGTCTTTTTGGCCCGGCACGGCCGCGGCCATACCCTGCTGCCGTCGGAGATCAACTACCGCGCCAACCTCTTCGCCATGAAAAAACTGGGGGTGGAACGGATTTTGTCGGTCAGCGCGGTGGGAAGCATGAAGGAGGAGATTGCGCCGGGGCACGTCGTGATCCCCGACCAGTTTTATGATCTCACCAAGGGGAGAAAAAGCACACTTTTCGGAGAGGGCATCGTGGCCCACGTCAGCCTGGCCGACCCGATCTGCCCCGAGTTGACCGAGAGGGTGATGGAAGCGGGGAACGCGGTGGGAGCGACCCTTCACCGGGGGGGCATTTACCTCTGCATGGAGGGACCGCAATTTTCAACACGGGCGGAATCTCAAATCCATCGGACCTGGGGGGTTTCGGTCATCGGCATGACCAATGCCACCGAGGCGAAGCTGGCCCGGGAGGCGGAGATCTGCTACGTCACGATTGCGCTGGCGACCGACTACGACTGCTGGCATGTTTCCGAAGAGGCGGTGACGGTCGAGCGGGTCCTGAAGACCCTTCATGAAAATGTCATGCTCTCGAAGAAAATGGTTCAGGCTGCGGTCGCGCGAATCGACTCGAAACGAAATTGCCTTTGCGCCGAAGCGCTGAAACATGCCATCGTGACGCCCCATTCGTCTATTCCAAAGAAAGTAAAACAAAACTTAAAACCTGTCATCGGAAAATATCTATCATGAAGAAGGTCCTCGGCCGGCGGCCGCTTTCTCTTTTAGGCCTTTGGATTGGCTTGGCGCTGTCGGGCTGTGCCGCTCACTTTACGGTTCCCTCCGCCCAGGCGCTGCTCAATCCCCCGCCTCCTCTGGAGGAGCGGTGGGAGACGACCTTTCTGAACCCCGACGTTTCCCACGAAAGTCTGAAGACCGGCGGGATCGCGCTGCTGGCCATCTTAACGCCGGGAGCGCCCGAGGGACTCCGGCAAAATGCCGCCTTTGAGATTTTCCAGGGGTTGCGCGCGCATTTTCCAGAGGTCCGGATCGTGCCGCGATCGGACGTCATTGAAAAAGTCAGCGCGGCCGATAAAATGCCGGAGTTGCAGGCATTCCTGAAAAATTACGAAGAGCATCGGCCGATCGACGCGGGCCGCCTCAAGGAGTGGGGAGAATTGGAAGGGGTCCGCTATCTCTTCATCGGCCAAATCCGTTCTATCGACAAGCACACCGAGGCCCAGACGACCCATATGGGAGAGCGCTCGATCGCGGGGACGGTCTCGGTTTTTTCGTCGGGCCCGATCCAGATACCGGACGAGGTTCGAAAGGAAGTTTCCCTGGCGGGGGAGCTTTGGGACAGCCGCTGCGGGAAGGCGGTCTGGATGGGGAAAAGTGAGACGACTGTGGTGGAATTGCCCGACGCGGAGCGGGCTCGGATGGAGGATGTTTTTATTGCGGCGGGACGCAAACTGACCGAAGGGCTGAGCAGGGCGATCAAAGAGAAAAAAGAGGCTGGCAAGGCTCCGGATTGCTGAGCGTGTTTAGACAAGGCAGGGAGGCACAATGAGTCTTTTAGTGGTAGGATCGGTGGCATTGGATTCGGTGAAGACGCCCTTTGGAGAGGCGGACGAGGTTTTAGGAGGATCGGCCACCTATTTTTCGACGGCGGCGAGTTACTTCACCCCGGTGAAACTGGTGGCGGTGGTGGGAGAAGATTTTCCTAAGGCCCATCTCGAATTTTTAAAAGAGCGGGGGATCGATTTCGAGGGCCTGGAGCATCGGCCCGGGCGGACTTTCCGCTGGAAGGGAGAGTACGGCTATCAGTTGAATGAAGCCAAAACGCTCGATACCCAGTTGAATGTTTTTGAGTCGTTCCATCCCCAGCTCCCTCCGGCCTACCGCGATGCTTCCTTCGTCTTTCTGGCCAACATCGATCCTGAACTGCAATTGGACGTGCTCAAGCAGGTGAAGCGGCCTAAACTGGTCGCGTGCGACACGATGAACTTTTGGATCGAGGGAAAAAGAGACGCCCTGGTGAAGACCCTCGGGGAGGTCGATATCCTCATCATCAACGATGGCGAGGCGCGCGAACTGGCCCGGGAAGTCAATCTCGTCAAGGTCGCGAAAAAAATCCTCTCGTTCGGACCCAAAACGTTGATCATCAAGAGGGGTGAGTATGGGGCGCTGATGTTCAACAATAAAACCACTTTTTCCGCGCCGGCCTATCCGTTGGAAAATGTTTTTGATCCAACGGGCGCGGGAGATTCCTTTGCCGGCGGATTCATGGGATTCCTCTCCTACGTCCTGGGTGAAGAAAAGGGGGGTGAAAAAGGCGAGATCGACGACGCCACCATCCGTCAGGCGGTCATTTATGGAAGCGTGATGGCTTCCTTTAATGTGGAAGCATTCAGCCTCGACCGGATGCGATCGTTGACCCAGGAGAAGATCCAGTCGCGCTACCGGGAGTTCAAAACACTTACTTTTTTCGAAAATATTTAGATGCTGAAAGCGCTTTGCCCACTTATCTGTACAAAGGATTTTATGCCCTGGAAAACGCTGGTGATCTTATTGCTGCTGATGTCGTCCGGCTGCGGCTTTACCGAGGCCCGGCTGAAAAAAGAAAAAGAAGCATCGGCCCACTATAAACTCGGCATCTCCTATCTCAACGAAAATCAGCTACAGAAGGCTTTTATCGAGTTCCACAAGGCGGTGGAAATTGACCCCAACAATAAAGAGGTTCATTACGGCCTCGGCCACGTCCATTTTCAGAAGCAGGATTATACCGAGGCGGTGAATGAATTCAAAAAGGCCCTTTCCCTCGATCCCCAGTTTTCCGAGGCGCATAACTACCTTGGAAAGGTGTATGAGGTCCAGGGAACGCTCGACAAGGCCATTGCGGAATATCAGGCGGCGCTGAAAAACCCGCTATACGACACGCCTCAGAAGCCTTTTCTGAACCTCGGTCTGATTTACATCAAACAGGAAAAATATGACCACGCCCTCCGGGAGTTTCAAAACGTCCTAAGGATTGATCCCGACAATGTCGTGGCGCACAATGAGATGGGACGCTCTTTTTACCAGATGGGAAAACAAAAGGAGGCCATCTCCTCTTATCAGGAAGCGATTCGGATGGCCCCGAATTACCTTGATGCCCATTATAACCTGGCTTTTGCATACTTGAAGGAGGGATCAAAGGGACTGGCTGCAAGCCAGTTTAAAAAAGTGATCGAGATCTCTCCGCAAAGCCAGCTGGCAAAAGATTCTAAAAAATTCTTGGAGACCCTCCCGTAATCTCTAATATGAATGAATCGATGGAAAACTTAGGAGCGTTCCTCCGCCAACAGCGGGAAGAAAAAAGAGTTCCGATTGAGGAGCTGGCCGTCCGCACCCGCATTGCGGTTCGGTTTATCAAGGCGATCGAAGAGAATCAATTCGATCAGCTTCCGAACCAGGTCTCCGCAAAGGGATTTCTAAGAAGTTACGCGCGTTGTCTGGGGCTGGATGAATTGGCCGTTCTAAAGGGCTTCTCGGAAGCGGTTCAGCCGAACGAGGCGGACCCTCCTCCCGCAGAAAAGCAAGAGGAAATCCTTTCTTACATCCAGGTGAAGCGGCCGGATCGGCTTCCTTTTCCGCTCTGGGCCGCCTTGGCAGTCGTCGGGGTCATCGTGCTCCTTCTGGTGTTGACTCTGTTTATGCCGAAGAGGGAGGAAGCGCCGCCGCCCCCGCCTGCCGCCGAAATAACCCCTCCCCCTTCAGGAGAGATCGTCCCCTCCGAGCCGCCGCCCGGCTTGGAAGCGCCATTGGGAGGAGAGGAAGCCTTTCCACAGCCGTCCGTTTCGACTCCGGTCCCCTCCCCGCCGCCAGAGCCGGCCGTCAAGCCGCTGGTTCTTTTGGTAGAGGCCATCGAATCGTCTTGGATTCAGGTCAATATTGATGGGGCGGAAACCAAAGAGGCCCTGCTTCAGCCGAATCAGAAGGTGAAATGGGAAGCCAAACAGAAATTTATTTTGACGGTGGGGAATGCAGGCGGGGTCCGGGTGAATTTGGACGGCCGGGACCTGGGTCCGTTCGGGCCGAGCGGAAAAGTGGTTAAGAAAGAAATCTCCGCCGCGACCCTCCCTTCGGTTGCCTCTGTTCCTCCTCAATGAGGCCTTGATTTTCTCGGCTGTTTCCGTTAAAAGAGACAAGTTGCCGGCGTAGCTCAGTGGTAGAGCAGCTGATTCGTAATCAGCAGGTCGGTGGTTCAATCCCACTCGCCGGCTCCAATAAAATTTCGTCCAATAAGATTTTTTCCCACCTGATCGCGCAACGTCTCGTATCAAACTAAAACTTTTTAAATCCGACGGTAACTCCAATTTTTTGGAATCCAGTCCAATATTACCCACCTGACCGAGGAATAGATCGAGGCAAACAAACGCCGATCGCTACGGCTTCATTGCCATGATTTGCGGCTGGGTATCCTCAATGAAGTGTTTCAGGCGCGAGAGCTTGCCACTGTCAAACTAATTCAGGAGAAAGACTTCAAGGAGTGGCTAATCGAAAGGATTAAAGAGTATGTTAGGAGAACAAAAAGAAAAGAAGGGCGAGAAATAAGACCGGCCCCAGGGTCCATACCATGTGACCGACTGGAGCCGATCGGGATCACGGTCTGAGGAGACCGCGACTTCATAGTAAAGAACAAAACCCTTTTTAGCAAGGGAAAAGGCGAGAAATACCAGATGATTTCTAAATTGAAGGATCTTTTAAGGGAGCTTTGAGACGAAACTCCTGTCAACATCGACCCCTCTTGCAAACCCCATTTATATATCATTATAATGTCCATAATAATATAATGTCCATAATAATGTCCATAATGTCCCCATGGACCTTGCCCCCAAAGTCAATATCCTTGCGGCAGATGATCCCTCGGAGAATCTGCTTGCCATTGGAAGGAATTCTTGATGCTCCTTTTTATCACCTTGTGAAGGCGCATTCCGGCGATGAAGCCTTCAAATATCTTCTTTCTGAAGGTTTTTCCGACGTCCAGATGCCGGGTCTATTTGCTCCGATTCCGGTAAGCTCCGCGCCACAGCGGACGGATCGGGGGAATCGATCTCAGGTTGAGGTAATGTGAAAGAAAGAAGGCCCCAAAAGAATCCTAAAGCGAATGTATTAATGGTGGACGATCATCCGGAGAACCTTCTGACCTTGGAAGCGGTCCTCGATGACTCCGAATATCGCCTGGTCCGGGCTCAATCGGGAATGGAGGCGCTTCGGCTTCTTCTCAAGGAGGATTTCTCCCTTATTCTGCTGGACGTCTGTATGCCGGGTCTCAATGGTTTTGACACCGCTGCCATGATCCGGGAGCGGCCGAAGACTCGTAACATTCCGATCATTTTCATTACAGCGGTAAACAAAACAGAGGAAGATGCTGCGAGGGGGTATTCGGTCGGGGCGGTAGATTACATCGTCAAGCCGTTTGATCCGGAGTCGCTAAAGGCCAAGGTGGCGGCCTTTGCCGGTTTACAGAAGTCGAATGCGCTGGCACAGCCGGATAGAAAACTTTCTAAAAAGGGACCCGGAAAAGAGACACTCCAAGGCGATGAGGGGCCGGAAATCGACTCTCCGCGTTATCGGAGTTTAACCAATGCCATCCGCCAGATCCTTTGGATTGCCAGGCCGGACGGGGCCATCGATTTCTTTAATCAGCCATGGTTTGACTATACAGAACTGGCCTTTGAACAGAGCGAGGGCTGGGGTTGGAAGAAAGCGATCCATCCGGACGATCTGAAGCCGTTTCTGGATGCCTGGGCCAAGGCGCTCCAGCAAGAGCGAGATTGCCAGATGGAGTGTCGTCTGAAGCGGGCGGACGGCGCCTATCGCTGGCATCTGATGAGAGCTTTGCCGGAGCGAGACCACCAGGGACGGATTCTGGCGTGGCTGGGAACCGCGATCGATGTCGATGTTCAAAAACAGGCGCAGGAAAGAGCGGAGGCCGCCAGCCGCCTGAAATCGGAATTCGTCGCCAACGTTTCACATGAGTTGCGCACGCCGCTCAACGCCATTATCGGCTACAGCGCTCTTTTATTGGAAGGGCTGTACGGCCCCATGGTCGAAACACAGAAAATTCCGGCCGAGGGGATTCAAAGAAATGCCTCCAGCCTTCTTGAGTTGATCAATAATCTCCTGCAACTCTCCCAGGTCGAATCGGGCAAGCTGCAGGTCGCCGTTGGGCCTGTCGACTTGAAGAGTCTCCTTCCCTCTGCGTTTGAGAATGTAACGCGCCTGGTAGACGAAAAAAAACTCGCGGTCGAGTGGAAAATTCAGGAGGACTTAAAAACGATTCAAAGTGATTCTTTAAAGGTTCGGCAGGTGTTCCTGAACCTTTTCACCAACGCCGTTAAATTTACAGAGCGAGGTGCCATCACCCTTTCCGCCGTGAATGCGGAGAAGGGGGTTCTGTTTTCCATCCAGGATACCGGCGTTGGGATAAGAGAACGAGACCTCTCGATTATCTTCGAGCCATTTCGGCAGATCGACGGCTCGATGACCCGGGAGGCCGGAGGGAGCGGTTTGGGGCTCACCATCGTGAAAAATACGATTGAAGCGCTCCATGGGAAGATCGAAGTCCAAAGTGAATTTGGAAAGGGATCGACCTTTGCGGTTTTCCTCCCCGACAATCTCTCCGATTTTCTTAAGCCGATCCTATCCCGAAAAAGATCGTCCCGCCCGGGTTCCGGTCGGGCGCCCTCCGACGGGTGATGGCCAATATCAGGCCCGTTCGAGCGACGAAGCGGGCCTGAATTCCTCCCTTTTCAAAAAGAATCTTGACAAAAAAAAATGGTTGCAATATTATCATCTCCAGCTTCGTCCCTGTCTGCGCAAGTGGGCGGTTTTATGACGTGCCGCCTTGGCTTGAGAGAGGGTACGTTGCAAGACGGCAGGCGAATGATGCTTGGAAACGTTTTTCTCCAGGACAATACAGTTCTCTACACAGCCGCAGGGGGTCTGGCTTATCGAGCAAATCTCTGGCTCATTACGAAGAGGTTTACTTGGCAGGGAGGTGCAATAAAGATTTGGGAGCGCAAAACAGATCGCACCGTATTTCAATTCAGTATAAAATCAAAGTAGACCGGATATAGATAGGGAGCTTTTTAGCTCTCTTTTTGTTTCACGGCCTAAAAAATAGGAGAGAATCAAATGAGCAAGTTTTTAAAATTATTCGGTTTCACACTGGTTGTAGGCATGGCGTCGGCAACGTTCGCCTTTGCCGAGTACGCAGGGGGCGCCCCCGGTGACGCATCGGTCGCCGGCAAAGTGACTTTTAAAGGAGCACAGCCGCCGCCGCAATCGTTTGACCTGTCAAAGTTTCCTCAGCCGGCATTTTGCGGAAAAACCGATGCCAAGGATGGAAAGCGTTTAAGACAGGATGTCAAAGTAAAAGACGGCGGCTTGGCCGATGCCGTCGTTTACATCGAGAAAGTTGAGAAGGGGAAAGATTGGAAATTCGAAGGAACCAAAGTCGTCGCGGACGGCTGCCGTTTCCTGGTTGAAGGCGGTCCCTCGAAAGCAGTCGGCGTGGTCGTGAAAAAAGCCGAGATCAGCTTCACCAACCACGATGCCGATCCGAGCGAGGAGAAGTCGAAGGAAGGGATACTCCACAACCCCCACGGCTATGAGATCAAAGGGGCGGTGAGCACCACCCTCTTCAACAAGCCGCTTCCGAAGAAAGATCAGACGGTCAAAGAGATGATCAAGGCGATTGCTTTCAAGAAAGAAGATTCTTTCATGAAGGTGGAGTGCGACCAGCACAATTACATGAATGTCTGGTTTCTCCCGGTCGAGAGCCCCTACTACGCCATTGTCGGCGAGGATGGGAGCTTCAGCATCGACCAGGTCCCGCCTGGAAAATACAAGATCACCGCATGGCATCCGAGCCTGGGCTTCACCAAGCAGGATGTCGAAGTGAAGGGAAAAACGGCAGTCAACTTCGAGCTGGCCGGAAAATAGTTTTTTCTTGATTAAATAGAAAACGAAAAGGGGGAAGTGAGGTTCAACTCACTTCCCCCTTTTTATTGGATCGCATCGGAGCGTTGTCCCGCCGCCCTGCTTTAGAGTCCCAATTCTAATTGATCGCACCGCCGCAGGAAGAGCCGGCGCCGGCGGCGCAGCCGTAGCAGTGGTTTCCAAGAACAATTCGGCGGCGATCGAGGAGTGCGAGATTAAACTCGCGAATGTGGCGGGGTGCCCTCTCTCCGACCGGAAGATCGAGCATCTGGTTGAAATCGCAGTCGTAGAGCGTTCCGTCCCATCCGACCGAGAGGGTATACCGGCACATCATGCCGGCCGCCGCTGCCGGGTTGAAGGCGTTCGCCAGCCGTTCCATGTAGCCTTCGTAGTTGCCGCTTTCGATTAAAAATTCGAGGAAGCGGCTGATCGGCATGTTGGTAAGGGTGTAGAGATGGTTGAAAGCCACCCCATGACGTTGCTGCAGCTCTTTTCGAAATTGGGTTTCGATTCCTTCCTGTTTCGGGGGGAGATAGGCGCCGACCGGATTATAAACCAGATTGAGGGCCAGCCCGCTTCCCTCCATGCCGTATCCGAGCCGGTTCAACCGTTGCAAGGCGTGGATCGACTTCTCGAAAACCCCCTCCCCGCGCTGGGCGTCGGTCTGGTTGGGGCGGTAATAGGGGAGCGAGGCGATGATCTCCACACGATGCCCGGCCAAAAATTCGGCCAGACCGTCTTGAGAAGGAAGAAGCAGGATGCTTAAGTTGCAGCGGTCGATCACGTGGCGGTCGAGTTTGCGGCCCTCTTCGACCAGCCGGCGGAAGTGGGGATTGAGTTCCGGCGCGCCGCCGGTGATGTCGAGGGTCGGAATCGCGGTTTGCGCCAGAACCTCAACGCAGAGCGCGACCGTTTCGCGGTCCATCATTTCCCGGCGATCGGGCCCCGCGTCAACGTGACAGTGCCGGCAGGTCTGGTTGCAGAGCTTTCCGAGGTTTACCTGAAAGACCGTGATGCCGGTGGCGTGAAACGGGTCGAGCCCCGCCTGCCGCATCTTCTCTTCGAACGGGGGGCAGACCTTCGTTTCACTCAAAATCCGGCCCTGCTCGCCGGCGGAGGCGAGGGGGTTGCTCCGGGAAATCAAACTCAATCTCGGTGAAATCATCGGCGGCGGTCCCATCACATCGAAAGCTTCTCTGCCACATTCCGCATCTGGACGCCATGGACCAGCGAGGCGCCCCCCCGGATCGCGCAGGCAACATGGACTGCCTCGGTCATCTCTTCCATGTTTGATCCTTTCTCAAGACAGGCCTGTGTGTACGAGTCGATGCAGTAGGGACATTGGACGGCGTGGGAAACCGCCAGCGCGATCAGCGCCTTCTCCCGCTCGGTCAGCGCCCCTTGGGCGAAGACGGCGGTGTAGTAGCCGATGAATTTATCCCAGAGCTCCTTATTCCCCTTCCCCATCTCCGAAAATTTTCCGAGATCCCCCGGATGGTAATAGCTCTCCATGTTCTCTCCTTTGATGAAGGTTTCATCTCAAGACGCGCGTCTGATCCACCCCGATGATGTGTACCATGTCCCGGCCATTCTTGCAACACTTCCGATTGAATCTTGCAAATATTTTTAGTTCGGCTACAATCAGAGCCTGATGGACCGGAAAGGAGAGGGGTGAAGTCGAGCGCTAAAATTCGTGCGGCCGTTTTTCTCTCGGTCTTGATCGTATTGGCATTCGGGATTTACTTTTCCGGAGCGGGGGCCGGCTGGGATGGGGAGCGGCTGCGGGCGTGGATCGATTCTTTCGGGAGCGCGGGGCCGCTGATCTACATCCTGATTTTCGCCGTTGCGCCGGTCCTCTTTCTCCCCGGCCTTCCGATCACGGTGGCGGGGGGGCTCGCCTTCGGGCCGCTCCGGGGAACGGCCTACGCGTCGATCGGCTCGACCCTCGGCGCCGGGCTCGCTTTTCTGGTGGCCCGCTATTTCGCCCGGCAGGCGGTTCAAGATTTTCTGGGAGAACGATGGCAGCGGGTGGATGAGGGGGTAGCGGAAAAGGGGTGGGTCTACGTCGCGATCACCCGGCTGATTCCGATTTTTCCGTTCAACCTTTTAAATTATGCCTTCGGTCTGACCCGCATTCGATTCGCGACTTACCTCTTCACCTCGTGGCTCTTTATGCTTCCCGGAACGGCGGCGTATGTTGTTTTCTCGGCCTCGCTCCTCGATCTCTTGAAAGGAAAAACCTCCCCTGTTTTTTGGATCGGAGCGGGTTTGTTCCTTGCTCTTTTTGCCGTTCAGTATTTTTATCGAAAGCGACCGGGCCAATCGGCCCGGTAGGGAATCGGATGCCCGACGAAAAAAAGAAATATGATCTGGTGGTGATCGGCGGCGGCGCCGCCGGCCTGGTGGTCGCGAGTGGGGCGGTCCAATTCGGAGCGCGGGTGGCCCTGGTCGAAAAAGAGCGGGCGCTCGGGGGAGATTGTCTCCATTTCGGATGCGTTCCGACCAAGTCGCTGGTCCATGTCGCCAGGGTTCTTTCACTGATCCGGCGGTCGGAGGAGTTCGGCCTGGGACCATTAGAACTCTCCAATAAGATCTTTGAAGGGGCGATGGAACGGATGCGCCGGACGGTGGAAAAGATCGGAGAGCATGACGACCCGAAGCGGTTTCAGCAGATGGGGATCGACCTTCATTTCGGGCAGGGAAAATTTATCGACCCTCACACCTTTGAGGTCGGCGGCCGGACGATTCACGGCCGGCGGTTTGTGCTTGCCACCGGCTCGCGTCCGGCGGCGCCCCAGATTCCGGGCCTGGAAGAGACCGGCTATCTCACCCATGTCACGGCCTTGCAACTCCGGGAGCGCCCTGCTTCGATGGCGATTTTAGGGGCGGGGCCGACCGGAATTGAGTTTGCCCAGGTCTTTCAACGATTGGGGATTCCAGTCACCGTCATTGAAAAAGAGGACCGAATTCTTCCAAGGGAGGATGCTGAGGCGGCGGCGCTGGCGGAGAAAATCCTGAAAGCGGAGGGGGTTCAGTCCCTCACCGGCGCGGAGATCCAACAGGTGGAGCGCGAGGCGGGCCGGAAGGTGTTGAGGCTCCGGACCGGAAAGGGGTCCGTGAACGTGGTTTGCGGCGAGATCCTGGCGGCCGTCGGGCGCGCGCCGAATGTCGAAGGCTTGAATCTTCAGGCGGCGGGGGTCGCCTATGATGAAAAGGGGGTGAAGGTCGATCCGATGCTGCGGACCACCGCCCGGAATATCTGGGCATGCGGCGATCTCGCCGGCCCGTATCAATTCACCCACATGGCCGAATACCAGGCGGGGATCGTCGTCGCCAACGCCCTCTTCCCGTTCGTCCGGCGGAAGGTCGATTACCGGGTGGTCCCCTCGGTCACCTTTTCCGACCCGGAGATCGCGCGGGTCGGCCTCACCGAAGCGGAAGCGGTAAAGGTGGGGAAGAAAATTCACGTTTACCGCTTTCCATTCAAGAGCGTCGACCGGGCCGTCATCGACGGGGAGGAAGAGGGGTTCATCAAGCTGATCACCGACGATCGCCTCCGGATCGTCGGCGCTCATCTGATCGGGCCGCACGCCGGCGACCTGCTCCATGAATATGTGGTGGCGATGAAGGCCAACCTGAAGATCACCGCCCTTTCGACGACGATCCATGCCTATCCGACCCTCTCTCAGGGGGTCAAAAAAGCCGCCGATCAGTACTATCGGGAGAAGCTCTTCTCCGGCTGGTTCCCGAAGCTGGCCCGGTGGCTGATCCGCTTCTAGTGTTTGAACGTCGGGATGGCGCCGTTCTGATTGGTGAAGAAGGGGCTGGCGCCGGCGGCGTGGTCGGTGACGTCGACGAGGCCGGTGATTTGGGGGAAGCGTTCGGCGAGGATGAGGATGACGCCGTTGTGAAGGGTCTTGCCGGCCATGCTGCAGCCCTGGCAGCCGCCCGACATTTCGACGTAGACCCTGTTGTCCTTGATGTTGACCAGCCTGATATGGCCGCCGTGCTCGGCGAGGCCGGGGTTGATCGTTTCATTGAAGACCTTGGAGATCTCGCCGGCAAGCGCGCTGTCCCAAGCCGGGTTGGGGTTGTCGATGACCCACGCTTGGCCCATCCCGGTGCTCGAATAATCGATCGTCGATCCCTTGATCAGCGCTTCCGACTCCCAATGGATATAAAATTGATACTCCCCGCACGGGAAAACAAAATCGCGAGGATCGGCCTGTCCCGGCGCGACGTAGTCAAACTTATATTTGAACTCGCCCGCCTCGCGCATGACAGTCAGACGGACGCCGATATCGCTGCGGCCTTTCAGGGCTTCGCGGACTTTTTGGATTGCCGCCTCGGTGAGGGTGGCGATGGGGGAGGTGGATCGGTCGATGGGGTGTATTGCCAACGTCGGCTCCTGGATCGGGTGGATGGAAGTCTTACGATACCATAGCGCCGAAAGGCTGTTCAATCTAATTGAGCGGGAGGTTTCTTGGTTCGTTTATCCAAAGGTAAATGCATACAACTCCACGCTGGGACTCTCGAAGATCATTTCGAAGAGATGTTCCTTGTCATCTTCCTTTGGTAAGGTCACCAGGTGGTAGAGCCGGGCGTCTTTGATGATGACTTTGCCGTCGAGGCCGACATCCGTTCCCCGCAGGGTCGGCGGGACCGGGATGCCGTCTATCAGGATCTTGGCTGCAATTCCCTTTTCATTTCCCTTCATCACCAGGTTGAGCTTCGGGGCCTCGAATCGAAATTGGATCTTTCCCTGCGGCGCTTGGAGGATGGCGGCTTCGTCGATCACCTTCCAGGCGCCGCCGAGCGCCCAGTAATTCAGGCGAAGCGAGGAGGGCGGAGTGTAGTTGATCGTCTGGTCCGGCTCCATTTTCTCGTTCGAAAAGAAGTTGCTGGCGCGGTTGTAACCGACGTAAGTCTCCGGCGACCGGATTTTTGAAAACTCAACCGACTTCTTCAAAGGGTCGATCGCGATCGGCTGGTGGAGAAGCTTTGCTTCCATCAACACCGATTGGATGGCCCGCTCGAACTCGTCCTCATCTCCCTCGCCGAAGTGGGTCAGCCGCAGCTTCCCCTCCGCATCGATCAGATATTTTGCCGGCCAGAACTGGTTGCGATAGGCCTTCCAGGTGCCATAGTCGTTGTCGACGGCGACCGGGTATTTGATCTGATGGCGCGAGATCGCCGACTGGATGTTCTTGACCTCCTTTTCGAACTGGAACTCGGGGGTGTGAACGCCGACGATGAGCAGGCCCTGATCGTGGTACTTTTCGTCCCAGCGGGTGACGGTCGGCAGCGTCCGGATGCAGTTGATGCAGGAGTAGGTCCAGAAGTCGATCAGCACCACTTTGCCGCGCAGGCTTTCTTTGGTGAGCGGCGGTGAATTCAGCCAGGTGGTCACCTGGGTGAATTCCGGCATCGTGCCGAGGATCGGGTAGGGCGATTTCTTGTTGGCCGCGAGCGCGGTATCGGGTCTGAACGCCGCCCCTTCTGAGCCGGACGGCGATGGGCCCGGCATCAGCCGCTTCTCGATCTGATTGGCGATGAAGAGTTGGCCTGGAAGCTTGGCGAGGAGTAGGGTGTCGAAGTTGAAGAAGAGGGCGACGACTGTCGCGAGGGTCAAGGCGCCGAGGAGTTGATGCGAGAGGGGGCCCCATCTCCGCAGCGAGGTGACCCGATCCGAAATCCGACGGCCGCCGTATCCGATCAAAAGCATCGGCGCCGCGGCTCCGAGCGAGTAGGCGCCCATCAAGACGAGGGTCGGCCCGAAGGCCGATTGCACCGCCGCCAACGTCAGTATGATTCCCAGGATCGGGCCGGCGCAGGGGGCCCAGACCAGGCCGAGCGAAGCGCCGAGCAGGAGCGAGGAGAACGGGGTACGCTCCGAGAGAAGATCGATTCCAGGAATCCGTTGAGCAAGGAGGCTGATCCTGGTTCCGATCCGCTCCCAGAGCGCGGGCCAAAGGAGCGTTAAGGCGAAGAAAAATAAAACCAGAAGCGCGGCATGGCGGAGCGCGGCGTTGCTCAGCCCGAGGAAGCTTCCGAAGATAGCAAAAGCCACGCCGAAGAGGGTGAAGCTGACGGCGAGGCCGAGGACAATCCAGAAAGGACGGTGGCGGATTCCTCCCGAGACCGAGGCGCTCAGCAGCGGGGGAAGGATCGGCAGGATGCAGGGGCTCAAAACCGTCAGGACGCCCGCCACGATGGCCAATATTCCCAGTGTCCAGCTCATGATCTCCTCCTGTCTTTTTTTAAGTTATCACAATTTTCGGCTTCTTCATACTGTCTGGTTTCCGTCTTGCCGATTGGTCGGGTTGTGACCGGGTGTTCCTTACATCAATTCCTCTGGAATTCTTTTGACTTCCGGTTTTAAACCTGGTTAAAATCTTCCGTAAGGTAATCCGGCCAGCCCTGTTTCGGATCGGGCGGCATGCTGTTTCATAAATTTTCTAGATAGGTTCGCTGCAATGAAACCGATGGTTTACTCCCCTTCGCGATTAGAGTCCTACCGTCAATGCCCGCAGAAATTTAAATTCACTTACATCGATCAGATCCCTTCCTCTCTTGAAGGGATTGAAGCCTTCATGGGATCCCGCGTGCATGAGGTTCTCTACAAACTCTATTTTGACCTTCGGTTTTGTAAGCCGGTCTCTTTGGAATCACTTCTCGCCCATTATCGTGAAATCTGGGAGAAAGAATGGCATGAAGAAATTCAGATCGTCCGGGAGGGGATAACCCCTGAAGATTACTTCGCCATCGGAGAGAAATGTATTGTCGATTACTATCATCGGTACAGCCCGTTTGACCAGACCCGGACGTTGGGATTGGAGCATCCCGTCAAATTCAACCTGGATGAGGCCGGCCGATACGTCATGCAGGGGTTTATCGATCGCCTCAGCCGGCCTGAAGACGGTGTCATCTGGATTCATGATTACAAAACAAAAGGATTTTTCCCGACACAGCAGGATCTGGATCAGGACCGCCAGCTTGCTTATTATCAGATGGCGGTCCAAACCCTCTGGCCCGACACCAAAGAAGTGGAACTGATCTGGCACTATCTTATTTTCGATAAAGAGATCCGCTCCAGAAGAACCCGTGACGAATTGGAAGCCCTCCGTCAGGAGACCATCGGCTTGATTCAGCAGATTGAAACGGCCACCGAGTTTCCTTTCAAGCAAAGCCCCCTCTGTGATTGGTGTGAGTACCGATCGATCTGCCCGCTCTTCCGTCACCTCTATGAGACCGCGTCGCTTTCCAAAAACGACTACATGGGAGAGGAGGGGATTCAACTGGCTGAACGGCTGGCGCTGTTGCAGGCCGAAGAGGCAAAGGTGAAAGCGGAGATCGGAAAAGTAAAGGAAGCGCTTTGGGCCTATGCTCAAAAAAAAGGGGTAGAGATTGTTTATACCAAAGATCACAAAGTCCGGATCAAGGTTTATGAAAACATCCGGTTTCCGGGCAAGAACGATGTCAGCCGGCCTGCTTTGGAGAAAATAATCAAACAGGGCGGAAAATGGGAAGAAGTATCGGCGCTCGACGTCTTCGCTCTCTCAAAAGCCCTTCAAAATGCCGGGTGGGAGCCGGAGTTGATCGAGCAGATCAAGAAATTGGGAACGCCCGATAAAAGCCTCTGGATTAAAATCTTTCAACGCGACGAACGAAGGTAAGCAATGCTGTGACGAAGCCGATCAAGTTCCACCTTTTCTTATCGAATCCATCAAGCAATTGAGCCTCTTGCAAAAGTCCAATTTTGTCATTCCCGAATGCCTTTATCGGGAATCTAGTTCTTGTAAAATCAATAATTTATGGATTCCCGCTTTCGCGGGAATGACACATTTGCAAGAGCCTCAATTGGAATCTTCACGCTGATGGCTTCTGTTGATGGCTTCTGGACAAGTAAAGCGGTTTCGTGTATAACGAAAACCAGAATATCTGTTGGAGCGGCAGGGTGTGGTATCTACTCACGATCGTATTTTTCTCTTTGCGAATCACGGTGGCTGAAGCGGCCGATTGGAATGTGGTCCCGCAGATCCGGTCGGCTTCGGTGACGGCTTCCGCGAATCAAAGTTTCGGCGCAGGGCCGGAGAAGGTCGAGAAAAAAGTTCTCCCGGAATTATCTTCATTGCCGCTCGCGCTGGAAGCGAACGCGTCCGATCAGTCGGGAAAGGAGCGGAGCGCTAAAGGAGAGATCCGTCTGGAGATGGAAAAGGGGATCGTCCGGTTCAGAGGAAAAGTAGAAGCGACTGACGCCAATCCGGGCGATTTCCTGGCCCCGATTGCTTCTGCGAAGGGGACCGTCACGGTGGACATGAAGGTCCTGCTCCCCGATCGGTCTCAGCAAGTGAAGGCAAAGGTTCGGGTCGCCGGCGAAGGTCCTGCGTCGCTGATCGGGCAGGAAGGAAAACCTCTGCCGAGTAATGTCATTGTCCAGGTTTGGCTGAATGAAGAGGCCCTTTTGCAGCCGGAGGACTTTGTCCTGGGGGCCGACAAAGAGATTCCCCTGCCGCTTCGCCACGGAGATGTGCTGACCCTTCTTTTTCAATCCGATTTTAGTGTCTTCTCCTCGGGCCAAGCCGACTTGACTGCTACGCTCAGTTATACTTTTTTTAAATAATTTATCGTCGAAAAAAGGTTTTGATTCTCTTTCTTCTTTTATGCTAAGCTGTTGCCAGGTAGGAGTATGGATAAATTATTCATAAAAGGTTGGCTCTTTTTTGTCGGTGCCTTGTGTCTTGTTGCCATAGCGGGAATTAAGTTGACTGGCCAGATCGATAAAGATAAAGAAGAAGAAACGATCACGCTCCACAAGATCAGCGCTTCAGAAATGCCTAAATCGAATCCGATGATCGTTATCCCGAAAGGGGAATTTATCATGGGGGCCGTTGAGGGAGGGTTTGACGAAAAACCTCAGCGCTCCGTTTTCCTTGATGCCTACCAAATAAATCAATACGAAGTGACACAATTTCAATATGCTGAATTCGTAAAAGCGACGCGGCATCGCTCTCCTCTCTCCCGGTATGTCAAAAACATTGGAAGTCTCAATCACCCAAATCAGCCTGCCGTCTATGTCAGCTGGGACGATGCCGATGCCTATTGTAGATGGCAAGGAGGGCGCCTTCCAACCGAAGCAGAGTGGGAAAAAGCAGCCAGAGGAACGCATGGCTCCATATGGCCTTGGAGCGATGAACCTAAACCGATTTTCGCCAATTTTATGGGAGAAGAGGATCGAAGTCTTTATACGACGATTGTCGGATCATTCGAAAAAGATAAAAGTCCTTTTGGACTGTACGATATGTCTGGGAATGCTCGTGAGTGGGTTCAAGATTGGTATGAAGAGCAGTATTATCAGCATGCCCCTTTGCGCAACCCGAAGGGACCCGATCACGGGGACATGAAGACGATGCGGGGCGCCTCGTGGAATGATTCGCCTTTGACGGGAAGGACAACGGCTAGAATGAAAATGTTTCCGGATTATCGAGATACCACGGTAGGATTTCGGTGCGTTAAGCCGCTCGACGAAGAGGCAACTTTAAAGTAGGTCGAGCCAGTAAAGGACGACAAAAATCGCAATCAGGGCATTAAAGATCAGGCCGACGATGACGATCATGTCAAAAATGGGCGAATTTTTATGTGAGTAGTAGGGAGCATCCTTTTGTCTATTTTGCTCTGTGGAATTCATTCCATTTTCTCCATAACCAACAAGCCAAGTGATGCTAACATATCTGTTAAAAATCTGTCAAGTTTTTTTGTATTTTTGTAATTTACTTTTTTCTTGACAAGCTTTATTTTTTGATATATAGTCCCGGCATTTATTGGTCATAGCTGTTCGGAAAACGAAAAGTTGGGGGGGGATTAAGAGATGGAACAAACGATGGAACAAGGTAAAGGCAAGAAGGTGGGGCTAATTATTTTCTGGATCACATTCGTTTTCTGCGGTTGGATTATGTGGTACATTTCGACGGCTCCTCCAGGCTTTGCCCACTGACGATGAATCTATAAAAAATAAGTTCTGGAATCTTTACGGGAGGGCTAAAAATTATGGCGAATCAGGGTGTCAACCAAGAAGTGGGAGTTGGAAAAAAGATCGGTGTTTTTATTGTCTTTCTGGCGATAGCGGTGGTTTATTACCTTGCGCTGGATAAATTTATGATGGGGCCGATGCAGAACCTGCCCTTCCCGTACAAATAGTCTTAAAAGGTTTGTGAAATAAGTAATTCTTTCAGTTTTGGTTGTGCACAGATATTAATCATCTCTAAGGAGGTATTAAAATGCGTAGCTTTAACGATCCTAGAAAGACTAAGATTGGAGCAATGGTCATTCTAGGTGTGATAGGCTTGCTCCTCCTCCTCCCCTTTATCCCCCTGCAGGCAGGCGCCCAAGAAGCTCCAAAGGCCGCCGCCGCTACAGAGAAAAAGGTCGAGAAGGCTAAGGACGTTTATTATAAGGGAGTTGGCGCTGAAGGGATCGTGTCAGGTCCTCCCGCCCCGAAACTCAAGTATCCGGATGATTATGGAACATATGGTACGTTCCAGAGCCGAACCCTCATCTGGGTCGCCAACCAGCAGCATCTCTATTTCGGAAGCTTCGTTTTGGCGGTTCCGATGTTTGTGTTCGTAATGGAACTGATCGGGATGTTGCAAAAAGACAAGGCGATGGGCAAAAGGTATGATGACCTGGCTCACGAATTTATGAAAATCAGCTTGACCGCCTACTCCATTACCGCGATCCTGGGCGGAATTCTGATTTTTAGCTTTTTAGCCCTTTATCCGGGCTTCTTTGGTTATTTGGCCAAAATCTTCAAGCCGGTCATGCATATCTATGCCCTGCTGTTCATTTTGGAGAGCGGAATTCTCTACGTCTACTACTATGGCTGGGACGTCATGAATGACGGCAACGGGTTTTGGAAGTGGTTTCACCTTTCCATCTCTCTGGTCCTGAATACCGTCGGATTGGTTCTGATGTATTTTGCAAACACCTGGGTCGGTTTTATGATGGCGCCGGCGGGTGTCGATGAGCAGGGACGGTTTTTGGGGGACATCTGGAAAGTGATCCATACCCCTCTTTGGATTCCGATTGTCATTCACCGGGTTATGGGAAATGCGGCCTTTGGCGGTGGTGTCGTCGCGGCGTATGCGGCCTACCGGCTTTTGGCGGCAAAAACTCCCGAGGAAAGGGCCCATTACGACTGGATGAGCTATATCGCGATGTTCATGGGGATTCTTAATCTGATTCCCCTTCCATTCGCCGGTTATTGGCTGATGAGAGAAGTTTATGCTTATCGGCAGCAAATGGGAATCACATTGATGGGTGGTTTGTTGGCTTGGGTGTTCATCATGCAGGCCACAATGATTGCGACCCTCTTCGTCACGGTCAACTACTATCTCTGGCAGGCGATGGGGAGGATGCCGGGCGGAGAGCGGTACTATCGCTTCTTCAAGTACATGCTTCTCGTCCTCATCGTTTCGACCATCTCATGGTTGACGCCGCACACGTTGGTGATGACCCCAGCGGAATTAAAGGCAATGGGTGGCGCGCAACATCCGGTTGTCGGGAACTATGGTGTGATGTCGGCTAAGAATACGGCCATCAATATCATGATCTCCACCACGGTGCTCTGCTTTATTCTATATCAGCGGTGCAATAAGACTCCAACGGTGAAATGGGCCTGGATGGGCAATCTGGCTCTGACAGCGATTTTTGTCGGCGCCGCGATCAATATCATTTTCCTCGGGATCTACGGTTACTTTATCCCGGCAAACGTGCGGATTGGGCTCTCAGTGCCGCAGGTCTGCTCGACCTTAACGACATTGTTTGTGGGTGTGACCATCAACACGATGATGCTTAAAAATGCCAAGTCCATGGGTGAGGTTCGATGGGGAACCCTGTCTGTAAGAGGGGCATATGCCCTTTTCTTGCTGGCGGTCTCGTTTACCTGGACAATGGCGGTGATGGGTTATATTCGCTCCTCCGTCCGTCTCCATTGGCATATCAATGAGATCATGCGCGATAACTCTCCGTGGGCATTTACAAACCCGATCGGATATGCCGGCAACATCAACTCCTTGAACGTTCTTATCTTCTGGACGATGTTGCTCTTTGTGTTCTGGCTTGGTTCGCTGTCTGCGCAGCACGTGCCAGTCGAAGAAAAAGCAGGTGTCGGTGTTGGAAAAGCCGGCATTCCGGCGGGAAGTCATTAACTTTCTTAATGAGGGGGTCGGCCGCGGAAGGTCGGCCCCCTCATTCTTATGGGGGGTAAGAAAGGGACGATGAAAAAGAAAACAGGCGGTATTATTTTTAAAGTCGGACTTTGGTATCTTTTAATTCTAGGTGTGTTTGCGGCGTATACGAACTGGTTGCCTCAAATTAGAGGAGACGCCCCTGAGGCGGCCGAAGCGGTTGACTTAGGGAGCGTCACCCCTGAGAAGTTGGCCGAAATGGGTCAGAAGATCATCTTTGGAACAGACAATCCCCTTGCCGTGTTGGCCCGAGGAGAAGGACCGATCGGCAAAGGGCAATGTCCTCTCTGCCATCAGTTCTTTCTGGAACAGAAAGCCGACCGTTGCCCGAACCTGATTGTACTACCCGATAATAAAACAACTGATCCGGGTCTTCAAGTGACCGAAGAGCAACGTTCGCATCTCAGGCCAGGTCAGGAGCGTTATAAACAATCTGCCACCAGGCTGGCCAACGGGGAGGCCAATTCGGGTATTAAGCCTCATGCCAAACCCGGTGGGGAATATTTGATTGAATCGGAATATTGTCCGAACTGTTTTGTTGTGGAAGGGTTTGGCATCAAGGGAACGAATGATCAAGAAAGCCCTATGCCGATCATCAATAAGCCTCCGATTGAGCTAAGCGATACCGAGATTGTCGCCGTGGTCAGTTTTCTGCAAACCCGAGATGGCGACTTTACCAAATGGACGGCGAAAGCTTCTTGGGAATCCTATTTCGGAAAGAAGCTTGCAGCCGAGGCAGCGCCGGCACCGGGCGCCCAGCAGGTTGCGGCCGGCCCAGTGGTTGCCCTCAATGCCGATACCCCAGAGCAGATTGTTCAGAAGATGACCTGCTTTGCTTGCCATAAGATTCCCGGTATCTCGATCGCCAAAATCGGCATGATCGGGCCATTGCTGATTGAAAAAACGAATGCTCCTAATCGCATTAAATCAAAAGAGTATCGCCAGGCGACCAAAGAGGGTAAGGCTTCGGGCGCCAAGACTCCAAAAGAATATGTAATGGAGTCGATCATGAATCCTGGCGCCTTCATTGTTCCCGGTTTTGCGGATGACATGCTCAAAGATTTTAAGCACAAATTCACCGTCGGGGGGCTGGAGAAAATGGTCGATTATCTTTTGGAGCAGGATGAGGCGTCTGCGATAAAAGACGGCATGGATCGCCTGCCCAACGAGAAAGAAGGGCCCCTCAAGAAAACGGCCGTGCTGGAGAAGTTGCAGAAAGAAGATCCGGAACGTCTGGCGCGGATGATCAAAGAAGATCCGGAACGTTTCGCATGGTTTACTCAAAGAGATGCGGAGCCGGTCGCGGAGGCTAAAAAGCAAGAAGAAAATAAGGATGGAAGGCAGGCTTCTCTTACCGGGCAAGCCTCTGGAGGGAAATTTTAAATGAATCGTTTGAAGGGGGGAGGCACGTTAATGATGTTCAAGAATAAAAGCAAATCTCTTCTTGCATACGTTTTCTTCCTGGTCCTGGCTATGCCGGTCCTTGCATGGGCAGGGGGAGGGGGCGCAGGTTTTATAGACGCGGGGATTTTTGCCCTGGTCATCGAGATGGGTGTGGCGCTAGGAATTATCTTTTTGGCCTGGATTATAAAGTCAAAAATGGGAATTCCCATTCCAAAGATCGTTCAGGGTCCTCTGATCTGGATTACCGCCTATATCGTTTTTGGCGTGATCCTCCAGCCGCCGATTCCGTTTCAACTTCTGGCCATGTACATGGGGGTAATCACCCTCGCCATTCTCCTATATCTATCAATTGACCAGCCTTCATTCGAAGATTTTAGCAGGCCGATCCGAGTGATGCTCCAGGAAGATCATAGAAAGGCGAAAGTCGGCCGCTATGTGACCTTCACCGCCCTCCCGTTGCTCATCGGGGTTGGGGTCTTCAATTCGATGCTTCCAAAATTTTCAGAGCCGATTGAGTTAAGGACGGTTCATCCTGCGCCGCCCGCCAGTATCAATGTCCATGATAAAATTCTCACCCTTCAAACCGCAGAAAATCCATTCCGCGTGGATGAAGCCGGGAAGTATTTAAAAGTCGGCGCGGAAGGGATTTATCATGGGAAAAACCCATTTGCCCAGGATGCCCCTAAATTCCTTCAAACCGTCCGAGATGGAGGGCAGGTTTTCTTCGGCACAGCGGGCTGTTTCTTCTGCCACGGAGACAATTTGGACGGCAAGGGACCTTTCTCCTTTGCATTTAATCCCATTCCTGCCAATTTTGCAGATCCTGGGACAATTGCCCAGCTTCAGGAGACCTTCGTCTTTTGGCGGGTAGCCAAAGGGGGGCCTGGGTTGTCGCGTGAAGCCTTCCCTTGGGCCTCGGCCATGCCACCCTGGGAGAAACACCTGATAACTGATGAAATATGGAAAGTGGTTGTCTTTGAATATTGGCATACCGGTTTCTTCCCAAGGTCTTGGGATTGAGGCGAGTATTGAATTATTCCCAATTGATATAACGAACGGGGGGAGTTAGAACAATGAAGGGAAAAGCAAACGAGAAAAAGGCCCAATGGATATTGGCTCGATTGATATTAAAGGGGGCCGTTGCAGGTTTAATGGGGATTCTCCTTTCTGTGGGGGGGGGGGGGGGGAGTACGAATGGCTACGCCCAAACTCTAGAACAAAAGCCTGGGGT
>Ga0080064_1001114_pt1 | contig 59093 bp, 61 predicted proteins | sample Subgrocontami54m_FD_69260 | JGI IMG/M metagenome (GOLD analysis project Ga0080064, IMG submission 69260) | Subsurface groundwater microbial communities from S. Glens Falls, New York, USA - GMW46 contaminated, 5.4 m (SPADES assembly) (version 2) ... | reverse complement strand
CGAAAAGACTTGATGGCTGGGCTGCGCTCTTTCTCGCAACCACGATTTTGACCAGTGTGACCGGCTTCTTCTTTCACTCTACAAGTTTCGGGTCACCTCATGTGCTCGGCGTCCTGTCATTGATAGTACTGGCGGTCGCGACCGTCGCACTCTACATTTATCACCTCGCCGGACCATGGCGGTGGATTTACGTCGTGTGCGCTGCGTTAGCTCTCTACTTCAATGTCTTTGTCGGGGTCGTACAGGCGTTCCAGAAGCTGCCATTGTTGCGGCCGCTGGCGCCGACCCAATCCGAGCCGCCGTTCCTGATCGCGCAAATCGTCGCGCTTGGAATTTTCCTGGTCCTGGGCATCGCCGCGGGTATTCGATTCCGGCCCGCCGTGAGAACGGTATCCGCATAGCGCGCGGACGTGCTTGTCTGTCCGCGAGCGAACATATCCGCTATAAGCGGTTTATCTGTCTGCTACCCGACAGACGAGAGGAGGCTGTAGAATTTAACTGCAGACCTCCGCAGCGGGGCGCTGATCGGCGCGCCGGTCATCATGTTGCGGTTTCTCGTCCCGTCCGACGGGCCTCGGAGAAACTCGCATGGATGTCAGCACAGCTTCTGTTGGAGCCAACGGCATACTGAAAAAATTGTCGGCCAAGATGCAGATGTCGCTCGCGCCGCATCTGCGCCGAATCCGGTTGGCACAAGGCACGGTCTTGCATGAAGCGGGCGAGACCATCGCCACCGACTCGCTGCAACTCCTCCTCGAGGTCAATCGTGCTCGGCTCGACGTCGCGCGTCGCGACTCGGCGCTTGCTGTATCTCGCCTGCGGCTCGGGTGGATGGTTGGAGAGGGCGCGGCGGGGGATGCCGCGCCGCTCGATTCGGCGCCGCCCCCCGAGTTGCCTCTCTCGCTCGAGGCCGCAACGACCGAACTGCGCGAGCGCGGCCCCGAACTGGTGGCGGTGCGTGCAGTCGAGCGGCAGGCGGACGCGGCCTTGGGTGTGGAGCGATCGAAATACCTCCCGTCGGTGGCGCTCACCGCCGGGTGGCAGGCGTACGATGCCACGTTCTTCCCGTCGTTCCTGCAGCGCAGCGCCGTCGGCTTCACGGTGACGCTCCCCATCTGGGACGCGGGGCGTCGCGAACTCGATTATGCACGCGCTCGTGGGGCGAGCGATGTGGCGCGCGCGCAGCGCGAGGAGCGTGAGCGCGCGTCGAGTGAGGCGATGGCGCAGGCGTGGAACGGCTATCGCACGGCGCGCGTGGCGCTCGAGCTGGCGCAGGTCGGCGTGCAGGCATCGGCCGAGACGTACCGCGTGCAGGGGGCGCGGTATCGCGAGGGGGCCACGACGATCCTCGACCTGCTCGAGGCGCAAGTGGCATTGGGTGAGGCGGAAGCGACGCTGGTACAGGCGCGCTTCGCGGCGCGGTCGTCCCTGGCGCAGATCGAGGCGCTGCTCGGACGCCGGCTCTTCGGCGACAACCATCAGGCACGGGCGGAACGATGACAGACAGAAACGAGATCTTCGACACCGCGCGCTCGCCGCGGCGGCGCATCATTCCCGTGGTGGCCGGCATTGTCATCCTCGTGATTGGCGTGCTCATCGCCCGCCAGTTGGGCCTCTATAGCGAAGGGGCCGATGCCCAGCAGGCGGCCGCCGCTGCCGGCGGCCCGCCCGGCGGAATGCCGCCGATGCCGGTGGACGTGGACACCGCGCGCCGCCGCACCGTGACGTCGGAGGTGCGTGCCACCGGTCGTGTGGAAGCGCTCAACGCGGTGGAGCTCAAGCCCGACGAGTCGGGACGCGTGGTGGAGCTGCTGTTCCGCGAGGGACAGCAGGTCGATTCCGGCACGCCGCTGCTGCGCATTGACGCCGGTCTTCTGCGCGCGCAGGCGGAGCGTGCCGCCGCCGATCGCGACCTCGCGCGCCAGCAGCTCGAGCGCGTGCGCCGGTTGCGCGCCAACAATGCCGCCGCGCCCGCCGATATGGAACGCGCCGAAGCCGCGGCGCGCGCCGCCGAGGCGGCGCTCGCGGTGCTCCAGCTCCAGGTGGATCGCACCACGGTGCGGGCGCCGTTTGCGGGTACCGTCGGTCAGCGGTTCGTGAGTGTGGGCGATTACGTGACGTCGTCCAACCGGCTGCTCGCGTTGCACACGATGGATCCGCAGCGCGCGGTGATCGAGGTGCCCGAGCGGTATGCCAGCGAGCTCCACATCGGGCAGGCCATCGCGTTCAAGGTTGCGGCGCACGAGGGGCGTACTTTCCACGCGAAGGTCGAGTTCATTGATCCGGTGGTGCAGCCCGAGAGCCGGACGATTGTGGTGAAGGCGCGCGCGCCGAATCCCGGGCATTTGCTTCGCGCCGGGATGTTCATCGAGGCGCAGTTGGCAACGGCGTCACGCACTGGCGCGGTGGTGGTGTCGGAAGACGCAGTGCAGCCGCTGCGCACGACCAACATCATGTGGGCTGTCGTGAACGGGAAGGCGAGCCGTCGGCAGGTGCAGCTCGGCGTGCGCGCGGCCGGCACGGTCGAGGTGCTGAGCGGCGTCACTGCCGGAGAACTCGTGGTGGTCGGAGGACTCGAACGGATGAATGAAGGGATGGCGGTGGCGCCGCGGCCGCGGGCGGTGGCGCAATGAAAGCCAAGAACACCATCTGCCTCTGGTACAACGGCGACGCGGAAGAGGCGGCGCGGTTCTACGCCCGCACCTTTCCCGATTCGTCGGTTGACGCGGTGCACCGCGCCCCCGGCGACTATCCGTCGGGGAAGCAGGGCAACGTGCTGACCGTCGAGTTCACCGTGATGGGCATTCCGTGCCTGGGCCTCAATGGCGGCCCGAAGTTCAAGCACAGCGAGGCCTTCTCGTTCCAGGTCTCCACCGCCGACCAGGCGGAGACCGACCGGTACTGGAATGCCATCATCGAGCATGGCGGCGCGGAGAGCCAGTGCGGCTGGTGCCGCGACAAGTGGGGGCTGTCGTGGCAGATCACGCCGGCCGCGCTGATGGAGGCGATCGCCGATCCCGACCGGGCCGCGGCGAAGCGCGCGTTCGAGGCGATGATGCAGATGACGAAGATTGACATCGCAGCCATCGAGGCGGCGCGGCGGGGGTGAGGTGATTTGGTGCGCGGCGCGAAACGCAATATTTCGCGCTTGACACGGCTCGTATCCTGGTAGGACCTCATCCCGCTGGGTGCATCCCAGTGGCGCCCGTGGGCTTCGGTCCACGGGCGTCTTCACATGAGGCAATGAGCAAGGGAGGCGAATCTCACCCGCCGACTAGACGCCGCGCTGACGCCATCGCCGCCACCAGTGCGCCACGCCGGTGACGGCGAGCAGCGACAGCGTGAGTCCGCTCAGCAGCACGACGATGCGCAGCCCCATCCCGCCGACCACGCCGGTGTGCAGCGGGTACAGCACGCTGAAGAGCCGCGCGCCGCGCGGCGCGCGCGTGCCATCCTCGACGCCAAGCACCGCCCCGGTGGCCGGATCGAGATGCACGAAGCTCTTGCCGTTCGGGTGCACTTCGCCCGGGAGCCGTTGCCGTACGCGGAAGGCCTCACCGGGGGCGGTCGGCAGATACAGATAAGACGCAGCGCCCCCGGGCTGTGCCCGCGTGGCGATCGCGAGGAGCGTGTCGACACTGCGCCGTGTGGCTGACGGAGGCGGCGCCGGCGGACCGGGTTCGGCACACGACGCCGTCACCGCAAAGGCGGCGCGCTGGAACGCGCCGGGAAAGGCGAGCGACGCTCCCGTGAGACCGCCGACGACCAGCGGCAGGGCGGCCCAGAACCCCACCGTGCGGTGCACCGCCAGGGGTGACCAGCGTGGACGCATCGCGCGCCCCCGACACAGGAGAAGGCCAGACAGACTGAGCGCCATCAGGACGAACGCGGCGACGCCCGCCACCCATTGCCCCGGCCGACCGGCGAGGAGATGACTGTGCAGCAGAAAAAGCCAACCCGTGAGGAACTCCGTGGGCTGTCGCGCGCCGAGGATCGTGCCGCGATACGGATCGGCATACACGTACCGCGAGGGAGCCACTCCCAGCCACAGTTCGTACGTGCCGTCGGCGGCGGTCGGCATGCGAACGCGCGTCACCGGCTCGCCGGGATACCGCAACATCACCCGATCGAGCACCTCGTGCAGCGGCGCGCGCGTGGGCGCCGGCGCCACCCGCAGCAGCGATGGATTCAGCGCGCGGTCGATCTCGTGGCGGAATACGAGCGCGCTCCCCGAGAGCCCGAGCACCACGAGCACGACGCTGGCGCCCAGCCCCAGCACCCGATGCAGCACGCGCAGCACCCGATGTCGCACGCGCACCAACGGGCGCACGCTCAGTATCGCACCGAGTAGCTGACGGTCAGCGTGGCGCCGGGCGCCGCGCTGTAGCTCACGTTGCCGACGGGCATGAGTTGCGAGACGATGGGAAAGTACGACCGGTTGAGCAGATTGCGCACGCCGACGCCGAGCGTCCCCGTGCCCACGGCCACGCTGGTCGAGAGGTCCACCAGCAGGTAGTCGCGCACCCGCCGCTCGCCGAACGCGGGCTGCAGCGGGTTGATCTGCGGGCGCTCGAGGAACGCGTCATACGCGCGATCGCGGCGACCGGAGTACAGCACCTGCAGACGCGACCGCCAGCTCGCCAGCGTCTGATGCTCCACGTACGCGGTGAGCTTGGGGGGTTGGATGCGGAAGGTGTTCAGCGGCTGCCAGACACTGTCGGTGCCGACGCGCGTCCAGAACTCCCCCTCGCTCCACGTGTACGTGCCCCCCACGCTGAGGCGTTCGACGGGCTGCGCGTCGAGCGTCAGCTCGATGCCGCGCACCCGCTCCGGCGCGCGCACCACCTGCAGGTTGGCGCCCACCGAGGTGCCAAGCTGCGACGCATTGCGGAACGCGGTGACGGAGCCCTGAATCCTCTGCCACGAACCGCGCAGGCCGGTCTCGACCTGATCGACCTGCTGGGGCTTGGCCTCGCGATCGCCGAGCGTGAACCCCGTGGCCGGCTGCCGGATGACGAGGCCGATGTCGGCCAGCGAGAAGCCCTCGCTGTAGTTGCCAAACAGGCTGATGGCGTCGGTGAGCGTCACGACGGCGCCCGCATTCCAGAGCACGGGGCGGAACCGCAGCACGCCGCCGGTGATGTGCACGCCGTTGAGGGCCGTAAAGTCGTCCACCTGCACCGACGCGCGCTCGTGTCGCACACCACCGCGCAGCATCACGCGCGAGACCGGCGTCATGGCGAACTGGGCGAAGAGCCCGAGCGTGCGGAGGTCGAGCGGCGGGACGAACTTGGCGCCCCCCGTCTGCCGGAAGACGCGGCCGTTGCTCTGCACGAATGCGGTGGAGTCGTAGAGGTGCACGGGCTGTTCGGTGATCTCGCCCGTGTAGTCGGCGCCCCAGAGCAGGCTCGCGCCCACGCGGCGCAACAGCGGTGTCTCGGCCTGCAACCGGCCGCCCACCTTGCCCGACTCCACGTACGTCTGCATCACCTGCCCGCTGGTGTACACGCGGCTCGTGGACGGCGTCCCATTCGCGCCCGTGACCGTGACCGTGCGGTAGCGGCGATCATCGAACGGCCGGAAGGTCGTCTCGTAGCGGCGCGCGTACGCCTGGGCGAGCACGCGACTGCCGAACAGTGCACGATGCGTGTACTCGGCGTTGACCAGGGTATTCAGCGTCCCCTGCTGGTGCGGCAGCTCGAGGCCGGTGAGCACGCGCGACTTCTGCTGGTACGCCGGTAGTGTGTTGATGGAGAAGTCGGCGGTGTAGTCGGTGGCCTGCTCGCTGATGAAGTGGTTCATGGAGAGCTCGAGACGCTGCGCCCGCGCCGCGCCGAGCGCGACGCCGACCTTGCCGAACAGATCGTAGTTGTTGGTCTCGGCGAACCCGCCCTGGCCCGTGGGGTCGGGCGGCACGCGGTCCCCCTCGGCGTCGAAGAGCGCCCCCGTACGAGCCGCCGCCACGCTGGCGAGCACGTCCATGCGCTCGCTGGCCGCCGAGACGCGCTGCGTGATGCGCGGTCCGAGGCTGGATGCCGCGAGCTTGCTGAGCGAGGCCTCGACGCTGATGTCGGTGCCATAGCGCAGCACGCCAGGCTCGGCGCGTCGCGTGAGGATGTTGATCACGCCGCCCGTGGCGCCGTTGCCGTAGACCGAGGTGGCGCCGCGCACGACTTCCACGCGGTCGATCATCGCCGGATCAAGATTCACGAAGTCGCGCGACACGTTGCGCGACGTGGACTGCGGCACGCCGTCGATGAGGACGAGGATGGCGCGACCGCGGATGTTCTGGCCGAAATTGCTGAGGTTCTCGGTGGCGACGCCGAGTCCCGGCACCGTCTGCGCAAGCACGGGCCCCAGCCGCGGCGTGGTGCGCGCTTGCGCCTCGAGCTGTTCGCGCGTCACGACAGTGACCGCACCCGGCACGGCCGCAATGGAGACCGGGCTGCGCGTGGCCGTGACGATCCGTTGCGTGAGCGCAGCGGCGACCGGCGCGAGGCGGAAGTCCACCGTCAGCGTCGCCACGGCGCCCACGGTCTGCTGGCGGCGCGCTTCGGGCGCGTAGCCGACGGCGCGGACGCGCACCGCGAAGCTCCCCGCCGCGGTGGGGCGCAGGATATACCGCCCATCGGCATCCACCAATCCGCCCGTCTCATTGCCGGTCTGCTCATCGCGGACCACCACCTGGGCGTGCCGAACGGGCAGGCCGATGGCGTCGGTGACGCGCCCCGTGATGGTCGGCGTCGGCGTTTGTGCCGGGGCCGACACCGCGGTACTCTGAAGCAGCAAACCGAGGACGAATCCCGCGGCGGTGGGCCATACCCGATGGCGGATGGACATGAGAGTGCGTGGCTTGGGAGTGGGACTCGACAGGAGCTGCGAAGTGAAGTGCGCTTAACACTGTGCAGTGGCATTGGTACCTTCCATTGGCAGTATTACGGAGTCAGTGTAGGGTAAAGCCGCACAGGTCTGCCGTCGCGCGCGTGATGCTGCCATTCACCCCACTCGATCTCGCGTGTCGGGCAGAAGGCTCCGAGCTGTGACCTCGCTCGGGGCCTTCATCCTTATCAAAACACGATATCGTACTTGACGAAAAACAATACAAGGCATATCGTTAATCGATACGTGCGGCCAGAAATAGACCTGAAAGCGGAGATCGCATATGCCCGGACGCTCCCCCGATGCCCTCGTCCTCTCCGGCCGTGTCCTTCGCGTGCTGACGGCGCTCAACCTGCTCGCTGGCGTCCTCATAGTCGCGTTGCTGCTGAGTAGTCTCGTCGAGCCGAGGGTCTTTCGCGCGCTCGGCGTGCGGCTCGTCGCTGACGACGCGCGACTGTTCACGGGCATGCGCCTGATCATGGTCCTCGGCGTCGTCTCGGTAGCGGTGGTGCACGTCGTGCTCACGCGACTGCGCGCTATTGTCGAGACCGTCAGCAGCGGCGACGCGTTCGTTCTCGCGAACGCCACGCGGCTGACGACCATCGCGTGGGCCATCCTCGCGCTCGAACTGCTGCACTTCGCCGTCGGCACGATCGCCGCATCCGTTTCCTCAGCCACCGCTCCGCTCGATCTGAGCCGCGGCTTCTCCCTCACGCGATGGCTCGCGGTGCTCATGTGCTTCGTGATCGCGCGCGTCTTCGAGCAGGGAGCGCGGATGCGCGACGATCTCGAAGGGACCGTCTGACATGCCCATCCTCGTCAAGCTGGACGATGTCCTCTACGCGCGCCGCATGACTCTCACGGAACTCTCCGAGCGCATCGGCATCACCCTCGCGAACCTCTCGATCCTCAAGACCGGCAAGGCGCGCGCTGTCCGGTTCTCGACGCTCGAAGCGATCTGCCAGACGTTGCACTGCCAACCCGGCGACCTGCTGGCATTCGAGCCCACCGCGGACGATCCGGAGGAACTGTCGTGACGCGTCCAACTGTCGAGACGCGTCCAGCTGCCATGACGCTTCCACCTGATGCAGGCGCGGCGCGCGCCACGGCGCGGCGCGCGGAGATGTCGCCCAAACGGAAAGCCAGGCTGGCCGGCGCGCTCCTCCTGTGCACCATCGTCGCGGGCGGATTCGCCCAGGGCTACGGCGAGGCGAGTTTCATCGTCGCCGGTGACGCCGCGGCCACGGCCTCGCGCATCATGGCGCAGGCGCCGCTGTACCGGCTCGTTTTCGCGGTGTATCTCGTCGAGATGGCCTGCCAGATTGCGATGACGGTGCTCTACTACGAGCTGCTCCGGCCGGTGAGCAAGAGCGCGGCCATGCTCGCGGCCACCTTTGGACTCATCGGGTGCATCATCAAGACGCTGAGCCGGCTCTTCTTCTTCGCGCCGCTGCTCGTGCTGAACGGGGCGGGGTACCTCGGCGTCTTCGATGCGACGCAACTGCCGGCGATCGCGTATCTCAGTCTGCGGCTGAACTACACGGCGGAGACGATGGCCATGGTCTTCTTCGGCCTGCATTCGCTGATGTGGGGCTACCTCGTCCTGCGCTCCACTTTCCTGCCGCGAGCCCTCGGCGCCCTCTCGCTGGTTGGCGGGTGCGGATGGCTGATGTACCTCTACGAGCCGCTCGCGCATCGCCTGCAGGCGGTGATTGTCGGCACCGGCGTCATCGGCGCCCTCGTGAGCGTGACGTGGCTCCTCGTGTACGGCGTGAACGAACAGCGGTGGCGCGAACAAGACGCGGCAAGTCGCCAGTCGACGTATCTGCCCTAGCGCATCGCCCACAGCCGGTGAATACTAGGTAACATCGCGTAACAAAGCGGCGAGCCTGCCCTGCCGCGCGCGCCGGTCCCTGGCATTCACCAAGCTCGGGAGGATCACGACCATGCCGGATGCCCTCAGTTCGCTCGCATCGCTGGCCCTCGCAGGAAGCCTGGCCGTCGAACGACTGGTCACCATCGTCAAGACCTTCTTTCCCTCGCTCAGCGAGGTGGCCCACCCCACCCGGGGCGAGTCGGACGAGCGCGCCGACATGGACCGCCGCCTCCGCGTCCTCCTCGTCACGATCTTCGCAAGCCAGCTGACGGCGTTCATCCTCGCGTCGGGCGACGGCGGCCTCGGCGACACGGTCAAGGTCGGCCCCGCCCAGGGCATCCCGTGGCCGCTCTTCGGCCTGCTGATCAGCGGCGGATCGGCCTTCTGGACGAGCATCGTGGCCTACGCGAGCGCGCTCAAGGATGTGCAGAAAGGCGCGGCCAAGCGCATCGAACAGCTGGAGCGACTCGAGCGCATGGGCGCCACGTCTCCCACGCAACCGCCGGCCAGCGTGGTTAAGGTGCTCTGATCATGCCCACGCTCGTCTATCTCATCCACGGCATGGGGTGCGGCACTTCCGCCGGCGGCTCGCCGTGGTCGGCCGACGTGAAGCAGGCGATGGCCTGCCTCCAGAAGTCCTTCGGGCTCGCCGCGCTGGAGTGGATGGATCCCATTCCGGACACGGTGCCGAAGGGAAGCGAGAAGAAGACGTGGGTGATTCCCGTCAGCTACTACCAGGCGTTCGACCAGTTCCGCGCCGGCGCGGTGGATCGCGCCGCCGCGCTCAGGGAAGTCGCCGGCGGCGCCCTCAGCGACGCGCGCATCGCCGACCTGGCGCGCGAACCGTTCCTCTGGAACAACTGCCTCGATGTCCTGCTCTGGTGGTCCGACAAGGTGCAGGCGCGCCCGCAGGCGACGGTGGCCATCAACACCGCGATCACCGCCGGCGACGCGCTCGCGCGCAAGGCCGGCGGCAAGACACGACGCATCGTCATCGCGCATTCGCTCGGCACCGCCGCCACCACCTACGCCCTGCGCTATCTCGCGGCCAGCGGTCCGTGGCAGGCGACGGGGGGCATTGACCACTTCATCACGCTCGCCAACGTGGCGCCCTTTCTCATGCCGGAGGACGACGTCTACTCGCCGCCGCTCCTTCCCGGGGGCCAGCGTCCGCTCGTGCAGACCTTCGCCAACGTGCGACAGGAGCTCGATCCCATTCCGTGGCTGCTCCCCTGGCGACGCCACGCCAGCGCGCACGCGGGCGCGTGGGCGGCGGGGTGGGCGACGGCCGAGGACATGGGACTGGCGGGGTTGGTTGAGTCGTCGGGCGTGGTGGCTCCTCCCAATGGCAAGCCCGAGATCACGCACGTGCACGGCTTCGCCAACTACCTGCTGGCGCGAGAAGTCGCGCCGATGATTGCCGGCATGATCCGCGGGAGCAACTTCACGCCGACCGAACTGGCGACCGTTGACTGGCCTGCGCAGTGGGCCGCGCTCCCACAACTGGCCTGCCCGAATACCTCGGCCATGACGCAACTGCGCGCGGCGATGGCGACGTTCAAGGCGCACGTCGCCCCGGGAGGGGACCGCCCCGAGGGAGGATGGTTCGAACGTCTGCTGGCCGGCGCCGAGCTGTTGATGGCGGCGAAGAAGTCCTGCCCATGACTCGATATCGCGTTGCGCTTCGGTATGCGGCGCTTCCACTGTCGCTTCCACTGGTGCTCCCACTCGCGCTCGCGGCGCGCGCGCTGCCCGCGCAGGACACCAGAGCGCAGGCGGAGTGCACCACCTATCAGCCGGCCTATCGCGCCACCGACCCGTCCGCGCTCCGCGCGGCGCTGAAGCGGGCCGCGTGGCCGACGACGGAGTTCGACAAGCTGCTCGTGGACAGCGGGCCGGCGGCTACGCTGCGCCGCGTGCGCGCGCGCGGCCTGGAACTGATGTCGCATACGCTGGTCGACACCGCGGGAATCCCCACGGCATGGGTGGCCGTGGATAGCGTGCTGCAGCTGGTGATTGCGGGTGTGGAGCAGGGCAGTGGTGCAACAGTAAGATCGACGGACATTCCCGACATGGGTGCGTTGCGCGTGGTGCAACCTCCGTTCGGGAGCGGCCTGTTGATCGCGGGACGACGGCTCGCCTTTCAGGACGCTGACCGCGTGTCGTCGGTGGCCATCTGCGCGGTGGCGAGCAGTGCGTATGCGCTGCTCGAGTTCCTGCTGAAAGCCGAGCTGGATCGCACCGCGGCCACGTACGCGGCCATCGGTGAACGGTGGACGTTGTTCGCCTCGAGCGCCTACTCGATGACCTGGGTGGAGCGGCTGGCGGCAAGTTGCCGACTCTGGGTCGTCGGCTACGTGCTGAGCCCCACCAGCCAGTGCTGGCGGCGACATCGCCAGCAGTGGACGCTCGACGAACTCGAACCGCCGCGCTGGCGCACGGTCTTCGCGCATCCGACGGCGGGGTTCGAGCCCATCCTCAAGGCCGACAGCGCCTATCGCACGGCGACGCTGGCCGAGTGGTACGGGATCCTGCGCCTTGATTACAGAGGGGACGCCATCCGCACGTGGGGGCTGAGCGTCGCAACGGCGCACTTCGCGTCTGACAAGTACGCGGCGGGGGGCATGTTGCACACGCCGGTCGGGCGCGTGGGCGTCTTCGACGGCCGCGGCGGTCGGACGATCGTGATGCTCTCGGGTGACCTGCTGCGGTGGAGTCCGCAGGCGCGCACGGCGCTGGAGGGGTTGAAGGCGCGGAACGTGGGGGCGATTCGGAGGTCGTTGCGGTAGCCGCTCAGCCGACGGCGGTCGGCGTGCGCAGGCGAGCGCGGGGCGGTAGCGAGACGGCGCGCGCAGGCGAGTGCGGGGCGGTAGCGGCGCGGGGCGGACGGCGCCAATATTCTGGTGACTTGCCGTAACAGATTCTCGCCCGCCGCCCCCGCAGGCACTCGCACCCTGAGGTAATCGCGTCATGCGCTCGCGGCTCGTGCTCGGCTTGTTGTGTGCCCTCCTCGTCGCCTCCAACGCGCAGGCCCAGGCGCGCGACACCGTTGAGAAGACGTACTTCGAATTTCAGGTGACCAAGCCGGTGCGGCATGCGCCGGGCTCCGCGGCGCCCCGGTATCCGCCCGCCCTGAAGGCGGCGGGCGTCGACGGCGAGGTGCTCGTGCAGTTCGTCGTGGACACCCTCGGCGCGGCTGACCTCCGCAGCTTCCGTGTCCTGAAGGCGAGCCACGGCGACTTTACGGAATCCGTGAAGGCGGCACTCCCCGAGATGAAATTCGTGCCGGCCGAGCTGCGCGGCCGCAAGGTGCGGCAACTGGTGCAGCAGCCGTTTGTCTTCGCCATCCAGAAGAAGGACAGCACGGGGGCGACCGTCAGCGTGCCGTCGTCGCGCGCGCCGCAGCCGCGGCTTCCAGAGGCCTCCATCACGCCAGCGCCGCGCGCGGGGACGGTTCGTGCGTGGACGATCGCACGCCGGCTTTCGGCCGACTCTGGAAACGGTGCGGCGGGGTTCTCCACTGTTCAACGACAGATCGGCACCGCTGGCCATCTGCGGTTCGAGATTGAAGCTCCTTCCCGGTTTCCGCAGGCGACCATCGTCAGCCTCGTCGATGTGGCTAGGGGGCGTCGAACGGTGCTCATGGAGAGCACCAAGACGGCCACCGTCTCGACCTTGCCGCGACCGTCTGCCACGGGCATGAGCAGCGCTTTCCGGCCTGCTCCGAATGGCATCAGAGACCTCGGGCCGGGGGAGACGATTGCGGGCCTGCCGACGCGTCATTACCGCGTGACGGGAACGACGGAAACGCGCTACAATCTCGGCGACCGGCTGTGCACAGTGTCGCGGGAGACGGTGACCGAATACTGGACGACCAACGACCCGACCTTCACCGCGATACAGCGACACCTGCGCGAACTGGGATCGGCGATGGTGGAGGGAGTCACCATTCCCGCTGTTGAGTCCAGCGGCATCGCGAGTCTCGGCCCCGCCTTGAGAATCGTGAGTCAGAATGCCGTGCCGCTGCGGGACGGCGCGCTCGCCGTGACGGCGAAGCTCGAGGTGGTCAGTTTCGCGGAGGGAGCACTGGACGCGTCGCTCTTCGAGCCGCCAGAGGGCTACCGGCTGCGCGACCTCTCCTCGAGCCTACCGCCCGCACGGAGCGACTCGATGCGCTTCAACGCGGCGAAGCGGATGTTTGAGCAAATGATGGACACGACGCGGGTGGTTCCCGGGGTGACGACGACGTGCACGGCGTCCAAGGCGCCCTAACGCGTCACGGTCGGTTCGAGTGAGCCTGCGTCAGTTTGCCAGCCGCGTGATTGCCGCGAGCGCGCTGCCCCTCTTGGTCGCGTGCGAACGCACCGAGGTCGTGCGCATCGAGCTGACACGCCGCTCCTTCGAACTCTACGGTGGCGCGCCGTTCGTCTTGCCGGTGCGGTTGCTCGATCGCGACGGACGCATCAGGCCCACGCGTGACCTGAAAATGCGCGTGGTGGCGGGAGACGTCGTGCGCCTCCTCCCAGAGAGGGCCGCGGTCGTCTGCAAGCGCGCGGGAGCCGCGCATGTCGAGCTGCGGGCTGGCGCGCTGCGGGAAACGGTTGCCGTCCGATGCCATCCCATCACCGGCTTCCGTTGGCCGCGGGTCGTCGAGATGACCGTGGGTGACCCGCCGCGTCCGGTGGTCGTGCAGGCGATCTTCGCGACCGGAGCGGAAGAAGTCGTTCACCCGATCTCCCTGACGACGCGGAACGAAGACATCGCACGCCTGCAGGGCGACTCCCTCGTTGCGGTCGCGCCCGGCCGAACGACCCTTGACGCCCAGCTTGGCGGACTGAACCTGCCGATTGGGGTGTTCGTAAGCGCCGTGATCATGAACGACACGCTCGCCCTCCGCGCCGGCCAGTTCCGGAACTGGGTGCTCGACCCGGGCCACTATACCTTGACGGTCTCGTCCGTGCAACCGCAGCACGAGCGACGCTGGCTCGACCTGTTTGCGGAGGGGACGCGCTGCGCGCGCAGCCTGCGCGTGGAAAACACCGTGACGTGCGTGGTCTACGATCGCGGCGCGGTGGTGGTGCGCAACACGCTCACCGACGCGGCAACGCCGGCGCGACGCGCATTCGTGCGGATCGTGCGCACGCCGTAGGCTCTAACCACGCAGCCACTCCGTCCCCGACTGCCATTCGACGCCCTGGGGAAGCGGGTGCGCCGGCGGGGAACTGTTTCCCGTGACCACGATCGCCCGCGCGCCGTGGTGCTGCGCCACCGCCTCTTCCAGTGCAGCGTCGAGGTGATCGAGATACGCTTCCCGTGTCTCCTTTGCGACGGGCACGCCCTGCAGCTGCAGCGTGTTCCGGAGCTTCAGGAGGGTGTTGCGTCGCCCCTGCGCCTTAGCGACAAGACCAGCGCGACGAGCATGACCGCGAAGAGCACCTGGTTGACGACCAGGCCGCCCGTCTCCCCCGTGCGTTCGATCGGCAGGTAGAACAGCGTGAGCGTCCGGGCCACGTAGTCCAGCGCGAACAGCGAGAGCATCAGCGGGATGGCGCTGCGGTACCTGGCAAGCGCGAGCGCGCAGAGGGCATAGAAGGGAAGGCGCGCGACGCCGAGGAGCGCGAACATCGCAATGACTGTCTGCGCCGCGGCCGGGCTGTACGACTCCAGCGGGACGCCGTCGGCGTTGGCCGCCACCGTGGCGCCGAAGAAGATCGACATCACGCTCTGCAGGAACTTCACGAGCAGGACGAGCCCCATCAGCCACGGGGCGATTCTCGAACCGTGATAGGTGTTGTCGAGGCGAGGCGGGAGGAGCTGAGCGAGCATGGCGGTGACTCCGTTGGCGCGGGAGGACGGCGCGACCTCTCGGTAGGCCTACGGCGGCGGCGCGCGGGAGTTTCCTCGGGCCGCCCCTGATGCACCACGAAACAGCCCGGGCGGCGAGCGCGTAGGGTCAGCAGCCACTGGGCCGCGCAGGACAACGACCTCATCCCCGTCAGACGGCAGGCGCGCCGTTCATGCGGCGGCGTGCCCTTGCGCGGATGACAGTGCGGTGGGCAAATTGGTTACATCACGTAATAGCAGCGCAGTCGGGTGACGTCAGTCGGCGGAAGCGGGCGGCGAGCGCTGCATGCAGAGGACGGGAATGCTCGACGAGTTCTCAAACGTCTACGCGGACACCGCCCGCGCCGAGGCCTATGCCCGGCTCGAGTATCCCGGCACGTACCACCTCGCGTTTCGCGACCTGCCGGGCATCCTCGCGAAGTACGTCCGGGGCAAGAGCGCTCTGGATTTCGGCTGCGGCACCGGGCGTTCCTCGCGCTATCTGCGCGGCCTCGGTTACTGTACCGTGGGCGTGGATATCGCCGAGCCGATGCTGGCGCATGCGCGCGCGCTCGACCCAACGGGCGACTACCGACTCGTCTCCGACGACGCGCCGCCGCAACTGGCGGAGGGGGCGTACGACCTCGTCCTGGCCGCCTTCACATTCGACAACATCCCGACGACAGAGCGGAAGATCGAGATCTTCCAGGCGCTCCGCCGGTCGCTGACGCCGCGGGGCCGCATCGTCATCATCGTCTCCGATCCGGCGATTTACCGCCACGAGTGGGCCTCGTTCTCTACGCGGGATTTCCCGGAGAACCGGACGGCGCGCAATGGCGACACGGTGCGCATCGTGATGCTCGACGTGCCCGACCGCCGACCGGTGGAGGACATCCTCTGCACGCCCGACGCCTACCGGCAGATCTTCCTGCAGGCCGGGCTGATTGTGCTGGAGGCCAACCGCCCGCTCGGCCGGGTTGATGAGCCGTTTGCGTGGGTCAGCGAGACGAAGGTCGCGCCGTGGACGATCTATGTGCTTCGGCCGCCAGTGAGGCGGTAGGTGAAGGGAGGAGCCCGCTCTCTCCGAACGCCGCGGTAACGCAGGCCAGCGTCACCGCACCCCGCAGACCACCAACCGCACCTCGGCCGCCACATCACCCGCCGGCGTCGCCGGCCCGAGCCGCGCCAGGCAGGTCGCCACATCACTGGCGAGTCCGATGAGTCCGCTGTCTATCCGTTGCACCAGGCCGAGGTAGTCACCCACTCTCCACCCGGACTCGCGGCGATCGGTCTCGCCGCGCGCCACCAGCGTGCCGTCCTGCGCGCGGATGATCTCCCACGACGCCATCACATGCACCTCACCCTCCGTCGTCGCCGGATTCTCGGCCACGACACCCTCGAGATGCGTGATGTGCAGTTGGACCAGGTAGTCGTGAGGCGCGCGCACCTGCCACGGGGCAATGTCCACCGCGAGAATCGCCGGCACCGCGCGCAGCGCCGCCGCCACGGCGCGCATGATCCCCGCGCTCGGTTCTTCGCCCCAGCGACGGAAGCCCGAGGTCTCCACGCGGGATCCGCGCCGCACGACGATGGCCGTCGTGGCGAGATAGGGCGCCAGGTCCAGGCGTCGCAACCCGACGGAGATGCCACCCGTGTCGCGCGCGCGTGCGGCGGCCTCGGCCTTCGCGCCGCCGCCGAGGATGTACTCCTCGAGTGGCGGCGTCGGGCGGGCGAGCGAGAAGCACCCCGCCACCGTGATCAGGGCGCCAATGCCGAACAGGCGCAGCGTCCTCGCCGTTGGAGCAGTGAGTTGGGTCATCATCTTCCCCCAGTCGGTTTCTTGCCGCGCAGCAGCATATCGGGATTCTGTTCGATCGAGTTCATGAGCTGCCGCAAGGCGTTGGTCGCCTCCTTCAGGTTCACCAGCGCCGCCTCCAACCCGAACCCGAGTCCGGAGTCGGTGGAAAGCAGGCCCTGCGTTTCGTCAATCGTCCGGCGCAGCGACTGCAGGGTGGCGTGCATCTCCCTGGTCGCACCCTTGAGGTCCGTTGCCATGGGGTCGATGGCCGCGTTCGCCGTGGCGGCCAGCGTGTCCACCCGCGCCATGGTGCGGTTGAGCTGCGCGGTCATGGCCGGCACTTCCTTGAGTGCCGTGCGGATCTCCGGCCCATCCACGAGCCGTTGCACCGCCTGGGCCGACGCCACGACGGCCGCGTTGATCTCGGGCATGTCGATGGCCGCCAGCATCTGGTTGACCTGGTAGAGCACCTTGACCACGTCGGCCACGACACTCCCCGCGCCCGTGCCGAGCGCGGCCATGAGCGACGGCGTCGTGGGAATTTCGGGCCACTTGGTGGCCCGCGGCTCGAGTTCCGGCGGCTTGGCATCCTTGCGGTAGGCCAGTTCGATGTAGAGCATGCCGGACACGATGCTCTCCATCTGGAGCTGCGCCCGCAGGCCGTCGGCGATCTGGCTGTCGAGCACGGACTGCTGCGACAGGTCAACGAAGGTGCCGAGCTGGGTGCGGAGGCTCTTGATGTCGATGTCGTACTCCACCTGCACCTGGAACGTCTTGTCGCGCTCGTCGATCTGGATGCGGATCTTGCCCACATGGCCCACGGGGGCGCCCTGGAACTTCACCGGCGCGCCTTCCTCGAGGCCGTTCACCGTCTCCTGGAAGAAGGAGACGAAGGTCGTCCGGTTCGTGAACCAGGTGTTGCCGGCGAGAATCGCGGTGCCGGCAATGATGATGATGACCGCGCCGATCAGGAACGACCCGATGGCGGTGGGATTTGCGCGCATGCTCACGTGACGCCTTCGCTGCTGCGGGTGAGGAAACGGTGGACTGCGTCATTCGGCGGGTGGTCGCGCAGTGCGGCGGGGCTGCCGAGCGCCGTCATGGTCTTCTGCTCGATGTCGAGGAAGAGCGCGCGGTCGGCGATGCGATCGATGCTGGCGAGGTCGTGGGTCACCACGACGATGGTCGTGCCGAAACTCGCCTTGATTTCGAGGATGAGATCGTCGAGGCGGCTGGCGCTCACCGGGTCGAGGCCGGACGACGGCTCGTCGAAGAACAGCACCTCCGGATCGAGCGCGATGGCCCGGGCCAGCGCCGCGCGCTTGCGCATGCCGCCGCTGATGGCGGCCGGGTAGAAGTGGCCGAAGCCGTGCAGGCCGACGAGCGCGAGCTTGAGTTCGACCACGTCCTCGATGGCGTCGGCGCCCAGCATCGTGAACTCCGTCAGCGGGAGCGCCACGTTCTCCGACAGCGTGAGGCCGCCCCAGAGGGCGCCGTTCTGGTAGAGCACGCCCATGCGGCGCAGCACGCGCTTGCGCGCCTCGGTGTCGGCCGCGCCGAAATCGTCGCCGTCGATCAGGATGGTCCCCTCGGACGGCGCCTTGAGGCCGATGAGGTGCTTGAGCAGCGTGCTCTTGCCGCTGCCGCTGCCACCCATGATCACGAACACCTCGCCGCGCTGGACGTCGAAGGTGAGGTCGTGCATGACGACGCGCGCACCGTATCGCATGGTCAGGCCGCGCACCTCGATGGGCGGGGCGCCGTTGGGGCCGGGCACGTGCGTGGGCGGGGTGCCGTCGCGGCCCGGTGTGTGCGTGGGCGGGGCGCCGTCGAGGCGGGGCAGGGCGGCCGGGGCGTGCGTCATATGAGCAGGAGCGCCGCGAGCCAGTCAACGACGGCGTTGGCGAGAATGACGAGCGTGATGCTGATGACGACCGCCGACGTCGCGGCGCGGCCCACGGAGCCGGCATCAGTGCCGGCCTGCAGTCCCTTCATGCAACCGGCGATGCCGATGATCGCGCCGAAGATGAGGCCCTTGAACACGCCGAGCAGCGCATCGGAAAGCACCACCGCAGACAGCAGTCCGTTGGAGAACTGCGTCGTCGTGACATCGAGCATCGCCACGGCGACGCCCAGGCCGCCGAGGATGCCGACGATGTCGGCGTACACCACGAGCAGGGGCATCATCACGAACAGGCCGAGCACGCGCGGCAGCACAAGATGGTCCACGGGGGAGATGCCGAGCGTGGTGAGCGCGTCGATCTCCTCGGTGATCTTCATGCTCCCCAGCTCGGCGGCGAAGGCGGCGCCGGTGCGGCCGGCGATGATGATGCCGGTCATCAGCGCGCCCATCTCGCGCAGCATGCCGAAGCCGACCAAATACGACGCGTAGTAGCCCGCGCCGAAGCGCTTGAGCACGACGACGCCGAGGAAGGCGATGATCACGCCGACGAGCAGCGCGATGAGCGTGACGATGGGGAGCGCGCCCGAGCTGTTGGACTGCACGACGACCCAGAACTCGCGCCAGCGCATGCGCACGCGTCCCCGCAGCAGCAGGGCGCCTCGCTGCATCACCTCGCCGAGAAAGGTGACCGCGGCCTCCGTGGCGTCCCCGGCGGCGATGCCGGCGAGTCCGACGCGGGTCCGGAGGGGCAACACCGGTGACTCGGCGTCCACGGGGCGCTCCGGCACGGCACGCGCGAGGGCGAGCAGGTTGGTGATGCGGTCGGGGAGGCCGTCGGTGGCGAAGTCGAGCTTGTGGGCGTCGCAGTACTCCTGCCCTTGCCGCAGGAAGATGAGGAGACTGCTGTCCCAACTGTCGAGTGCAGCGGCGTCCACCGTGACGACGCGTGCGGCGGGGGCGTCGCCGCCGCCGCGCGCTGCCTCCAGCAATGGCGCGAAGCGCGGGGCGGGGCGCTCCAATTGCCACGCGCCAGACAGCGCCACCACCAGGGCGTTGCCCTGGCGCGTGACCTCGGCGAGCCGGTGCTGCTCCGCGCCCATGCACACCCCTCATGCGCCGCCGATTCGCGACCGGAGTAGGCGCGACGAGCGGCTCTATCGAAGGGTGCGCGTCTGGGGGCGCGCGTGCCATCGCCTGAAAGAACTACGCCGCATCCGTCGGAGGAGGGATGTGGCGAGGGGTGAAGGGGCTCTATCGAAGAGCAGTAGCACTTGGAGTCCTCCGTGGCCCTCCGTGCTCCTCCGTGTCTCTGTGATGAAAACCCCGTCGCCCTACTCGTGCCGCAATGCCGCAACCGGATCGAGTCGCGCCGCCTTGAGCGCCGGGAGCATGCCGAACACGATGCCGGTGAACGCGCTCGTGGCGAGTGCGGCCACCACGGCGAGCGGGGGCACCGACGATTCCACGGGCGTGAACGCGCGAATCGCAAACGACCCGGCCCAGCCGAGCACGAGGCCGATGGCGGCGCCGGTGGCGGTGAGCGTGACGGCTTCCACGAGGAACTGCCACAGGATAATGCCCTTGGTGGCGCCCAGCGCCTTGCGCACGCCGATTTCCCGCGTGCGCTCCGTGACCGAGATCATCATGATGGCAATGACGCCGACGCCGCCCACGAGCAGGCCAACGCTGCTGAGCGCGATCATCACGAGGAAGAACATCCCGAACACCTTGTTGTAGACGTCGAACAGCTTGTCCTGGGTGATGACCGCGAAATTCGACTCGCGACTGGGGCGCAGGCCGCGCAGGCCACGCAGCGCCGCCGTCACCGCGTCGATGGTTTCGTCCTGCCGCGCGGTGGCGCGCGGCTTGATCACGAACGACATCCACCGCGTGTTGGCGCCGAGGCGACGATTGAGGGCGTAGATGGAGGTGATGATCCGCGGCCGCTCGCCGCCCGACAGGAAGCTCGCCTCGTCCTTGAACACGCCGACCACGAGGAAGGGCCCGCTGCGGTTGCCGGACGTCAGGTTGATGTACTTGCTGAGGGCGTCGTCGTCGCCGAACAGCCGCTCCTTGGCCGTGGTGTTGATCACGACGACGCGCGACGCCGAGCGGGCTTCCTGCTCGGTGAAGACGCGCCCATCCACCATGTTCGGCGGGTTCACCTGCGCCCAGTTGGCGGTGACACCGGCGACGTTGACGTTGGAGAGCTCGCGGTCGCGATACTTGGCCGACGCGCCCCAGCCCTGCCGCACCATGACCTCGGCGACACTTTCCACGCGCGTCAGCGCCTCGGCCTCGGCGAAGGTGAGACTGGGGTTCGAGCGCCACTTGCAGGTGTCGCCGCTGTCGTCGCAATGCTCGAAGGTGATCGGGTAGCGCTGCACGAAGAAGGTCGTCGGCCCAGCGGATTCGAACTGCCGGGCCACGCTTTCATTGATGCCGTGCACCATGGACGAGATCAGCACCACCACGAAGACACCGACGGCGACGCCGAGAATGGTGAGGGCGGCGCGCACGCGATTGGCTTTCATCGCTTCGAGGGCGATGGTCACACCCTCGAGCGACATGCGGAGCTTGGCGAAGAAGCGCATGGGCGTCATTCCTGCCGCAGCGCGGCCACGGGGTCGAGCAGCGACGCGCGGCTCGCCGGATAGACGCCGGAGATGATGCCAACACCGGCACCGATCAGCACGCCCACCGCGATGGACCAGGGCGCCACGAAGGTCGGCATCGGGGTCGTGGTGCGGATGAACACGGCGGCGGCGGCACCGAGCGCGATGCCCATCGCGGCCCCAAAGGTGCTCAGCGTCGCCGACTCGATGAGGAACTGGATGAGGATATCGCGCCGCCTGGCGCCGAGCGCCTTGCGGATGCCGATCTCGTGGGTGCGCTCGGCGACGGCCACCAGCATGATGTTCATGATGACGATGGCGCCGACGACGAGGCCGATGGCCGGCAGGGCCACGCCGGCAAGCACCAGGTAGCCCTTGATCTTGTTCCAGAACTCGAGCGCGCTGTCGGAGGTCTCGAGGACGAAGTTGTCCTTCTGCGCCGGGCGCAGCTGGTGACGGGCGCGCATCACGGAGCGCACCGCCTCCATCGCGTCGGGCATCGCCTCCTCGATGGGCATCTGCACCGTGACGGCGTCAATGACATGCGGCTGGCGGTTGAGCAGGCGGCGCACGGGCGACCGGTACGGCGCGAAGACATAATTGTCGAACGACATGCCAAAGGCGCTGCCGCGCGACTCGCCGACGCCGATGACGGTGTACGGGCGGCCGCCCATCTTCACCTGGCGCCCGATCGGATTGACGGTCGGGAACAGGCGCTTGACGAGGTCCGGGCCGATGATGACGACCGAGGCGCCGGTGGTCAGGTCGCTGGGCGCGAAGCTGCGTCCGTCGGTGACGTCGAGTCGCTTGATCTGGAAGTACTGGCCGTCAATGGCCGTGACGTCGGCGGCGCGGGGGCGCGAGTAGGGCGATTCCACCCGGATGCCGCCTTCCGAGTACATCGCCCACAGGGCGCCCGCCGGCAGCGCCTCGACGACTGGCTCCACGTCGCTCTCGAGAATGCGCGGACGACGGTTGTACTCCAGCCACGTTTCGCGGTCGACATCGCCGATGTTGATGTTGGGGCGATGCCGCAACTCGAACGAGTTGATGGCGATCAACTTGCCGACGAGCTGCGTCTCCATGTAGCGGCCCATCCCGTCCACGATGGAGACGACGGTGATGAGAAACATGACGCCGATGCAGACGCCCAGCGCGGTGAAGAAGCTCTTGAGCTTCTGCACGCGGATGGTCTGGAGGGCGAGCCGGATGGCCTCAAAGAGTGGCATGCCAGAATGTAACGGCCGGCGTCGTCAGATGGTTTCGGTGGTGCCGGTCGCGGCCCGCTGGACGCCGCCGGCCCGGAGGCGTGGACCTTCCGTCGGGGCCCGGTGTTCGAGGGAGTGTGGGTGAGTGACGGCGATCACAGGCATTCCGCGCAGGGAACGACAGTTTGGGAGCGGTTCCGCTGGGCGTTTCGGCGGGGAATGGCCGCATCACGCACTGTCTGGAGGGAGGTCTGACATGCACAATCACGTGCGATGGTCACTGGTGGCGGGCATGCTGCTCGTTGGCACGGCCGGTGCCGAGCTGGCGGCGCAGGGGAAGGCGGATGCGCGGGCCGCGACGCCGCGCGACGGGGCGGTGCAGGGCAAGGCGATGGGAGCGTCTGGTGCGGCCGCGCGAACGGCGCAGGGATCGGCCGCCACGGTCACCGTGGTCTTCCGCACGGGCGATCGCGAGGCGTTCGAGCGCTACTTCACGACGCACAACATGCGGGCCAAGCCGCTGCCGCCAGGAATGCGCAAGCGCCTCGCCAAGGGCAAGCCACTGCCGCCGGGGATCGCGAAGCAGGTACTGCCGGCTGACTTGATTCGCATTGCGCCGCCCGTGGGACGGGACATCGAGTATGTCATCGTGGGGGACGCCGTGCTTGCGACGCGGGCGGGCGTCGTGATCGACATCATGCGTGGCGTGCTGCGGTAGCGCGCTCCGAGGACTACGGCGTCACGCGCACCGTCGCCAGTTCCCTGGTGAGCCGATACAGGAACTCCTGCCCTTCGAAGTAGCTCCTGATCGACATGCGTTCGTCGCGCCCGTGGGCCCGCGCGTCCACCGTCGGGTCGCTGAAGAGCCCCGTCACGCCGAACGCGGGAACGCCCCTGGCGCGGAAGAAGCGCGAATCAGTGGCGCCGGTCGCCATGATCGGGATGACGGGAACGTCGCCGAACATCTCCCTGGTCAGTCGCGTGACGGTCTGCATGAGATCCTGCGGAATGCCGAGGATCGGCGTCGGCGGACGCTGCGTGCGGATGAGCACCTTGACCGCGGTGTCGGCGATGAGGCGCTCAAATGCCGCACGCACCGAGTCGGCGGAGGCGGTGGGGTACAGGCGGCAGTTGATATTCGCCTCGGCCAGCTGCGGCAGGGCATTGGTCGCGTGGCCGCCCGTGAGCCCGGTCGCCACGCAGGTGGTGCGCAGCATCGAGTTGTAGCGCGGGTCGGCTGTCACGATGCGCAGAGCCTCGGCGTCGGCGAGGTTCGTGGCCAACGCCTTCATCGCGCGGCCCATTGCCCCGGGCTCGAGATCGGCCATGCGAGAGAAGAAGGTGCGCGTCACCTCGTTGAACTCGACCGGGAACCTATGCCGCCCAACTTTCGCCAGCGCGTCGGCGAGCGCGGTGATGGCGTTGTCGTCGCGCGGCACCGACGAGTGCCCACCGCGGTTGGTGGCGCGCAGCGTGAAATTCGTCGTCACCTTCTCGGCGGCGCCGAGGCCGTGGAAGAGCGGCTTGCCATTGCGCAGCGTGCCGCCGCCCCCTTCGTTGATCACCAGCCCCGCGTCCATCAGTTCGGGGTGGGTTTTCAGCAGCCAGTCCACGCCATTGGCCGGCCCGCTTTCCTCGTCGGCGGTCAGCGCGATGATGATGTCCTTGTCGGGCACCCACCCGTCCTGCTTCATGCGGAAGACGTTGGCGACGAAGATCGACGCCATCGCCTTGTCATCGGCCGTGCCGCGCCCGTAGTAGTAGCCGTCGCGCTCGGTGAAGACGAACGGATCGAGGTCGGGCGACCAGTCGGCCTTGAGCGCCTCGACGACGTCGATGTGCGCGAGGAGGAGGAGCGGCTTGCCGGCATCGGCACCGCGCGTGCCGCGAATGCGAGCCACGACATTGTGCTTCTCGGGGCGCGGGCCACCGACGAAGATGTCGGCCTCGGGAATGCCCGCGTCGCGGAAGCGCCTGGCCATCGCCAGCGCCGCGGTGGTGATGTTCCCCGTGGTGACGCCGGTGTTGATCTCCACCAGCTCTTTATAGATGCCGCGTGCGAGCTGCTGCTGCGGCGTGAGCGCTCCCGGCGTGTAGACCGGCCTGGCGCCTTGAGCCGCCGCGGTGGAGGAGACGGCGATCAGCAAGGCGGCGAGACAGCGGTGCGTCATGGGAGGGCTCCAGGTGGGGAAGGCGGAGGGAAATCTGGCGCACAGGCCGGCGGAGGTGAAGGTTGTACCATGTCCACTATCCGCCAGACCAATTGCGCTCGGCGGACTGCCCCGGGTGCGAAGCCGCTTGCGCACCGACAGTAGCTCCTGGATCTTCGTTGAGGCCACGCAGGAGCGATGGAGGCAAGTATGCGTTTCAGGTCCAGATTCCCGGTCGTCGCGAGCGGCGTCGCGTGCGCCGTGTTGATGGGATGCAGCGAGCAGGGCACGAAGTCGGTCACGGCGGAGACCACGGCGGACCCGCGCACCGCGGTGGAACTCCCCGCCGAGGCGCAGCAGGCCGTCCTCAAGGAGATGCGGCAGATGCTCGGTGCCATGGGTGGCGCGATGGCTGCGGCAGCCAAGGGAGACACCGCGGCCCTGTTGCTCGCCCTCGCGCCAGCAGGGAGCGCGGCCGCCGCGGACCCCGCCATCGAAGCACTGTTGCCGCCCGGTTGGTTGGAGCTGGCGGAACGCACCCATGGAGGCTTCGACAATCTCGCCGCCAGTGTGCGCCAGTCGCGCGATGCGAAAATGCTCAAGGACACCGTGCTGGTGAAGCTTGCAGTACTCAGTGGTGCATGTGCATCGTGTCACGAGACGTTCCGGGTGACCGTGCGCTGATCGTCTGAGTTGGTGGCACGTCCGATGTAGTCCCCCCCTTTCACGGAGCCCCCCCGTGCATGCCGAACTGCTCGTCCTGCGCATCATTCACGTCGTCGGCGCCATCCTCTGGGGTGGCACCGCGATGTTCGTCGCCTTCTTCCTGATGCCCGCCATGGGCATGGCAGGCCCGGCCGGAGCGCCCGTGATGGGCGCCCTCGTGAAGCGGCGCCTCTTCGTGATTGTGCCGACGGTTGCGGTGATCACGATGCTTGCCGGCCTGCGCCTGCTCTGGCTGGCATCCCACGGATACAGCGCCGCCTACTTCGCCAGCCGATCGGGGATGACGTACGCGACCGGGACCGTCGTCTCGATCGTGGCGTTCACGATCTTCCTGACGGTCAGTCGGCCGGCCCTCGGCAGGATGGGCGAGCTGCAGCAGCAGATGGCGCAGGCCGGCGAGTCCGAGCGCGCCGCGCTGATGGCGCAGATGAACGTCGTGCGCGGACGCGCCGGGGCAGCGGCGAAGGCCATTGCGTTCCTGCTCATCATCGCGGCGACCACGATGGCCGTGGGACGGTACATGGACTGAGGACTGGCAGGCGCGGCACGGCAACCGCAACACAGGAGCCCCCCCATGACAGATGCGGTCGCAGCACAGGAATCGCTGGAAGCAGTGCTGAAGGACGAGATCCTCCGGATGTATCAGGATGTCGCGGACCGGCCCGAAGGCGAGTATCACTTCTATCACGGCCGTGAGGCGGCGGAGCTGTTCGGCTACGACGCGGCGTGGCTTGACCGGGCGCCGGCCGGCGCGGTCGCTTCCTTTGCCGGCGTGGGCAATCCGCACCTGCGCAGCGCAATCAAGCCGGGCGAGACCGTGGTCGACCTCGGGAGCGGCGCCGGCCTCGATTCCATCATCGCGTCGTGGGCGACGGGTCCGAAGGGCCAGGTGATCGGCGTGGATCTCAATCCCACGATGTGCCTGAAAGCGCAGGCGCACGCGGCGGCGTCCGGCACGAAGATGGAGTGCCGCCAGGGGCGCATGGAGGAAATCCCGCTGCGGGATGCGACCGCGGACGTGGTGATCTCCAATGGCGTCATCAACCTGTCGTTCCAGAAGCGCCGGGTGATCCAGGAGCTGTTTCGCGTGCTGAAACCCGGCGGACGCCTGTCGTTCACCGACATCGTCAGCGCGAAGCAGCTCTCGCAATCCATCGTGAACGACCCGAAGCTCTGGGCGAGCTGAATCGGAGGTGCTCTCCTGGAAGGAGAGATGTTCAGGCTGCTCGAGGAATCCGGCTTCACGCGCGTGCGCTCGGTGGTGGTGCCGAACTTCAGATTTCGTAAGACCTCGACGCAGAACTCGGCCGAGGCCTACGGGGTGAAGGCCGTGCTGTTTACGGCGGTGCGGCCGGCGTCGTAGGACCGGCCGGCGGCGCGACCGTCCACGTAGCGCCAGACGGCGGCGCGGTCGGTGACGCAGCCGGCGCCGCCACGGACGCCGGCGACGCGGCGTGTTGCGCGCGCGGGAGCTATGGCTTGAAGACTCCCGCGTCGCGCAACGTGCCGTTCCATGGCCGCAGCCAAACCATGCCGTTGAACGCGTGCGCCAGGTAGCGATTGACGGCGTCCATTTCCGCAGGCGTGTACTGCGTCTTGTGGCACGCGTATTCCTCGCGCTGTGCGGCGAGGTCGCGCTCCTCGAACGGTACGCGCACGGTCAGCAGGGCCTCCGCCATTCCAGCCACACCGGGCCTGGCGGGCGGGGCGGTACGCAGGCGCTCTGTGGGAAGTGAGGCGTAGAGCAGGTCGAGACTCGCATGCCGCGCGTCGCGCTGCACGATCTCGGTCACGACATCGCCGACGAGGCGATGGTCGGGGTGCCCCGTGCCGCCCTCGGGGCCGAAGGTGATGATGACGGCCGGATTGAGCGAGTCGACGACGGCGACGAGCGCCGTGCGCAGCTTGCCGAGCGCGTCGAACGATGCGAGGCCGCCGTCGGGGAGACCGAGGAGGTGGAGCCCCTGCACGCCGAGCCGGCGGGCGGCGCACTGCGCCTCCTTGGCGCGCGCGGCGGCCAGCTCGGGCCCGGCCGGAATGCCGGCAAAGTCGCGAATCCCCTTGGCGCCGTCGGTGGCGATGACGAGATGCGTCTCGCGCCCTTCGCGCGCGAGCTTGGCAAGCAGCGGAGCAATGACGCGCTCGTCGTCGGCGTGGGCGAAGACGGCGAGGACGGGGCGGGTGGACTGCGCGGGCACGGCGAACGGCGCGAGCGCGGCCAGGACCGCGGCGGCGAGGGCAGAGCGGGAGAGTCGCATGACGAAAGGTGCAGTGGCTCGGGGCGGCCCGCGAGAGACTGGTGGTCGCGAACCCTGCGACGTCTAATTGACCCGACGGCATCCTTCCGCACTCGGTTGCGGGCGGAGTCAGGCGTGTTTCCTTTCACGCGTTGCAGCGGGTGCTTCCACTGGAGATTCCTCTGTCCCTGCCAATCCCGGCGATCAGCCCCATCGCAGCGCACGAGATCGATGCGCTCGCGGCACTCATGCGCGACACGATCGAGCCGCTGACATTCTACAACGAACGCGCCCGGCGCGCGGAGCTGGCGCGGTACACGGCCGACGGGCTTCGTGCGCTGATTGCGGCCGACCCGCAATCCGTGATCGTCGCGCGCGACGGCGGCCAGCTGGTGGGGTTCTGCGTCAGCCGGTTCGACGACGGCACGATCTGGCTGTCGTGGTTCGGCACCGCCGTGCACGCGCGCGGCCGCGGCATTGGCGCCGCCCTGCTCGCCGCACTCGCCGAGGCGCTGCCGTCCCGGGGCGCGCACAAGATCTGGTGCGACTCGCGCGTGGAGAACGCCGCATCCCGTTCAGTCCTCGAGCGCTTCGGCTTCCGACGCGTCACGACGCTCAAGAACCACTGGTACGGCCAGGACTACTATCTGTGGGAGTGGTATCCGATCTGAGTTCTTTCTGCGGCCGAGAATTACTGCAACTGCTTGCCGCGGATGTCACGGAAACTGGCGGATGCACGCGGATCCGACCTTAAGAAACTCCCAAGGTCGGATCCGTGTTCATCCGCTCCCCATCCGCGTAATCCGCGGCAAAGCAGTTAGCAGCCAAGGCAGAGGCCGCGATTCGCCGACCGCCATCTGCCGTCCGCCGTCCGCCGTCTGCCGTCCGCTACAAATTCACATGCACCACTTTCGCCGGCGAAAACCCGTTGAATGTCGTCGCCGAGGCATACGTGTACGCGCCGATCATCTCGCTGTACACGAGGTCGTCGCGGTTGAGCGCCGGCAGGTCTTCGGCCATCGAGATCACGTCAAAGGCATCGCAGGTGGGGCCGAAGACCGCCGAGAGGCGCGTCTTCCCCCGCTTGAAGGCCTTCACCGGATACTTGCAGTGGTCGAAGATCTGCCCGGAGTACGTGTGGTACACGCCGTCGTCGAGGTAGTACGATGGTTTCCCCTCGCGCACCGACTTGCCGATGATCTTCGAGACGGCCGTGCCCGCCGTCGCCACGAAGAAGCGCCCGGGCTCGGCCAGGATCTCGATGTGCTTCGGGAAGAGCCGGTTGAGCTCGGAGTTGATGATGCGCGCGAGCTCGCGGAACGGGCGCACCGAGTCGTCGTACGGGGCCGGGAAGCCGCCGCCGATGTCCACCAGGTTCATCTTGGCGTAGCCGCGCGACTGCGCTTCGGCGTAGATGTCGGCGGTGAGGTTCAGCGCCTCCACGTAGTTCGCGAAGTTCGTCGTCTGGCTCCCGACGTGGAAACTCACCCCTTCGACGACCAGCCCCTGCCGGTGCGCTTCGAGTATCAGGTCCACCGCCTCGCCGGGCGGCGCGCCAAACTTGGACGACAGCTCCACCATTGCGCCGGTGTTGGAGACCTTCAGGCGCAGCACCAACCCGGCATGTGGCGCGTGCTCCCGGATCTTCTCGATCTCGTCGTAGTTGTCGAACGTGACCAGCGGCTTGTACTGGTCGAGTTCCTTGAGCGTCTCGACCGGCTTGATCGGGTTGGCGTAGATGATCTTGTCCCAGATCCACTGCTGCCGCTCGCGCGCCGGCATCCCCTTGATGTTCTCGTGCACGAGGTCGAACTCGGGCATGGAGGCGACGTCGAAACTCGACCCCTCCTCGAAGAGCGTGCGGACGACCGCCGGATCGGCCCCCGCCTTGACCGCGAAATACGGCTGCACGCGCGGCAGGTGACGCCGGAACGTGCGAAAATTCTTCCGCAGCTCGTCGTGGTCGATGATGAGCACCGGCGTGCCGTGCTCCTCGGCCAGCGCCTTCAGCCGGGCCTTCGAGATCATTCGCCGTCCTTGACGAGGAAGTTCTTGAACTGCCAGGGATCCTTGCGGTCGAAATCGGGCTTCGTGTACCCGGGGAACGGGTTGCGATAGTTCTTCAGCGGCGTCCAGTCGGACGGCGTCGAGATGAACTTGCCGAGGTACGGCTTGGCAATGTCCAGCACGAACTCGTGCGGCAGGTCGTCCGGCACGACGACGCCTTCCTCCGGATTCTGGATCATCCACGCCGTCGCGGCGACCACCGAAATGGCCACCTGCATGGTGGTGGCGTTCTGGTGCGGCACGAGGCGGCGCGATTCCTCGATGCTGAGGTCGCTGCCGGTCCACCACGAGTTGTACGGATGCCCCATCAGCAGCGCGCCGAGGATGTCGGAGCCGCTGGTGATTTCGTCGTTCATGATGCGCTGGTTGTCGTTCAGCTTGTAGTCGTAGCCGCGCATCTCGTTGAGCGACGCGATGGCCGCGTCGCTGGGGCAGTAGGCATAGTGCACGGTGGGGCGGTAGACGGCCTTGCCCTTCTCCCACACGGTGAGGTGGTCGGAGATCGTGAACGCCTCGCCGTGACGGACGACCATGCCGCGCACCGTGTAGTTGGGCACCCAGGTGCGCACCCATGTCTCCATCCCCATCCGCGCCAGGCAGATCTGGTTCTTCGGTCCTTCCTTGTGCTTGAACGCGAACTTCGGGAGTTCCTTCTCGTGCGTGCCCCAGCCCATCTCGGCCGTGGTCTGCCCCTCCTCGCGGAAACCTTCGATGCTCCAGGTGTTGACGAACTCGTCCACCTGCTTGGGCTTGTCGCTGATCTGCGTGTCGCGCTCGGAGCAGTGGATCACCTTCACGCCGAGCTGGTGGGCGAGGTGGTTCCACGCCTGCGTCTGGGCCAGCTCGGCGATGCGCTCGGCCTTGCGCGCCTTGAACTTCTTGTCGGCGAGCGATGCCGCGGCGATGTCGAGGAGCCCCTGCTTGGTGAAGTGGGAAATCAGGCCGGGATTCGCACCGTGCTCGAGCACGGCCGTCGGGCCCTTGGTCTTCCACTGCGCCATCAGGCGGCGGACGTTCATGTGGCGCCAGTACAGCGTCTTCTCGGTGGGATGCTGCTTCGGACCGACCGCGTACGGATCCCAGAGTTCCGTGGACGTGTTCACGTAGAGCACGCCCTTCTTGTGGCACCAGTCGAGGATCTCGCAGGCGTCGATGTTCCACGCGAGGTCAATGATGACGTCGCCGGCGCCGACGTACTTGCCGAGAAGTGAGCCCATGTTCTTCTCGGTGACGCGGTTGCGGACAAACCGGACGCCCTGGGCGGTCCACTGTTTCAGCTTGTCCGAGCGGTCCTCGAAGTCCATCACGGTGATGTTTTCGGGCGCCACCTGGAGGTACTTGAAGAGAATCGGCAGCGTGCACTCGGCGACGGCGCCGTAGCCCACGAAGAGGATCTTGTTTTCGAAACGGGTCATTTGAGATCGGAGGGTGGATGTCGGCGCTCGGTCCGCGGCGGCGAGTGAACGCGGGCGCTGCGCGCGCAACTGCAATTGAATCAGGACGACACCAATTTGCCAGCGAATCCCCGCGACTGGCGCCCGCCGCCGCGGTCGCGTCAATTGGAAGTTGTCGCGGCTCGGTGCCCGTCGTGGGCGAACGCCGCTGACTCGCTTGGAGGACCCATGCGCAGCTACGCGCTCGTTTCTGGGATGTTCCTCGCCCTCATCGCCGTCGCGCATCTGGTGCGCGCGTTCATGCGATGGCCCATTGTGATCGCCGACCTGACGCTGCCCGTGTGGGGCTCGGTGGCGGCGTTCATCGTCACGGGGGCCCTGGCGTTCTGGGGATTCCGGGAGGGACGGCAGAAGTAGCAACCGTAGGCCAAGCCCCCCATCCATTCATCGATGGACGACTGCGCAGGCAGCGCGGGAGGGGGCTATGTCTCGTTGGGTACGTGTCGTCGTGCTGCTCCTGCTGGCCGCTTCAGCCGGCGCGCAGGCGCCCGCCGCGGGTGTGGAGTCGGCGGGAGCCAGCCACTTCGGTGCTCCCGCGCTCAAGGTGACCACGCTCCGCGGGCTGGGGGCCGTGATGTTTGGCGGCCGCGGCGGCTGGAGCATCTCGCCGACGCTGACACTCGGCGGCGGCGCGTACGCAACGATAACGGAAGTGGACGCGCGCGACGGAGCGGTGCCCTTCGCGCCGGGGCCGCTGGACATCAAGTTTGAGTGCTTCGGGGTTGAGCTGGAGTATGCCACGCATCGTGCGGCGCCGACGCACGTCACGCTGACATCGTTCATGGGCGGCGCCGCCGCCCACAACGCCCAGGACAAGAGCGACGACCAGTTTGGCGAGACCGACTTCATGCTCCTGTGGGAACCGGCGGTCGGGGTGGAGAAGCGGATCACCGCGTCACTGCATGTGAACCTCGCGCTGTCATTCCGGGTAGTCCACGGGGTGGAGCAGGCGGGGCTGACGGCCGGTGACCTGCGTTCGGCGGCCGTCACGCTCACGGCCAAGTTTGGCAAATTCCGCTGAGCGGGGCGGGTGACTGGAGGAAGACATGCAGCTGAAGTTCATCAGTCTCACGGTGGCGGATCAGGCGCACGCGCTCGACTTCTACACGCGCGTGCTGGGCTTCGAGAAGATGGCGGACATCCCCATCGGGGAGTTTCGCTGGCTCACGGTGACGTCGCCGGAGGGCATCGCGGGCGTTGAACTCGTGCTCGAGCCCACGGCCTTTCCGCCCTCGAAGGTGTATCAGAAGGCACTCTTCGGCGCGGGAATCCCGGCGACGGCGGTGATGACGAGCGACATCGAGGCGGAGTTTGCGAGGTTGTCGGCGCGCGGCGTTGTCTTTCGCGGCGCTCCGACGCGCATGGGTCCCGTCACCGCCGTGACCTTCGAGGATACCTGCGGCAACCTCATCAACCTGGTGCAGGCGCACGAATGACGGCGGCGCATTCCGTTCGGCATGAAGCACATGGCGCTCGCGGCGCGTTCTTCGTCGAGGTCAATGGGGAGCGCGTCGCCGAGCTGACGTACCGGCGCTCGACCGAGGCGCTGGTCAACATCGAGCACACGGAGGTGGCTGACAGCCTCCGAGGGCAGGGCGTGGCGCGCCTGCTGCTCGACGCGGCGGTGCACTGGGCGCGCGAGAGCCACACCCTGCTGACCGCGACGTGCTCCTATGCGTCCGTGCAGTTCGCGAGGGATACGTCCCTCAGCGACGTGCTCGCCCCCGATGCGCTCACCGCGCCCGTCGCCTGCGAGGTCCGGCGTCCCAAGAGCTGACGGTCGGTGGCCGCTGGTCGCCGCGCCCGAAGGGCGCGGACCGCTCAGAGTTCGCGAATCCAGACGTTGCGAAAGGCCACCGGGTTGCCGTGATCCTGCAGCATGATCGGCTCCTTGTCGCCGTGCTTCTCGTAGAACGGTTGCCCCGTATAGACCGTGTTGCCCTTCAGCGCGACATGGTCCTGCACGAGGACGCCGTTGTGGAAGACCGTGACGATGGCCGGTGACGTCACGTTGCCCGCCGCGTCACGCCGCGGGGCGCGGAAGACGATGTCGAAGCTCTGCCACTCGCCCGGCTTGCGGCTCGCGTTGACGAGCGGGATGGCCTGCTTGTACAGGCTGGCGGCCTGGCCGTTGGAGTAGGTGCGGTTGTCGTACGAGTCGAGCACCTGCACCTCGTAGCGCTCCATCAGGAAGACGCCGCTGTTGCCGCGCCCCTGGCCCTCCCCGCTGACGACGGCGGGCGTGCGCCACTCGATGTGCAGCTGGCAGTCGCCGAACGACTGCTTCGTGCGCAGGCCGCCCGAACCGCGCACCGGCATGAACGCGCCGTCCTCCACCTTCCAGCGCGGCGTGGTTCCCTCGGGAGCGCGCACCCACTGCGAGAGGTCGGTGCCATTGAAGAGCACGATCGCGTCGGAGGGCGCGGCCGTGCCGATGCCCGGCGTGATCACCCTGGGAACGGGCTCCCAGACCTCGGTGGCCCTGGGGTCGGTTTGCGCCTGAAGCGTCGCGGCCGTACTGGCGACGAGCAGCGGACCGAACGCGAGCCTGATGAAGGACGAGCGGCGTGAGTCTGACATGGCGGTGTGGGCTGCAGTGCGATGGGCGAAGGCGGGCACAGCCCGCGGACTCGCAAGCTGGCATCGGGCCGGTGGAATTTCAATCACGAGTGCGCGCCCGTGTGCGGCGCGGCACGTTCAGGTGCGCCGCCGCCGTCGCGGCGCTGCAGCTCGCAGCCGCGAGGAAGAGCGAGGAGATCCGAACACGGGACCGCACGGCCCCAGGTATGAGCGATACCCGACGCATCTCGTCAGCAGCGGCCGAGAGCGAGCGGCGACGTCCACGGAGGGCTTGCGGTGCGCGCTCATGGATCACAACCTGTGGGAGGCACGCCACGGAGGGTACGCCCGGCGGATGGCCGGACTTCTTGCGGATACTCGGCGGCCTCGCGAGGTAGTTCTGCACCGACTCATCAAGATCTACGACTGGCTCCGGGCGCGCGGCGGCGCGCCGCGCGCGGAAGTGCACTCCGTTCGCGGTTTTCGCGTGGAAGTCACCAACACCCGGCCCGACATCGCGACGGCGGCGGTGCTGGAGCGTCTCGACGACGCGCTCGCCTTGATCGAGTGGTATCAGCCCATCCGGTTCGCCCACCTGCGGCGCGACATCCGGGTGATTGTCGTGCAGCGTTTCGCGTCGCGCGGGGCGTACCTGCACGAGCACCGCGCCATCCTGGCGGAGCTCACGTTTCTGGCGCGGCGGGACATCGGGCCCGAGATCGTCGCGTCGTCGGTGTTGCATGAGGGCGTGCATGCCCGGACCTTCCGCCTCGCGCGTTTGCAGGCGGGGACGCAGCCGGCGCGGGAGGAACGCATCTGTCGGCGTGCCGAGCTCGCGTTCGGTCGCGCGCTGCCGGCGGCGTCGGGGGCGCCGGTGATCGCGCGCGCCCTGGAGTCTTTGGCCCTCGACGATGCGGATGTCGCGCCGCGATTCACGGCGGCGGAAGGCCAGGCGGCGGTGGAGCGGGTTGACCGCGCCCTGCAAGGAGAATCATGACGCGCGTGCAGGCGAGCGAAGCGGGGCGGTGGCAGTCGGCGCTGGGACGCGCCTATCCGATTTGGGCGGGCATCGTGCAGACCGTCGAGGGGCTGGCGTCGCCACTCGACATCGAGTGGAAGCCCTCCAAGATCGCGTTTGGCCACGTGTGCCTGCTCCGGCACAAGAAGCGAACGCTGCTCTACCTGCTGCCGGAGGAGGCCAGTGTGACCGTGGCGATCGTGCTCGGGGAGCGGGCGTACGGGCTGGCCATGGTCAGCGCGCTGCCTTCAGCGATCAAGACGTTAATGACTGAGGCACGGCCGTACGCGGAGGGACGCGGGATCCGCGTGCCCGTCCGGACGGTGCGCGACCTCGCGAAGATCCGGAAGCTCGTCGCCATCAAGATGACACCCAAGTGACACGCAGTCTTCCTTTCACTTTCACCTCGGCACATGATGCGCGGCAAGCCCTCAATCACCATCTCGGACGACGCCCGCAAGCGCGCCGTCGCCTCGATCCAACGCTACTTCGTCGACCGTCTCGAGTTGGAGATCGGCGACCTGAAGGCCGCGCTGGTGCTCGACTACTTCCTGGCGGAACACGGTCCGATGGTCTACAACAAGGCCATCGCCGACGCCAAGGCGTTCTTCGACGAACGCTCGGCCGACCTGGGCGCCATCTGTTACCACGAGGAGTTCCCGTTTTTCAACGAGCGCAAGCGCTCGGGGTAGCCGAATGAGTCTCACGCATCGTGCACGCCGCCGGAACCAGGTGATGCTGGCACTGAATCTCGTGCTCTTCATCACGTACAGCATCTTCATGATCATGGGCAACCGGCCGTTCTACAGCTGGCTGATTCTCCTCGTGCTCGGCGCGAACATCCTTACGCATACGGTCATCCTGCGGTCGCGGTAGACGGCGACGTCCTCTGGCGGTTCGCCCAGGTCGGGCGCACCGTGAATTCGGAGTCAGCACACGTGGTCGCTGGAGAGGCAGTGAGGTGCGAGATGGGCAACACGATGCAGTTCCAGGGTGACAAGTCCCCGTCGATCGGTCCGAAGTGCGCCATCGTCGGCTGGTACGTACTGTGCTCGGCGGGTGCCGTCTGGTTCGAGCTCCTCCGTGCGGATGCATCAGCACCTGCGGGCGATCCGGCGCGGCAGGTCCTCCTGCTCGCCTGCGTTGCGGTCTACGTTCTGAGAGCGGCGCACACGCTGTTCGCGTTCGTGCAGCGCCGGGTGCCGTGGTGGGAGGCGGCCTGGGGGGGAAGCATCATCGGGTGCGTCCTCTTCGTCTTCCTCCTCTTCGGCCTGCGCACGCCGCAGCCCCTGGAGCTCCTGGATGCGGGCGGGCTGCTCCTCTACGCCGCCGGCACGTACCTCGGCACGGCATCGGAGTGGTCACGACACCGCTGGAAGGCGCGCCCCGAGAACGGGGGCCACCTGTATACCGAAGGACTGTTCCGATTCAGCCGCCATGTCAATTACTTCGGCGACCTGCTGCTGTTTGCCGGACTCGCGGTCCTCACGCGGCAGCTGTGGGCGGCCATGGTGCCACTCGGGATGGGACTGAACTTCGTGTTCATGATCATCCCGGCGCATGATGCGTATCTCGCGTCGCACTACGGCACTGAGTTCGAGCAGTACGCGCGTCGAACGCGGAAGCTGGTGCCAATGGTGTATTGAGGATCGAGCCGCGCCAGGCGCGCGGCGATCGCCCCGAAGATGGCGAGGCCGACGGCCTTCCGACGATGCATATTGGTCTGCCGGCCGCAAGCTGGGTCGCCCCGGGCGTCCGGGGCGACCCAGCGCTCGTGGTGTCCCCTCCAACCCCGCACCCCCATGCGCCCCTTCGCCCTGCTCCTCCTCGCCGCACCAATCCTCCTTCAGGCTCAGTCGGCGTCGCTCACCTACCGCCTCGGCAAGGACACCCTCGCCATCGAGCAGTACACGCGCACGCCGACGGCGCTCACCGGCGAGATGATCCAGCGCAACGGTCCCGCCATTGCGCGCATCGCCTACTCGGTGACGCTGGGCAAGGACGGACGGCCGACCGCCGCGCAGCTCAAGCGCATGCAGGCCGACGGCACGCCGGCGCCGACCGGTCCGCGCGAAGTCCGCTTCACGTTCGGCGCCGACTCGGTGATCCGCGAGACCGTCTTTCCCGACTCCGTGCAGCGCCGCGCCTTCGGCGCGAAGGGCGCCCTCCCCAACTGGCCGACCTTCGTGTATGGCCCCACCGAGTTGCTTGCGGCGCTTCGCAAGCGCGGCGCCGCGGACTCGCTGCCCGCGATCGGCGCCGCCGGCAACCTGGGCTTCACGGGCTTCACGTCACTCGGCGGTGACTCGGTGCGCTTGCGCGGCGCCGGCTACCCGATGGTTCTGCGCTTCGACGGCAGCGATCGCCTGCAGAGTGTGGACGGCACCGGCACCACCAACAAGGTGGTCGCGACGCGTGCCACTGGCGGCATGGACTTTGCCGCGATCGCGCGCAGCATGAAGCCCACCGGCGCGCTCTCACTGCGTGAGACGGTACGCGGCGCCTTCGGGCCCGGGGGCATGGTGGTGGTGGACTACGGCCGCCCGATGGTGCGCGAACGCACCGTCTGGGGCGGTACACTCGTCCCGTTCGATTCTGTCTGGCGCGCCGGAGCCAATGACGCCACGCATCTCTTCACCACGCGGACGCTCACCTTTGGCAGCGTCACGCTGGCGCCCGGGATGTACACGCTCTGGGTGCAGCACACGCGAGACCGCACTCTGCTGATCATCAACCGGCAGACGGGGCAGTGGGGCACGGTCTACGACGCGACGCAGGACGTGGGACGCGTGGAGATGCAGTCCGCCGCCGCGCCCGGTTTCGTGGAGACCTTCACCATCGCGGTGCGGGCACTCGGCGGACCGCGCGGGGTAGTGGAGTTGTCGTGGGGCGACCGCGTCATGTCGGCTCCGTTTACGGTGAGTGCGGCGAGGTAAGCCAGATGGGGAGCGCAGGGCGGGCTGTTGCGACGGTGATGTGCACGGTGCTCGCCCTGGGCGCGGGGATCGCCTGCCATTCCCGCCAGCCGAGTGCGTCGGCGGCACGTCCCGCCAGCGCGCCGCGCCTCGCGTCGCTTCCCGCCAGGTCGTCCCTCGCCTGGGTGCGTCCGTCGGTGCTGATCGCCGACGCGTCGAGTGAAGACGACGCGAGCGCGACTCTCGGCGCCGTTCGCCAGATGCACCTCGACGTCGAGGCCGTGCTGAAGGGGGAGCGCTGGCAGGTGCTGGACTCCGACACGGCGCAGTTCCTGGCAACCGTGGCGCTGGTCAAGCGCACCACGTTTCAGCAGGAGCGGCGTCTGGTGGTTGGAGCACCCACTCCAGGACAGACTTGCGACGCGACGACCGGCGTCTGTCGGGCCTCGACGTCGCGTCCGACGGAGTACCAGACCGTGAGCGTCCCCGTGACCACCGAGCGGGTGGTCTTCGTCATCGTGCGCCGGGCCGACGGCGCGCGCCACGTGCACGCCGGCGGCTTCCTGAATGCCGCGTCGTCGGGTGGTCTCTTCGCGAAACAGGTGATCGAACTGCTGCGCGCGCGCTGACGTCCCTCCCGCGGCGGGGGTGACGCCGCCCGTGTCGCGCTGCATCTTGGTGCCTGTCCGCAGCGACTGACCGAGGAGTGCGATGACCGAGACGGGCGACCCCACAGGCCATTCCATAGCCAGCACCTACGCCGGCCTTGCGCTCGGCGTCGTCGTCTGCGCCGCCATGCTGCTCTCGGCGCCGCCCGAGGGCATGGCGCTTCCCGCCTGGCGCACCGCAGCCGTCGGTGCCCTGATGGCCGTCTGGTGGGTCACCGAGGCCATTCCGATTGCCGCGACGTCGCTGCTCCCGATTGCGCTCTTCCCGCTGCTCGGGATCGCGACGGTCGAGGCCACCACGGCGCCGTACGGGAATTCCGTCATCTACCTGTTTCTCGGCGGCTTCCTGATTGCGATGGCCTTTGAGGGGTGCAACCTGCATCGTCGCTTGGCCCTGGCCATTCTCGATGCCGTGGGGACGCGCCCGGCAAACCTCGTGCTGGGCTTCATGATCGCCACCGCCCTCATCAGCATGTGGGTGAGCAATGCCGCCACAGTGGTGATGATGTTGCCGATGGCGACGTCGGTGATCGCGCTGGCGCACGGCGCCGATGCGGCGGTAGACGAGGCCGCGCGCGTGCAGCGCCGCCGGTTCGATGTCGCGCTCCTGCTCGGCGTCGCCTACTCCGCCAGCATTGGCGGGTTGGGCACGCTCATCGGCACGCCGCCCAACGCGCTCTTCGCCGGCTTCATGGCCGAGACGTACGGCGTCAGGATCGGATTCGTCGAGTGGATGGTGCTTGGCGTGCCCGTGGTTGCGATCGGGATTCCGTTCTCGTGGATACTGCTGACCAAATGGCTCTTCCCGCTGGGACGAGAGCCGCTCGCCGGTGGCGCGGCGATGCTTCATGCCGAGCGCGTGGCACTGGGCAGGATGTCGCCCGCGGAGCGGCTGGTCGGCACCATCGCCGGACTGACGGTTATCGCATGGGTGACGCGGCCGCTCATCGAGCGCGTGCTGCCGTCGGTCACCGACACCGGCATTGCCATCACCGGTGCGATGCTGTTGTTCATCGTGCCCGTAACGTGGAAGCCGCGCGTGGTGGCGCTCACCTGGAAGCAGGCTGAGCGGCTGCCGTGGTCGGTTCTGGTGCTCTTCGGCGGCGGGCTATCTCTCGCCGCAGCTATCCAGAAGTCCGGGTTGGCGGCATGGATCGGCGTGGAGCTGGGCGGGCTGGCCGGGTGGCCCGTGTACGGCGTGATCCTCGTGGTCACGACGGTCGTGATCTTCCTCACCGAGCTCACGAGCAATACGGCGACGGCCGCGGCCTTCCTGCCGGTGGTCGCATCGCTGGCGACCGGTATCGGTGCCGACCCCATGCTGCTGGCGATTCCCACCACGCTGGCCGCCAGTTGCGCGTTCATGCTGCCGGTGGGCACGCCGCCGAACGCGCTTGTCTACGGCACGGGCGCGCTCACGATTCCGCAAATGGCGAAGGCGGGGTGGTGGCTGAACGTCTTCTTCATCGCGCTGATTTCGCTGACGTGCTATTTCTTTGCGGGGCGGATCTTCGGCGGGCCCTAGGGAGAACCGGATATGGCAGACCTGGACTGGGCGCGGCAGCAGCTCGACAAGCGCAGCGATGGCGAGACGTTCGTCCACGGCGTGCCCTGCACGGACATCGAGGGGTACGACGGTTGGCTTGTGGTCTCCGATGAGCGCATCTGGTATTTCCAGACAGGGATTGCCGGCGGATCCGAGGAGTACGAATTCGGCGCGGTGATCAAGCGCCAGGACGTCCCGTTCAGCTTCGGCAAGAAGGTGATGCTCGTCATTGACGGTTCGGGGTTCACCCTGCCGACCGCGACCGCCGACGAGTTCGAGGCCGAGGTGCGGCGGATGCGTGAGGGTGGAGCGGTGCGTTAGCTTCTCCCACGCGATGCCCACTATCACCTCCCGCCTCCCCGCCGTCGGCACCACCATCTTCACGGTGATGTCGCAGCTCGCCGCGGACGTTGGCGCCGTGAACCTGGGGCAGGGCTTCCCGGACTTCGACATCCCCGAGGCGCTCGCCGACCTGCTGGCGCGTGCGGTGCGCGATGGGAAGAACCAGTACGCGCCGATGGCGGGGCTGCCCGCGCTGCGTGAGGCGATCGCCGCCAAGACTGCGGCGCTCTACGGGCACCGCGCCGACCCCGGCACGGAGATCACGGTCACGAGCGGCGCCACCGAGGCGATCTTCGACGCCATTCATGCCGTGGTGCATCCGGGCGACGAAGTCATCGTCCTCGACCCGAGCTACGACAGCTACGAACCGGGCGTCCTGCTGGCGGGCGGCACGTGCGTGCACGTCCCGCTGCGCGCCGCGGACTTTGCGGTGGACTGGGACGCGCTGGGCGCCGCGGTGACGCCGCGCACGCGGCTCATCATCGTCAACTCGCCGCATAATCCCTCGGGCGCGGTCTGGTCAGCTTCCGACGTCGAGCGACTCGCGGCGCTTGCCGAGCAACATGACCTGCTCGTCATCTCCGACGAGGTATACGAACACATCGTCTTCGACGGCCTCCGGCACGAAAGCGCTTTGCGCTCGCCCGCGCTCGCCGCCCGGTCGTTCGTCGTGTCGAGCTTCGGCAAGACCTACCATTGCACCGGCTGGAAGGTAGGCTACTGCATTGCCCCGGCGGCGCTCAGCGCCGAGTTCCGGAAGGTGCACCAGTACAACACCTTCGCCACCTCCACGCCGGCCCAGTGGACCTTTGCCGAGATGATCCGCGCGCATCCGGAGCATCACGAGTCGCTTGGCGGATTCTACGAGGCCAAGCGCGATCGCTTCCGCGCCCAGCTCGCGCGCACACGGCTGCGTCCGCTCCCTGTCGGCGGCAGCTACTTTCAACTGGTGGACTACTCGGCGATTTCCGATCTCGGCGACGACGCCTTTGCGCGCTGGCTGTGCACCACGCACGGCGTGGCCTCCATTCCGCTCGCGCCGTTCTGTGCCTTGCCGCCGTCCGACCGGCGCATTGTGCGGCTCTGTTTCGCCAAGAGCGACGCGACCCTTGATGCGGCGATCGCGCGGCTGGAGCAGATATGAGTCTCGAGCGCATGCATCTTAACGGGAGCGCCATATGAGCGCCGGGGAGCTGCGCGTCACGCTGGTGCAGGCCGACACGGTCTGGCATGACCCGGCGGCGAACCGCGCGCGGATCAGCGAGTGGCTGCGCGAAGCCGGGCGCCCAGCCGAGGCGAGGGCGGCGGCGACGGCGACGACGGACGGCACCGCGCGAGACGGCGGCGCACGGGGCACGGACCTGATCGTCCTGCCGGAGACGTTTACCACCGGCTTCTCCAACGAGGCGGTGGCCAGCGCCGAGTCGATGGACGGGGAGAGCGTGGCGTGGATGCGCGCGCTCGCGCGCGAACACGACGCGGCGGTGGCCGGGAGCGTGCAGATCCGCGAGGGCACGGCGGTGTTCAATCGCCTGTTGTTCGCGACCCCTGACGGCGCGCTGCATCAGTACGACAAGCGGCACCTGTTTCGGATGGCGCGTGAGCAGGAGTGGTACGCCGCCGGCACGGCGCGGATGATTGTTGAGTACCGCGGGTGGCGCATCTGCCCGCTGGTCTGCTACGACCTGCGCTTCCCTGTGTTCTCGCGCAATCGCGTGAACCCCTCGACCGACGAGCTCGAGTACGACCTGCTGCTCTACGTGGCGAACTGGCCGGCGAGGCGGCACGAGGCATGGCGCACGCTGCTGCGGGCGCGGGCGATGGAAAACCTGTGCTATCTGGTGGGCGTCAACCGGGCGGGGACGGACGGCAACGGGCATGCGTACGCGGGCGGCAGCCTGGTGGCCGATCCGGTGGGCTCGGATGTGCTCGAGTGCGATGCGGCGCCGCAGGTGGCGCAGGCGGTGCTGTCGCTCGAGCGGCTGCGGGATCACCGGCGCCAGTTCCCGGCGCACCTCGATGCGGACCGGTTTGCGCTCGACTTCGAGTGAGCCGCGCCGCTCGCTCGGACAGGTTGCGCCACTGATGCACGCTTGACCAGATACGCCCCCCTTAAGGAGACAGACACGATGAGCAAGAGCGCCAGGAGCGTCCTGATCTTTGGCTGGTACCTCGTCGCGCTCGGCGGCGCGCTGATCGCGATCCCCAACGTGATGCTCGGGATGTTCGGCCTGCCCACGACGTCGGACGTCTGGATTCGCGTTGTGGGCGTGCTCGCGCTCTGCCTGGCCTTCTACTACATCCAGGCGGCACGACATGGGTTGACTCCCATGTTGCGCTGGACCGTCTACGCACGGTCCAGCGTCTTTATCTGCTTCGCCGCCTTCGTGCTGCTCGGACTCGCGGAGGCGCCACTTGTGCTGTTCGGCGCGGTGGACCTGGCCGGCGCGCTCTGGACGTACTGGGCGCTGCGGTCGGAAGGCCTGGCCTAGCTAGCGCACCGGCGGCTTCGCCGCCGCCGCGCGCTCCGCGGAGAAGGCCTCGGTCACGCCGCCGAGGTCAATGGACCCTTTCATCGCGTCGCCGGTGACGGTGGTGCTGACCACCAGCGTGAGGGCGTTGCCGCCGTAGTCGATGGTGTACTGGAAGGTCACGTCGTTCCCCTTCACCTTCCCCTGGAGCGGCACGTCGCCCGTGGCGCGCCGCACCGTGCCGCTCAGCGAGTCGCCCTGCTGGACGAAGACGACCTTGAAGGCGCGCGGTCCGCCCGGCGTGTTCATCGTGGCATTCCATTCACCGGCGACGTTCACGGCGGACTGGGCGGCTGCCGTGGGGGCGGCGGCGAACGCGGCGAAAGCGAGGCCAAGCAGGAGCGTGCGCATGCGGATCTCCGGTGGATGGGCGCCGGCGAGGGCTGCCGGCGCTGAAGGGAGGAAATCTATCGAGCCGGTCGACGCGGCGCCCCTGCCCGCGGCGATCATGCTGCGCATCGTGCGATCGCGAGTTAAGATGTAGGAGGAGCGCACCTGAGACGCCGGCGGACCGCTGTACGGGCCGCGCCGCTCCGCCTATAGGGCACGGAGGATCCCGTTATGTCGAAGAAGCACAACACCAAGGTTCCCGACTTCAGTTCGCACAAGTCACAGAGTCGCCTGCCGAAAGCGAACAAGGATCAACCCGCTCCACCGCTGGCGGCGCATCCCGCCCCGGCGCCCGTCCCGAAGGCCCACCTTCCGAAGACCTCGGGGCACCGCGGCGCGTAGGCCCGTGGCCGCGTGAGCGCGGCGCCACTTCAATCAGGACTTCATGATGCGTGCAATCCGGCTGCTCGCCGTCCTGGCGACCGCCCTCCCGCTGGCCGCGTCGGCTCAGGCGCCCACGCGCGCGATCCGGCGCGACATCCCGCTGACCAACGCCATCCGGCGCGCCTTCGATGCCGGGACGCGCGACTCCACGGGTACCCCAGGGAAGAAGTACTGGCAAACCCGGGTGGACTACACGATCAACGCGCGGCTCGACGTGCCCTCCATGCGCGTGTCGGCGCGTGAACGGGTGGTGATCCACAACAACAGCGACAGCGCACTGCGCACCATTCAGCTGCGACTGGACCAGAACCTCTTTGCCGCCAACGTCGTGCGCGCGGGGACGGTTTCCGAGATCACCGACGGCATGCGCGTCACGCGCATGACGTTCAACGGCGAGCAGGTGGACCTGAACCCGCCGGCGCCGCAGCGGCGCGCGGGCGGCGCGGCCGCGGCGCCGCCCGCGGTGCGGCTGATCGCCACCGGCCTGAACTCGACCACGGCGCGCATCACGCTGCCGACACCCATCGCCCCCCACAGCTCGGCGACGCTCGAGGCCGACTGGAACTTCAAGGTGCCGAACGCGGACAACGGCCGCGGCCTGCGCATGGGTTCGTGGGGGGACAGCCTGGTGCAGGTGGCGCAGTGGTATCCGCGCGTGGCGGTGTACGACGACCTCCGCGGCTGGGACACCGAGCCCTACCTCGGCCCGTCGGAGTTCTACAATAACTATGGTCGCTTCGAGGTGACCATCGATGCGCCCGCCGGCTGGCTCGTGAGCGCCACGGGCGTGTTGCAGAACCCGGCAGAGGTGTTGACGCCCACGGCGCGCGAGCGCCTGTCGCACATCCTCGAGTCCGACTCCATTCGCCCCATCGTCACGGCCGACGAGCGCGGGCCGGGCAAATCCACGGTGGACGGGACACGCCTCACCTGGCGGTACATCGCCGAGAACGTCAGCGACTTCGCCTGGTCGAGCTCCGACCGGTTCGTCTTCGACGCGACGCGCGCCACCATCCCCGGCAAGGGACCGATCCCCGTCTATCTCTTCTACGCGCCGAGTCACAAGCAGCAGTACGTGCAGGCGGGGCCGCTGGCGCGGCATGCGCTCGAGTTCTACTCCAAGCTCTGGATGCCCTACGAGTACCCGCAGCTCACGCTCTCGGACGGGCCCGACACCGGCATGGAGTATCCGATGTGGATCGGCTCCGCCGCGGGCGCGGCCGACCACGAGGCGGGGCACCAGTGGTGGCCGATGATGGTGGGCGTGAACGAGACCTGGTACGGCTGGATGGACGAGGGCTTCAACCAGTACATGAACGTGCTGTCGGCGGCCGATCGCAATAAGGCGGCCCCCAACCTCGACGGGATGGGGCAGTCGTACGGGCGGATGAGCGGCGAGGAGCGTGAGGGGCCGCTGATGTGGAACGCGAACTACGGCGGCCCCATGTACGGCTATCAGGCGTACAGCAAGTCGCCGCTCATGCTCTCCATGCTGGGCGGCATCGTGGGCGACACGGCAGTCTGGCGCGCCCACAGCGACTATGCCAGGGCGTGGCTGTTCAAGCACCCGTCGCCGTGGGACTACATGTTCTTCATGAGCCATGCGCTCAAGCGCGACCTCGGCTGGTTCTGGTACTACTGGCTGTTCACCACCGAGAGCGTGGACGGTTCGATTGCCGGCGTCACCACGGCAGGCAACCGCACGACGGTGACGGTGCGACAGGACGGACAGATGCCGTCGCCCGTCGTGCTGCGCGTGAAGTTCGCCAAGAACGGGGCGGCGATCCGGCCGATGAAGAACGCCGTGATGACCGACAGCACGACGGCCGTGGTCACCTGGCCGGTGGACGTCTGGTTCAATGGGAGTCGCACGTTCAAGGCGGTGCTCGAGTTCGGCCCGCGCCCGATTGAGAAGATCACGTTTGATCCCAACTGCCGGTTCCCCGATCGCGATCCGTCGGACAACACGTGGCCGAAGGCAGCCGTGCAGACGGCGGCGCCAGCGGGCGGGCCCGGAGGGTTTGGAAGACCTCGCTGCGAGTAGGGAAGCACGTCAACTGCATACCACGGATAACACGGAACAGGACGGAATTACACGGATCCGGCTCTTAGGAACCCTCTAAGCGCCGGATCCGTGTTTCTCCGCTGGTTCTGGGTTATCTCTCGTATGCAACTCCTAGTCATGCAACAGAGAACGGCGGAGAACGGCGGAGAACGGCAGAGGACGGCGGAGGACGGCGGAGAACGGCAGAGAACGGCAGAGAATGGCGGTATGCGGCAGCTCACGCCGGCGGTGCTCACCCCTTGGCGCCCGCGGTGCGTTGGCCGCACCTTGCGGTGAGCAGTTCGTCGTGGCGGCGGTCGTCGATCCGCGTCAGATTGGGAACGGCTAGCGCGGGGGCGAAGCCGGTCGCGCCCCGTCGGCCGGCCGGTGTCTTGTCGACTCTGTCCACAGCACGCGTTCGGGCGCGTGCTCGCTACGGATGCTCCGATGCATTCATCAAGGATGAGCTGTGACTGATACGTGGTATACGCCGCCGCCGCCGGTGCGGCGCCAGCTGCTTGCGGTTGTGGCCGCACTGGTCGCTGCTGCCTGCGCCGCGGACGAAACGCCCCCATCCTATCCCGCCCGTGGGCTGCCTCCCGACACCACGAAGCTCCCGCTCACCGATCTCGGCGCCGGCACCTACCGCGGTTTCCGCGGTGGCCTCTATCCCAATGGCTCCAACGCCGTCCCCAGCGCGCATGCCGCGCTCGGCACGACCTTCGCGCGCAGTATCCGCCCGCTCAGCTCCGCCGGCCAACCGGACGCCAACGGCAAGATCGTCTTCCTCTCCGTGGGGATGTCCAACGTGACGCAGGAGTTCTGTGGCGGCGGGCCGACGACGTGCCAGTCGTTTTCGTTCATCGGCCAGGCGCTCGCCGACGCCTCGTTCAATCGCGCGCGCGTCGTCATCGTCGACGGGGCGCAGGGGGGCAAGGTGATTCCTGACTGGGACCAGGTCACCGACGCCACCTACACAACAGTGCGCGACACGCGACTCGCCGCGCTCGGCGTCACCGAAGCGCAAGTGCAGGCGGTCTGGCTCAAGCAGGCCACGCCAGGGCCGACCGTTTCGCTGCCTGCGGCCAATGCCGACGCGTACACGATCACTGCCGGACTCGGCACGCTCGTCCGAACGCTCAAGGTGCGTTACCCCAACCTGCAGATCGTCTTCCTCTCGAGCCGCATCTACGCGGGGTATGCGCAGTCCGGCACGCTCAACCCGGAGCCGTTCGCGTACGAAACCGGCTTTGCGGTGAAGTGGCTCATCGAGGCGCAGATCCAGCAGGGCGCCAATGGAACGCCGGATGCGCGGGCCGGCGACCTGCGCCCCGGCGTGGCGGCGCCGTGGCTGGCGTGGGGGCCGTACCTCTGGGCCAACGGCACCACGCCGCGGAGCGACGGGCTCACCTACCTGCCGTCCGACTTTGCCACCGACAACACGCATCCGGGCACCGGCGCACGCCAGAAAGTCGGCGCGATGCTTCTCGAGTTCATGAAGACGTCGCCGTATGCGAGCTGCTGGTTCGTCAGCGGGCGGACCTGCTGATGACCGACGGCGAACGTCGCGCCTGGTGGCCGGAGTTGTTCACGGTCGAGGCGGAACTGCGCGCCCTCGGCCGACATGACATCGCCGACGACCTGGATCGCTCGGTGCTGGGCAGCTCGATGTCGAGTGAACTGCTCGGCAACGTCGGCCTCGTGCTGCGCACGCACGACGTGCAGCGGTCACGCCTCAGCGCGGAAGGGCGCGGCGCCTGGGACCGCATCATGGGCGACGTCAACCGCGGCGCGCCGCTCCGCGCCGCCGCGTACTGGATGCGCCGCGTCATCTGGCCGTAGGCGCGGAGCCCTCGCGATGCGCCGCGCTGCTGTTTGCGGCCGCCGCCTTCGACTAGTTTGCAGTGATGGGCGCCACGCTCCTCACCGCCGACGCACGCGCCGATCTCGTGGCGCGCAGCCGCCGACTCAACCTCGCCACGCTCGGCTACAATGCGCTGGAGGGAGTCATTGCCATCGCGGCTGGCGTCGCCGCGGGATCCGTGGCGCTCATCGGCTTTGGCATTGACAGTGGCATCGAGTTGACCGCCTCGGTCGTGGCGCTCTGGCGGCTCAACGCCGACGCGGACCATGCGCGCCGCGAGCGCGTCGAGCGCACGTCGCATCGCATCATCGGGGCGCTGTTCATGGCGCTCGCGCTCTACGTCTCCGTGGACGCCGGGCTCGCGCTCTGGAACCGCGAGGCGCCGGGCGAGAGCCCGGTCGGTATTGTGCTCGCGGCGGCGTCGGTGCTCGTGATGCCCTACCTTGCCCGTGCCAAGCGACGCATCGGCATCGCGCTTGGCAGTCGGGCGCTCACCGCGGAAGCGACGCAGACGTCGCTCTGCATGTGGCTGTCGGCCATTCTCCTTGGCGGACTGCTGCTCAACGCCCTGGCGGGATGGTGGTGGGCCGATCCCGTGGCCGCGCTGGCGATGGTGCCGATCATCGCGAAGGAGGGCGCTGAGGGGCTGCGCGGCGCGCCGACCTGCACCGACGGGTGCCACTGATCGGGCTGCCTGGCAGTCCGCCACTCTACTCCGCTCGCGAGCTACGAGTGACAGCGAACTGCATACCACGGAACTCACGGAAGCAAACGGAAGGACACGGATCCTGACTTTGGGGTTTCCCCAACGCCTGATCCGTGTGCATCCGTAGGGTTCCGTATCATCCGTGGTATGCAGTTGCTGGAGAAGTTGGCGCGCCGGACAATGCCTCGCGGAGGCACCTGGCACACCTCGGCACAGGAAGCATGCGAAAACGCCGGGCTGGCGCGATTGCGCCAGCCCGGCGTTTCTCAACTGCCCGGCCATCAATGCCGGGCGATCACCCGACCTACTTGGTGGCCGTCGTCTCCGCGCTGACCACCTGCTTCTCGATCAAGGCCAGCGTCGCGCTCGCGGTGCCCGGGATCGCGTTGGACGTCTCGATTTCCTTGGCCAGCTTCAGCGCCTCGGCGATGGCCGCGGCCTGCTCCTCGTTGGGCTTCCTGCCGTTCAGCGTGAACGACCGCTCGAAGTGATAGGCCAGACGGTCAAGGTCGCGGGCGGTCGTCGGAATGTTGTCGGCGCGCGGACGCTTCATCACCTCCTTCACCAACAGCAGGTGATGATGCGCAAGGAAGCGGTCGATCTTCGTGAGCTCGGCGTCGAGTGACTTCACGTCCTTGATGGTGCCGGCACGCAACGAGTTCGCCAACTTCTCGAGGTTGCTCTCGGCGTTGAGCAACTCCGACCCGATGACCTCATCGCGGCACCGGCCCACCTGCTGGCGCACGCCGAGGCTGGCCATGAGCAGGGAGTTGGCAGCCGCTCTCGGCTGGCCGGCGACGAACTCGCGGCGCGCCTTGGCGAAGTCAATGTCCTCCTCCTGCCCGCGGAGCGTGGCTGGGGCCGTCACGACCAGCGCGGCGAGGGCCAAGAACACTGAACGAATGGACATAGTGCCTCCCGATGTCGGGTGCCGCGACGCTCCCTGCACGGGCGCGATGACGCGCGCGTGATCTGCGGGAATGACGCCGGACCCGTGTCCGAATTCTGGCGTCGGCCGTGGGTCGCCGCAGTAGGGAAAGGCCCTAGAAAGCATACACAAGAGAGACTACAGAGAAGAAACAGCGAAAAACAGAGAGACAACAGAGGTGGGGGTGTGAAGACCGTCCCCACGCGTACTGTTGTCTCTCTGTTGTTTCTCTGTTGTCTCTCTGTTGTCTATCTCTTTCCGAGCATTTCCAGCACGCCCAGACTCATCCACGGCATGTAGGTGATCAACAGCACCCCGATTCCGGTGATCACAAGGAAAGGCAGGATGTGCCGGTACAGGCTCGTCAGCGGATGGTTGAAGCGCGAGGACGACAGGAAGAGGTTCAACCCCACCGGCGGCAGCAGGAAGCCCATCTCGAGATTGGCGAGGAAGATCACGCCAAGGTGCACGGGATCAATGCCGAACGCCGTCCCCATCGGGGCGATGAGCGGCGCGAGGATGATGATCGCCGAATAGATCTCGAGCACGCTGCCGAGGATCAGCAGCAGCACGTTGAGCGCCAGCAGGAAGACCATCGGCGAGTGGATATGCTGCTGCACCCACGCGAGGATGGCGTCGGGGATCATGGCGTCGACCAGGTAATTGGTCAGTCCCATGGCCACCGAGAGCAGGATGAGCACGGCGCCCATGAGCGCCGCGGCCTTCAGCAGCACCTCGGGCAGCTCCGTGAAAAGCTTGATGTCGCGCGTGATGAAGCACTCCACGATCACCGCGTATACGAGCGCCGCGGCCGCCGTCTCGAGCATCGTGGCCGAGCCGGTGACGAAGAGCGCGATGATCAGCACGGGGAGCATCAGCTCCCACTTGGCCAGCCACGCCGACTGCCCCACCTCGCGCCACGAGAACGGTGCGCGTTCCTTCTGCACGTGACGGCCCACGAAGATGCCGTAGCCTGCGGTCAGCACGACGAGCAGGAGGCCGGGCAGCAAGCCGGCGAGGAAGAGCTGGTCGGCCGGCACTGACGCCTCGCGCGAACTCGCCACCACGCTGTACAGGATGACCGGCAGGCTGGGGGGGAAGAGCAGGCCCAGCGACCCGGCCGCCGTGACCAGGCCGAGCGAGAAACCCTCGGAGTAGCCGTCCTTGCGCAGGATGGGGTAGACGAGCCCGCCGAGCGCGATGATCGTCACGCCCGACCCGCCGGTGAACGTCGTAAAGAGCGCGCAGACCGCCGCCACCATCACCGCGATGCCGCCCGGCATCCAGCCGAACACGGCGCGGAAGAAGCGCACCAGGCGCTCGGCGGCCGCGCTCTCGGCCAGCACGTATCCGGCCGCGGTGAGCAGCGGAATAGCGGGCAATGTCGGCGACGCGATGAGCCGGTACACCTCCGCCGAGACGGCGGCCACCGGCACGCCCTCCGCAAAGAAGAGCACGAGTGCCACACCGCCCATCGCCACGAAGACCGGCGCGCCGAGGAGGGCCGCGGCGAGCACCAGCAGGGCGAGCGGCCACAGGTAATGTGTGAAGTCGGGCGGCACGAGCCCCACGGCGAACGCACCGGCCACGCAGGCAAGCGCAATGGACCGGCCCCACCACTTCTCCGACGCGTTCCAGATGAAGATGAGCGCCATGATGCCCATCGACACCGGCATGATGAGTTCGCTCACCCATTCGGGGATGCCGATGGGGAGCATCTTCGGCTCGAGCCGGTTGGCCTGCACCACACGCGCGCTCGCGTACGCGAGAATGGCCGCCACCGCGGCAGCCACCGAGTACGAGAGCAGCCGCGTAACGTCGCGCGCCGTCCCCTCGCCGAAGAACTCCGAGGTGGAGAGCGTGAGGTGCTTGGCCTGGCTCGTCGCCGCCATGCCGCCCACGAAGGCGAGCCAGAGCGTGAGCTGCTGCACGTAGCTCGCGGTACCAACGAGATGGAAGCCGCCGAGCGGGCGGCCGATCATGTCAATGAGCGGCAGCGTGGCGGCCAGGCCGAGCGTGACGACCAGGATCCCCTGTTCCGTGCGCCGGAACACTGCCGTGGCGCGACTCACTTCTTCGCCGCGCCTTTCTGGCGGCGGTATTCGTCGCGGTACCGCAGCGCGTCGTCGAACGCGTCGGCCGGCATCACGCCGCCGCGGATGATCGGATACCCGACCTCCACCGAGCGGCGCCACATCTCGCGCGTCCTCGCATCCACCGGCACCACGACAAGCCCCGCCTTCTTCATCGCGTCCACGTCGCGCTGATAGCTGTCACGAATGGACCGCTGCAGCTTGTCGCCAGCCGTGCGCGCCGATGCCATCAGCTTGGGGCGCAGGTCGGCGGGAATCTTCTCCCACGTCTCCTTCTTGATGATGGTGGCGCCCATCAGGATCTGCACCTTCATGTCCGTCATGTACTTCGTCTGCTCGTAGTAGCGCGTGATCAGCGCCACCTGCGGCGGGGCAAGGAAGGACTCAAACAGCCCGGTCTGCAGGCCGGTGATGAGCTCCGTGGACGGCGCCGGGCGCGGGTCGAAGCCCATCTTCTTGTACGCCTCGGTCGTCTTCATGTCGCCGGCCCAGCTGAAGAGCTTGAGCTTCTTCATCTCGTCGGGGGTGGCCGCCGCCGACTTGGTGAACCAGTGGTTCCAGCCGCCGTCGGCCCAGTTGAGCACGATGAATCCCTTCTCCTCGAACTGCGCCTCGAGCTTCGGGCGCATCTTCTCGAGCACCGCGTAGACCTCCTCGTAGTCGGCGAAGGCCATCGGGATGCTGAGCGCGTACACCCCGCGCTCCACCTCGCCGAGTCCCGCCGACGTGAGCACGCCGGCGTTCAGCGTGCCGAGGTTCATCTTGCGCACCACATCGGGATCGTCGCCCTGCCGGCCGCCGGGGTACAGCAGCACGCGCACCTTGCCGTTGGAGATCCGGCTCCAGTCATTGGCGACTTCCTTGAGCACCAGGAACCAGGAGGAGTTCTCGGGGACAAGCGTGGCCATCTTGACCGTCACCGGCGCCTGCCCCTGTGCGGGAAGAGCGAAGGCGGCGAGCAGGGCAAGGACGAGTGCGAACAGCGTGGTATGTCTGCGGGTCATTATTGGTCTGGTTAGTCGACGAACAGGTCGTCGATGCGGCTGAGCAACCAGCGGGCACGCCGCTGCATGATCATGTTGGCCAGCCGCCGTTCAGGCGCCTTGTCGAGATCAACGGCGAGCGCCTGGTTGAGCAGCGCCTCGAATTCCTTTCGGTTGTTCTCGTTGATGCATACCGACTCGGCCATGCTGACGAACGGCGCGACGCGCCGCCCGGCCGCAAGCTGTGTTGCTCGTGCAAAATGTTGCCGCGCCTTGGGCATCGAACCGCCCGCGGCGGCATGTGCTGCTTCCCATGTACCGAAGAACTCGTGCAGCGCACCCATCTCGAACGTCTCGTCGAGCGCGAGCGCGCGGTGCATCATCTTCTCGATCGTCGTCTGCCGGACGGCGAGGTCGGAATCGTTGACGTCGATCGCCAGCGCCGCCGCCCAGGCGGCGCCGGTCCAGTAGAGCAGGGCAACGTGCTTCTTGCCCGTCTTCGCGAGCGCCGCATCGGCGTCGCTCGTCAGCCGGTCGCGGAATCCCGGCAGGTCTACTTCCAGCCCGCGCAGCCCGTACTCCGCCGCCCGCAGGTAGAGACGCTTGGCACGCTGGCGCATCTCGGTGGAACGGGCGAGGTCCTGCGCCTCCGTGAAATCGGCTTCCTGCTGGATGAAGGCAAATCCGTACTGCGTGAAGCCGCTGGCCGCCGCCGTCAGCAGGCCGACGTGCCGGGGGGAGGCGTCAATCAGCCCCTCGATGGTCTTGAGGGCGAAGGGCGTCGCGTCGCGCACCAGCTCCGGGTCGTCGTCCCTCGCGAACGTCGAGGAACTGCCCGAAGCGAGGGCGTCTCCCAACGAATTGATGGCCATCCGCTTGATGGAGCACCCCGACAGGGTCAGGAGGACCCCGATCAGGGCGACGGCGCGAAGGGCACATCGGAACGGGTGGGGCATTCGGCTCCAGAGGGTAGAATTCCGATAGGACCTGTAATTATGACCGGGCGTGGCCACCAATGCGACCCCGATGGGGCAGAAGGCGGTGGAGAAGGGCAGGGTGCGGCAGAGGACGACAGTGAATTAAGTACTACGGCGTCTTACCCCACGGAGTGTCAGCCGTTCGCGAGTGGCATCCTCTTTCAATAGAATAGGTTATGCGCGCTCATCGTTCCCAGCTCATGGCCGGCCTCGCGCTTCTGCTCTGGCCGGCGGCTCCACTCTCCATCGCCGGTTCGTTGGGCGATGTGTCTGGCCCTCACCCTGTCCGCGAGCAGTCGATTGACGGACCTCGTCAGCGAACGCTCTTCGACTTCGATTGGCGCTTCCGCACCGGAGAAGTGTCCGGCGGCCAATTGGCCGGCCTCGACGACTCCGCGTGGGAAGCCGTGGACCTGCCGCATGACTTCATGGTCCTCGGCAAGGGCGACCGCGAGGTCGCCGCGGCAGGGCGCGCGCTGAGCAGGCAGCAGCAGCTGCTGCCGTCGGTGGCGGAAGGGCCGTTCGATCCGCGCAGCCCCGGCGGGTCGTCGCACGGCTACCTCAACGGCGGCATCGGCTGGTACCGCAAGACGTTTACCCTTCCGCCAGGTTCAGCGGGACGTCGCGTCTTCCTGGAGTTCGAGGGGGCGTACATGAACTCCGAGGTCTGGCTCAATGGCCAATCGCTCGGCACGCGGCCGTACGGCTACTCCTCCTTCCACTACGATGTCACGCCGCACCTGAAGCCGGCCGGCGTTGCGAACGTCGTGGCCGTGCGTGTCCAGGTGAAGCAGCCGTCGTCGCGGTGGTACTCGGGCGCCGGGATCTACCGCCACGTCTGGCTGACGGTCACCGACCCGGTGCGGATTGAGCAGTGGGGGACGGTGGTGCGCACCACGAGCGTCACCGACCAGCGCGCCGACCTCGCCGTCCGCCTCGATGTGCGCAACTACACCCCGGCCGGCGTCAACGCGCGCGCCGAGGTGACGGTCCGCGACGCGGCGGGGCGGGAGGTCGCGATGGCGCGAGAGCCGATCGCGGTTGCCGCAGACGGCCACGCCCGCGCCGAGCTCGCCCTCCCCGTGCTGATGCCGCGCCGCTGGTCCGTGGCCGATCCGTACCTGTACGAGGTGGAGGCGGTGGTGCGCATCGGCGGCCGCGTCGTGGACAGCGAGCGCGTCGCGTACGGCATTCGCACCATCGGCTTCTCGCCCGACAGCGGCTTCCAGCTCAATGGCGTGCGCCTGCCGCTGCAGGGCGTCTGCCTGCACCACGACCTCGGGCCGCTCGGCGCCGCCGCGTTCGACCGGGGCATCGAACGCCAGCTCGAGATCATGAAGCGGATGGGCGTCAACGCGATCCGCACCAGCCACAACCCGCCGGCCCCGGCGCTGCTCGACCTCGCGGACCGCATGGGCTTCGTCGTGATGGACGAGGTCTTCGACGAGTGGAAACAGAACAAGACGCAGTTCGGCTACGGCCTCTACTTCGACGAGTGGAGCGAGCGCGACACGCGCGACATGGTGCGGCGCGACCGCAACCATCCAAGCGTGGTGATGTGGAGCATTGGCAACGAGATCCCCGAGCAGGGCGACACCACGCGGGCAGAGGCGATGGCGACGCGTCTCGCGACGTTCGTCCGCGAGGAGGATCCCACGCGCTTCGTCACGGCGGGGATGGACAATCCGACGGGCGCCCTGCGAACGGGCTTTGCCAAGCCGCTCGACCTGTTCGGCATCAATTACCACCTGAACGTCTATCCGACGGTGCGAGGCATGAAGGCGTTCAGCTCCGAGTCGTCCTCCGACTACAGCTCGCGAGACCAGTACAACCTGGTGCTCAACCTCCGCACGCCGCAGGTGGTCAATCGGCTCAACAACCACGTGACGTCGTACGACTTCGAGGGCCCGTCGTGGGGAAACAGCGCCGAGGCGCAGTTCAAGGCGATGCGCGACTATCCGTGGATCGCGGGTGAGTTCGTCTGGACGGGGATCGACTACATCGGCGAGCCGACGCCGTTCGACTGGCCGAATCGCAGTTCGTCGTTCGGCATCGTGGACATCACGGGGTTCCCGAAGGACCGCTTCTACCTCTATCAGAGCCAGTGGCGCGCCGAGCCGATGGTGCACCTGCTGCCGCACTGGAACTGGCCCGTGGAGTACGAGGGCAAGCCGATTCCGGTCTGGACCTATACGAACGCCGACTCGGTGGAGCTGTTCCTGAACGGCGTGTCGCAGGGGGTGCGTCACTGGCGGGGCGTCTCGGACTTCCATCTCGCGTGGCAGGTGCCGTATGCACCAGGGGCGCTGCGCGCCGTGGCGTGGCGCGGCGGCCGCGTGGTGGCCGAAGATCGGGTGGAGACCACGGGGGCGCCGGCGGCACTGCAGCTGGACGTTGATCGTCCCGTGATTCGCGCCGGCGGTCAGGACCTCGCTTTCGTGACCGTGCGCGTGGTGGATGCGCAGGGGCGCCTGGTGCGCGCCGGCGGCAACAACCTCGTGCGCTTCACGCTCACGGGCGGCGGCGCGATTGCGGCGGTGGACAACGGCGACCCCACCAATCACGAACCGTTCGTCGGGCCCACCCCGCAGGTGGCGCAGCACAAGGCGTTCAACGGGTTGGCACTGGTAGTGATCCGTGCGCCGCGCGCGGGGGCGATCATGACACTTAGCGCCACCGCTGAAGGGATCGCGGGGGCGAGCGTCGCGGTGAGGGCGCGATAGCACGGAATCCTGCGAGCGATTCTCCAACCGCGAACTGCTTACCACGGATCACACGGAAGAAGACGGATGAACACGGATGGGGCGTTCGGGGTTTCCTCAACGCCTCATCCGTGTCTCTCCGCCGGTTTCCGTGGGATCCGTGGTATGCTGTATCAGCAATTCCGCCACTCGAGAGTCAGCTACTTGAGCGTTGCAGCGCCGCGTAGAGGCGATGCCTCAAGCTTCAGCAGGTCGAGCACCACGACGTCATTGCGCCCCGCCTTGAGGAAGGATGCGGGGCAGTAGAGCCGGAACTGCGGGCCGATCTCCCAGAAGCGACCGAGGTTGTGGCCGTTCACCCAGACCACGCCTTTCTTGTAGCCCGTCACGTCGATGAAGGTGTCGGCCGGCCTGTCGAGCGTGAACTCGCCGCGGAAGAAGTGACCGGGGCGCCGCGGCACGTCGCTCCTGAGAGCGGGCGGTGCGTCGGCGCGCCCAGAGCCGGCGTCGGCGCGCCCAGCCCCCGCGTCGGCGCGCCCAGCCCCTGCGTCGGCGCGCCCAGCCCCCGCGTCGGGGCGCCCAGCCCCCGCGTCGGGGCGCAGGGAGGTTACCCACTGGTCCCCGAGCGGGAGCAGGTGCACCTCCCAATTGAACAGCGTCATGCCGGAGAGCGTCACGCGGTCGGTGATCCCTTTTCGGTCAATCATCTCCTGCGCGAAGTTGATGTGCCCCATGCCCTCAACGAGGAGGTCGAGGACGGGGTGTGAAGAGGCAGACAGCGGAAGGTCGAGGCCCTTCTGCCCCAGTCGGCGGTCTATCGTGCCGACGAACGCGCCGTCCACGAAGACGGTGGCGAAGTCGTGGAGGTCCGTGACGACGAGCTTGCCGCTCTTCCGCCCGACGAGCGTGGTGCGATAGAGCACGAGCCCCTGGTTCTGTCCGTAGAACTCGAAGGGACGCGGATGCACCGCGGCGATGGGCCTGGGCAGGTTGCGCCAGAGCGACGCGTACGGGCGCATCGCGAACTCAGGGATGTCGATCGACGGCACGGGCGCGGGCACGGGAGGCGGTGCCTCGCCGGACGGCAGCGACGCCGCGATCTGTGCGCGAAGCATGTCGTACTTGGGCGTGGCGCGCCCCTGCTCATCGATGGGCGCGTCGTAGTCGTAGCTCGTGAGGTCGGGTTCGTATCCCTTGCCGCCCGAATTGGCGCCGGCGGTGAAGCCGAAGTTGGTGCCGCCGTGCACCACGTAGAAGTTGAACGACTTCTTCGCCCGCAGGAGAAAGTCCACTTCCTTTCGCAGCGCCTCCACAGACGGCGCCGCCCACTGCTCGCCCCAGTGCGTCAGCCAGCCGGGATACGTCTCGGACGAGAAGACCGGCACGCCGGGGACGATGGAGCGCGCGAGGTCCCAGTGCTTCTCGTCGGAGCCGCTGTCGAGGCCGACGGCGGCACCCGGGAGATGACCCGCCTCCAACATGTACGGGGTGGGGCCATCGCCCGTGAAGAACGGCACATCGATGCCGTGCTGGACCCACACCTCCCTCAGCCGCGCCATATAGCGACGGTCGTTGCCGTAGCTCCCGTACTCGTTCTCGACCTGCACCATTAGCACCGGACCGCCACGCGTCACGAGGAGCGGGCGCACCACCGCGGCGAGCCGCGCCATGTAGCGTTCGGCGGCGGCCATGTAGCGTGGGTACATGGAGCGAATGCGAAGGTTCGGGTCGCCGAGCAGGTACGGTGGCAGTCCGCCGAAATCCCACTCGGCGCAGACGTACGGCCCGGGACGGAGGAGCACCCACATCCCCTCGTCCTGTGCGATGCGGATGAAGCGCGCGATGTCGCGGTTGCCCGTGGAGAAGTCGAAGCGGCCCTCGGATTCCTCGTGGTAGTTCCAGAAGATGTACGCCGCGATGGTGTTGAGCCCCATCGCCTTGGCCATCTGAATGCGGTGCCGCCAGTATTCCGCGGGGATGCGCGCCGGGTGCATTTCGCCGGCGCGGATCTGGAACGGTTGGCCGTCGAGCAGGAAGTCGGTGGCTGAAAGCGCGAAGGTGTGGCGGGCTGCTGCGACCGGCGCGCGCGGCGCGGCGGGTGAGATCGTTCGACCGCCGGTTGGCGCAGGCGGACGAGAGGTCACCTGCGCCTGCGCGAAGGGCAGGGCGGTGACGGCGAGGAGCACGGCGGCAGGGAGACGCATGGCACGAATGTGGGCGGTGGCGTGCGGCGGTCAAGCGGGGCGTTGGCGCATGGCGCACCGCGCCATAAACTTCGTGCACCATGTCCATTCGCATCCTGGTCACCGGCGGCACGTTCGACAAGGAGTACAACGAGCTCAACGGCACGCTGTCGTTCAAGCATACCTATGTGGAGCACATGCTCGAGCGCGGGCGCTGCAAGCTCGACCTCTCCGTCGACGTGCTCATGATGAAGGATTCGCTCGAGCTGACCGACGCCGACCGGCAGCACATCGTGCAGGCCTGCCGACACTGCGACGAGCAGCGCGTGGTCATCACGCACGGCACCGACACGATGGTGGAGACGGCCAAGGCGATCGCTGCCGGCGTCCCGAACAAGACCGTGGTGCTGACCGGGGCGATGGTGCCGTATGCGTTCGGCAGCTCCGACGGCCTCTTCAACCTCGGGAGCGCCCTGTCCTTCGTGCAGGTGCTGCCGCCGGGCGTGTATGTGGCGATGAATGGCCGGTACTTTGCGTGGAACCATGTCCGAAAGAACCGCGCGCTGGGCATCTTCGAGCGCGACGACGAGGGCTGATCAGCGCGCGTAGTCCGGTGCGGAAGTCGTAAACCCCGCCGGACGCGATGTGGCGGCGGGTACCGACCGGCGCTGGACGTCCTGCCGTTTCCGCGCGACACACTAGCCGACGGCCGGTGACGCGTCCCAAATTCGGCGCTTCACCCAGTCCCGAGTCCATGCGCCGCCTCGCCGTTCTTCTCGCCCTTGCCCCCGTCGTCGGCCTCGCGGATGCCGCGGCGCAGACCCCCGCCGCCATCGACAGCATCGTCGAGCGCGCCCTCAGGATGTTCGGCAACCAGGGCGCCGCGATCGCCGTCGTGAAGGACGGCAAGGTGATCGTCGCCAGGGGATTCGGCATCAAGAAGCTGGGCGCTCCCGACCGGGTGGGCCCCGACACGCGGTTCGGCATTGCGTCCAACAGCAAGGCCTTCACCGCCACCGCGCTCGGCATCCTGGTCGAGGAAGGGAAGGTGGCCTGGGACGCACCGGTCATCCGCTACCTTCCCGAGTTCGCGATGTACGATCCGTTCGTCACGCGCGAACTCACCATTCGCGACCTGCTCGTGCACCGGTCGGGACTCGGCCTGGGCGCCGGCGACCTGCTCTGGTGGCCCGCGTCCACGTACGATCGCAAGGAGATCGTACGGCGCCTGCGGTACATCAAGCCGGAGGCGTCGTTCCGCACGGCGTACGCCTACGACAACGTCCTGTATCTCGTCGCGGGCGAGGTCATTGAGCGCGTCAGCGGCCGCACGTGGGAGGAGTTCGTGAAGGAGCGCATCCTCGCGCGCGTCGGGATGACGGCCAGCACGGTGCGGCACAGCGACGCGGCCGGCACCGACGACGTGGCCACGACGCACGCCGAGGTGGAGGGCGCGGTGCGGGTGATCGCGCCGATGACGAGCGACAACACCAATCCCGCCGGCGGCATCAACGCCGGCGCGCG